>Ga0222714_10002805_pt1 | contig 18173 bp, 11 predicted proteins | sample C33_3DmetaG_FD_165048 | JGI IMG/M metagenome (GOLD analysis project Ga0222714, IMG submission 165048) | Estuarine water microbial communities from San Francisco Bay, California, United States - C33_3D | ecosystem: Environmental > Aquatic > Marine > Unclassified | place: USA: California...
GCCAACACCGCCCGCGAAAAGGACGTGGGGCGGAGGCGAGCACGCAGTACAAGCAATGCCGGGATGACACCGAGCAACACCAGATACATCGCCTGCTTGAGCGAAAACAGGTTTGCCACTTCGGCTCGATCAGTGCGCATGATGTTGTCGATCATCACGTCATCGATGATCACGTTGTAGGTATCCATGAAGTACGCCGTCGCTGCAGAACTCAGCAGGAACAGCGCCAGGACAGGCTTGATGGTAAACCGGTAGCAGATCAGCGCCAGCAGCAGGGTATTTACACAGAATAGCAGCAGGCTGATCGAGATCAGGAAGGCGCCATTGGTCCAGTTGAACGGGTACACGGCTAACAGATTGGTCAGGAAACGCACATTCCCTGAGACTGCAACGAACAGTGAGGTCAGCAGAATCAGGGTACTCTGACTATGCTCAGCGGCCAGCCACAGGCGCATGCTCTCAACAGGTGAGAGGTGCTGGCGGATGGCGCTCGACTGGCTAAAGGTTTTTCTGCTCACGCAAACTCTGAAGTTGGTTGCTTGATACAGTGGCCAGTCTAGCGGGCAAAACTTAAGGAAATCTGAAATGAGGCCCGCAATAAAATCTGATGTATTTCAGTGCCTTGTAGCAGGGTTCGGCGTAATAGAGACGCTTTCTGGACAAGCTTGCTAAGTTAGCCTTAAGAATCTCGCAGTAATCTGCTCGCAGTCGGTCAAGTTCTGCCCGGCATGACTGCAGTGGAGCCACCCATGGTACGGCAGCAAAGAACGCGACTGATCGTGCCGGTGTTAGCTGCCTCGGCTTGCGCCTGTTCCCTGGTACACGCACAGTCCGCTACGGTGTGTGAGCAGGTAAATGCGCCAGCTGGCACCGATTACAATTTTACCGCTGGCATCTCGCGCTGGGGCAGTCTCGGTTCCTATGACTTGGACAGTCAGCCCTATCGCGTGCGCTCGATTGCGATCAATACTCTGCCCATTTTTGATGAGACCAACCGACGAGAGAACAACCGTCTCTATCGTTGGGTCAATGAGATTCACTTCGATACCCGACCGCGAGTCATCACCAAGCAGCTGCTGTTCAAACCCGGCGATGTGGTGAACTCAGGAATATTGGCAGAAAACGAGCGACTGCTGCGCAAGCAGAAATATGTTGCCGAATCCGAGATCCGCATTCTGCAGAAATGCGGTGATGAGATCGATCTCGAGGTCGTCACGCGCGAAGTGTGGACACTGGTGCCTGGTATCAATTTTCACGCCAGCGGGGGTGACAACGAATTCAGTCTGGGACTCAGGGATTCCAATTTGCTGGGTACCGGACAACGACTTTCGGCATTCTATGCGAGCGATTCGGAGCGGGATTCCTATCAACTTGCTTACGAGAATCCCAATATAGGAAACACCTATCGCTCGATCAAGCTGCAATCTGACAGTAATTCTGACGGCCACCATTACTTGGCGGAATACTCACGGCCGTTCTATGCTCTGGATACGCACTCTGCCTGGTACAGTGGTTTCGAATCGACAGAAGAAGTACTTACGCAGTACCGCTATGGCAAGAAATACTCGGAATTAGCGCATCATGTTGACACTGGTGAATTGTCTCGCGGGCTCTCAGCCGGACTGGTAGATGGCTATACCAATCGTTTCACGTATGGTGTGCGCTATGAGCATCACGACTACGCGCAGGGTTTCGATCTGCCTTCCCCACCTGAAATTCCTGAAGACCTAACCTTGACCTACCCTTTCCTGCAATTCGAACGCATCGAAGATGACTTTGCCGTGGGCTACAACATCAGCCAGATCTACCGCGCCGAAGATTTGCACATCGGCAAACGCCTGGTCAGCAGTTTCGGTTATGCGCCGGGGGATGAGGAGCGTTGGATATTTGCAGGCGAGTTCAGTGACACGCTGGTGTCGCGCCCGAAGGTGTTGTTGCAGTGGGGTACAGACTGGAGTGCGCGCTGGAATCAGCCTCGGGGTGAGTGGGAAGATAGCGTAGTTAACCTTAACGTGGACCTGCATCGGGGCCAAACCCCGAATCGCACGCTTTACCTCGGCTTCGACGCGACCAGGGCTATTAACCTGCGCAACGGCAAACAGATTACCCTGGGCGGCAGTACCGGTCTGCGCGGCTTTGACAGCCACTATCTCAATGGGGATGGTCGTGTACGCTTCACGGCCGAGGAGCGCGTGTTCAGCGATTACCACGTATTGCAGTTATTTCGGCTTGGCTTCGCCGCCTTTGTCGATGTAGGCAAGGTCTATGGAGCAGACGATAACAGTGGCAACCGAACCTTCAGCGATGTCGGATTTGGCATGCGACTCGCCCCCAGCAAGTCTGACAATGGCAATGTCATTCACATCGACATCGCCTATCCCCTGCAGAAAGATATCAAGGGACGCCGTTCACCGCAGTTGGTGCTGGAATCCCGCGCGACTTTCTGAGTCTCTCTGAGCCTCTCTGAGGCTGAGACACCTCTCCGCAAGACCAACACAGGAACACGCTGTTGCGTGCCCCCGTGTCAGGTCGGGTCAATGAAGCAGATTGCGAACTTAGTGCGGCGTGGAGAAGAACGGGAAGAACAGAGCCATGATCAGCGAACAGACCACGAGGGTCGCCAGCATCACCGGAGTCCCCTTGCGGAACCACACGCCGGGAGTGATTGCGAGACTCGGATCGTTCTGATCTCGCGCCAGCTTTTCAGAGATCGTCACGATAAACACATTCGCGGTGGACCCGAGGTGGGTACCGTTACCACCCATGCCCACGCCGACCGCGAGACTCCACCAAAGAGGCGTGACGTTAATGCCTTGAGTCTCCATGCCGAGAATGATCGGAATCATGGCCGCGGTGAAGGGGATATTATCGATTGCGGCGGACAGGATCGCGGCAATCCACATCAGAGCGATCGAGGTCGCCAGCAGGCCGAATTCGTCGACCAGAGGAATGATGAACTGGCCTATGTATTCCAGGAACCGGCTGTGTTCGACACCGCCGATGATCATGAACAGTGAGATGAAGAACATGAGCAGGGCGAGTTCGATGTGGGCGAAACTTTCTTCCACATCAATATCCTTGCCGATGAAGACCAGTATGGTCAGGCCGATAGCGGTAACGAACCAGGGCTCCCAGCCAAAGTCATCGTGCAGGACGAAACCAATCACCATGATGCCCAGCACAGCCAGCGCACCATACCAGGTGCGAGCGTCGTTCAGCAGGCTACCTTCTTTGAGCTTCATGACTTCCGGCTTCACCGCCAGCTCGCGTTTGAACAGGAAGCGCAACATGACGAGAATCACGATCCATGCCGCCAGCACCATAAAGCCCATGTGATAAATGAACGTGTTGAAATCGATGCCCGCCGCAGAACCAATCATCAGGTTCGGCGGATCACCAACCAGGGTAGCCACACCACCGGTATCAGAGAGCAGGGCGGCGGCCAAAAGATAAGGGATCGGATTAACACGCAGTGACTGACAGATCAGGATGATCAGCGGTCCAAAGATGACGACCGTGGTGACGTTGTCCAGCAATAGCGAGAGCACGGTGACGAGTGTGCCGAGCAGCGCCAACAACAGGAACAGGCGGCCGCGACTGAATTCGGCGATCGCATAAGCCATCTGCTGGAAGCCGCCGGTGGGAATCATGATCGCGATGATCGTCATCATGCCCCCGAGCAGGAATACCACGTTCCAGTCGATCGCCTCAACGGCTTCCTCCGGGCTGTAAAACCCGAATACATAGCCGGCGAACATCATGACGGCGGCGCCAACCATGGCGACCTTCACCCGATGTACTCCGTGTATGCCCTCGGTGAAGATGAAGATGAAAGTGATAGCCAAGATCAAACCGGATACCAGCATGTTGGTATCCCAGACTAATAATTCCATGGGTTTTGAGGCTCCTCGCCTGAGTGCATCCCGAACCGGTAAACGCCTGGTTACTACCTGGCTATTATTGAGTTTTGAGGCGCGATATTAATATAGCGAACCCCGGATTTTGTCCAATAAATTTTTGTTTACAGGCGCAACAAAGAGTGACGTCAGAAGGGGCGGTGTGACTTGGGGACGATGAGCACTTTCGTGCGGGAAATACGGTCGTGGGCGGCATCGCCATTCGGGTCCACGAAGAGCCAGAGATAGCCCAGACCCAGAAGGAAAAATGCCGGCCAGGCAGCGACCAGACGGATGAGTCCCTGGCGCCAGTTAATCAGATTATTCTGATCGTCCACCAGCTTCATGCGCCAGGCAATCATACCCAGTGTCTGTCCGCTGCGCGTCCAGAACCAGAGGTAGAAGGCGGAGCAACTGACTAGCATGCCGAGAAAAAGAATATTGTCGATGACGGGATTGGTTTGAACGTGGCCGTCCACCAGTTGATTGGTGTCAGGTCCGACGATCAGTTCGACAATGAAGCCGAGCAACATCCAGATCGCGGCGACGAGGAAAGCATCATAGAGCAGGGCTGCCAGGCGCCGGAACAAGCCGGCACGTGGCAGGATTGCGAGATCGGTCGTGGTCACCGGCTGTCCATCATCCGAGTTCCTTGACAGCCTGAATCAACTCATTGGCGGCCTTCTGCCCGTCACCGAACAGCATTTTCGCATTGTCGGCAAAGAACAGGGGATTCTCGACGCCGGAGAATCCGGCGCCGCGACCGCGCTTGATGATGATCACGTTCTCGGCCTTGATGGCGTCGAGGATGGGCATGCCGAACAGCGGACTGCTGCTGTCGTTTTTCGCCGACGGGTTCACGACGTCGTTGGCTCCGATCACGAGTGCCACCGTGGTGTTCTTGAAGTCGGCATTGATGTCATCCATGTCATAGATCTTGTCATAAGGCACGCCGGCCTCGGCTAATAGCACGTTCATGTGCCCAGGCATGCGTCCGGCGACTGGGTGGATAGCGAACTTCACCTTCACGCCTTTCTCATCGAGCAGTTGGGTGAGTTCCCAGATCTTATGCTGGGCTTGCGCGACCGCCATGCCGTAACCGGGAATGATAATGACCTGGCTCGCATAGGCCATCAGGATGCCTGCATCCTGTGCCTGAATTTCCTTCATCACACCTTCGGTGCCATCGCCACCGGCAGAGCTGTCTCCGGTGCCAACTCCGGCAAAGAACACATTGGCTACCGAGCGGTTCATGGCCACTGCCATCAACTGGGTCAACAGGCTGCCGGCGGAGCCGACCACGATGCCCGCGATGATCATCGCCGCATTTCCCAGCACGTATCCCTCGAAACCTACGGCCAGACCGGTTAAGGCATTGAACAGGGAGATGATAACTGGCATATCGGCGCCACCAACGGGAACCGTGATGAAGATACCGAGGACCAGTGCCAGGACATAAAACACAATGACAAGATTGAGGCTGGCATTGAAGTAGATAGATACTGCAAGCGCGAGGGTCGCCAACGCCACAATCGCATTGACGATATGCTGCGCCGGTAGCAACTTGCTGCGGTTAAGGCGGCCATCCAGTTTCGCCCAGGCGATGATGCTGCCGCTGAATGAGATCGTGCCGATGATGGCGCCAAGTATCCCCAAAATTGCCACGTCGGTACCGAGGGTGCTACCGATAGTGGCGGTGCCGGTGAGATCATGGCTTGCTTCAGTGGTCGCTTTTAGCAATTCCACAGCGGCAATAGTGGCGGCAGCGCCTCCTCCCATGCCGTTGTACATCGCAATCATCTGCGGCATGTCGGTCATCGCTACTTTCTTGCCGCTGACCCAGGCGTAGCCGCCACCGATGGCGATAGCAATGATGATGAGCAGGATATTCGTCATGCTCTGGTTGCTGCCGACGATCTCGGGTGTGGCAAATGTCGCCAGAGTCGCGAGCACCATGCCAATGCCCGCCCACACGATACCGCGTCGAGCCGTAACCGGGGAACTCATCTGCTTGAGGCCGAGGATGAAAAGCACCGCGGCAATCAGATAGGAAGACTGGATGAGAGTTGTCATCTATGCCTCCTCGCCGCTAGTAGGTTTTTTGCTGGGCTTGAACATCTCCAGCATGCGTTCGGTAACAACATAGCCACCGACTGCATTGCCGGCACCGAGAAGCACGGCAATGAAACCGATGACCTGCTCGGCAGTCGTATCGGCGATACCCAAAGCGAACATGGCGCCAACGAGCACGATGCCATGCACAAAGTTGGAGCCTGACATCAGCGGTGTATGCAGGATGACCGGCACTCGGCTGATGATCTCGAAACCGGTGAAACCGGCGAGCAGGAAGATATAGATGGCGGCCAGACCTTCAATCATGACGAAGCTCCTTCTAAGTGTGCTTTGATACCGGCGTGGTGAATGTTGCCAGCATGAGTGATGAGACTGGCGGCGATGATCTCGTCATCGAGATTGATGTTGATGACATCGTCCTGGATAAGCAGTTGCAGGAAATTCAACAGGTTCTTGGCGTACATCTCACTCGCGTGATTGCCCACCATGCTCGGCACATTCACCGGACCATAGATCTTCACGCCTTGGTGCAGGACAGTCTCGTCCGCCTTCGTCAATTCACAATTGCCACCGCCCTCGGCAGCGAGATCGACAATGACAGAACCTCCACGCATGCCCTCGACCATTGCCTTACTGATGATACGCGGAGAGGGGCGGCCGGGAATGGCGGCGGTGCTGACGATGACATCGGCGGCGGCGACGTGTTTGGCGAGGATGGCTTGCTGCTGGGCTTTCTCCTCTTCGGTAAGCTCGCGTGCATAGCCGCCAGTGCCCTCGGCCTTGATTTCGATATCGACGAATTTGGCGCCCAGTGACTCGACTTGCTCCTTCACTGCGGCGCGCACATCGTAACCTTCCACAATGGCGCCGAGGCGGCGGGCCGTGGCGATCGCCTGCAGACCTGCGACACCGGCACCGATAACCAGAACCTTCGAAGGACGGATAGTACCGGCGGCTGTGGTAAGCATCGGGAAGAACTTGCCCAGAATGTTGGCAGCGAGCAACACCGCTTTATAGCCGGCGATGGACGCCTGGGAAGAGAGGGCATCCATAGCCTGGGCGCGGGAAATGCGCGGAATCAATTCCATCGAGAAGGCGCTGACCTGCTTCTGTTTGAGGAGGTTGAAGCGCTCCAGATCGGTGTGGGGATTGAGATAGCCGATAAGCACACTGCCGGTTTTCAACTGGGCAATCTGTTCCGGAGTCGGCGGATTCACCATGAGGGTGATATCAGCCTTGCCGAGCAATTCGGCGCTATCCTTGACAACCGTTACCTTGCCATAGTCTGCGTCGGTATATCCGACCAATTCGCCGGCGCCGGCCTGGATGGAAATCTCCATGTTGTCGTTGGCCAGTCGTTTGACGACGTCTGGCACCAGTGCCACCCGTTGTTCGCCTGCGCGAACTTCTTTCGGCACACAGATTTGAATTGCCATTACCAACCTCGGCTGCTCAGTTGAGATGAAGCGCGCAGTATATAACGCTGGTGTGCTAGGTCAAATCGGCCGAATTAGTCCCTTATGCGGCTTATCCTTGCCCCCAGTATTTGCTAGAATTCGCTCGCCTGTCGGGGCCCCGACGGCAAAGGACTCGGAAAATCCAGGATTTAGTCATGAACAGCGGCCAAGCAACGCGCCATATACAACTGCTCGATACTACCCTGCGGGACGGTGAACAGACCCAGGGCGTCTCCTTCTCTGTGAACGAGAAGGTGAATATTGCGCGCGCGTTGTTGCAATCCCTCAAGGTCGACCGCATCGAGGTGGCTTCTGCCTGTGTCTCTGCGGGTGAGAAAGATGCGGTGAGCAAGATCACTGCCTGGGCGGCGAGCGAAGGCTTGCTGGATCGGGTCGAAGTGCTGGGATTCGTGGATTACAAGCGCAGTGTCGACTGGATCGTGGAGGCAGGTTGCAAGGTTATCAATCTGCTTTCCAAGGGCAGCGAGAAGCATTGCCGGGAGCAGTTGGGCAAAGACCTGAACACCCATGTGGCCGACATCGCCCGTACTGTGGATTACGCACAATCCCGCGGACTGCGCGTGAACATGTATCTGGAAGACTGGTCCAATGGTTACCGTGACAATAAGGATTATGTGTTTGGTCTGATCGAAGGAACACGCAATCTCGGTATTTCCCACTTCCTGTTGCCGGATACGCTCGGCCTGCTGTCGCCGCGCGAGGTGAAGGCAGCGCTGACAGACATGCTCGTGACTTTTCCCGATCTCGAGTTTGATTTTCATCCGCATAATGACTACGGACTCGCTACCGCGAATGTGATGGCCGCTGTTGAAGCGGGCATTAACACCATACATTGCACAATCAACTGTCTGGGGGAACGGGCTGGTAACGCCTCTCTGGCTGAGGTTGCGGTAGTTCTGAAAGACAAGATGGGTATGCAACTCTCGATCGATGAGTCGCGTATCACCGTTCTGAGCCGTATGGTTGAAAATTTCTCTGGTAAATGGATCGCCGCAAATACGCCGATCGTTGGTGCTGATGTTTTCACTCAGACTGCAGGTATTCACGCGGACGGCGATCTGAAAGGTGATCTGTACGTCAGCAAGCTGGGACCAGAGCGTTTTGCCCGCAAGCGTGTCTATGCTCTCGGCAAGATGAGTGGCAAGGCGTCCTTGCTCAACAATCTGGAAGAACTGGGAATCAGTCTCTCTGAGGATGATCAGGCGAAGGTGCTCAAACGCATCGTCAAGCTGGGCGACTCAAAGCAACAGATCACCTCTGAAGATCTGCCATTCATCATTGCCGATGTGATGGAAAGCCGGGAGTATCAGCATATCGAGTTGATGAACTGCTATATCAATAGCGGCATGGATGTAGAGAGCACCGCGAGTGTGCGGGTGTCGATCGAAGGTGAGGAATTTCAGGGTTCCGGTTCAGGCAATGGCGGCTTCGCCGCGTTCATCGACGCCATCGAGAAAATCCTGCAGGGCAAGGGTTTCGTCATGCCGGCACTGCTGGACTACGAGGTGCATATTCCCCGCGGTGGCAAGACCAACGCGCTGACCGAATGCATTATCACCTGGCAGGGGCAGGGCAAGGATCTGAAGACGCGCGGAGTGGATTCCAACCAGGTGTTGGCAGCCGTCAAGGCGACGCTGCGCATGATCAATATCCGCCTGCACAACGAAGCCGCCGGCTGAGCGCCGGCGTCACTCGCTAGAGCTTTTGCAGCTCACTGGCGACGAGATCGCCGAATGCCTGCGTGTCGATCATCTTCAGATCGCTGCCGGGTCGGGAAAGGTCGGGAGTGGAATAGCCCTGCGCAAACACACTTTGCATGGCGTGCCACACATTGCGACTTTCCTGCACTAACCCGAAACTCATTTCCAGCATCATCGCGACTGAACCAATCATGGAATAGGGGTTGGCAATGTTCTTGCCGGCGATGTCCGGTGCAGAACCATGAGACGGTTCGTAATAGGCCTTGTCCGGTCCGATACAGGCTGAGGGCATCAATCCCAGTGAGCCGAGAATGCCACCGCCCTGGTCGCTCAAGATGTCGCCGAACATGTTTTCCATGACCATGACATCGAACTGTCCCGGATTCAGGCACAGGTAGGTGGCTGCCGCATCCACCAGGATATGTTTGACTTCAACCTCGGGATAATTCGCGCCGACTTCTTCCATGATTTCATTCCACAGCACACTGGACTTCAATACATTGCTCTTGTGGATGTTGTGCAAGACCTTCTTGCGTTTCATCGCCGTGTCAAAGGCGACTCGCGCGATGCGCTTAATCTGGTCTTCGTCGTATTCCAGCGACTCCTTTACATAGCGTTTGCCATCACTGTTGATGCCGGCTTCTTTGGCGCCGAAATAGAGGCCACCAACAAGCTCCCGAATAATAATGAAGTCGATGCCGTCACCGATGATTTCTGGTTTAAGTGGCGAGAAGTGCGCCAGCCCTTTGGGCAGAAATACCGGACGAAAATTGGCAAAGGTATTGTAGCGGCGACGCAGTGGCAACAGAGCGCCGCGTTCCGGTTGCATATCAACGGGAATCTTCTTCGACTCTTCGTGACTGAGTCCGATTGGGCCCTTCAGAATGGCGTCGGCTTCGTCACATAATTGTTTGGTCGCGTCAGGAAATGAGTGGCCGTGTTCGAAATAGGCGCTGGCGCCGAAGGCGCCATGCACGAGATCAAACTCGAGCTTGTTTCTGCTGGCTACCAGTTCGAGAATCTTCACGGCTTCTGCCATGATTTCCGGGCCAATACCGTCGCCGTCGAGGAGAGCTATCTTGTGCTTAGTCATAGTGGTGCCTTGTGCTGTGATCGCTTGTGCAGATTTCGTTTGCGCGCAGATCGGGAGTGGGTGTCTCTATTAGAATAGGTGTCTCTACTAGAAAAGGAGTCTCTATTAGAATGGCTATCTCTCTATACGGCCGTAATGATTTGCAGGAATGGATTGGCAACAGGTGTAGAGAACGAGGCGCGTAATTTAACACGCAGCGCTTTTGTGGAACAAGTTAAGCCGGGAAGAGACTGACACACGGGTACGTCGAAGTGCCACGCGGGGATGCTTCAGTCGAGCGGCGGGCAGAGCGTGAACGCCTAATTCAGGGCTTGAATGACGATAGAAGCCTGACGAATGAAGATCAGTGTCAGTATGATCACGACCGTGTAAACGACGCCGTCACTCAGTTCCAGTCCAAAGAACGTAGTTGGCTTTTTCTCGCCACCTTGTCCATTTTCCTCTTCAAAACTCATCGATCCCTTCCTCGATTACCCAATTTCACCTGCCAGGCGCAGTATTCGGTGCGCACTAGGTTCTATCGGCAAATTTTGGTTGGGCTGCAACAGTTCTTTGCATTCCTGAAGTCTGGTACCAGCGGGCGGTGTCCTTTATATCCTAAAATCATGGGTTTAAATTTATAAAATTTAAATACCCACCAAAAATTAACCCCAGATTAACGGCCGGAGACTAACTCAGTTATTGATGCAAGGTGTAGTCGTCCGACCGTCATAATCAAAAATAGACTAATTTGCGAATTGGATGCCTATATAACAGGTTATAAGCAATAGTGGCGTGATTTTAGTCTCCAACGCTGCCTGAAATGGCGCATATAGCCCCTGAGACAGACGTGGAGCGATTTAACTCTTGACCTGACGAATTCCCTGCCTCAATGCCAAGGGACTCTAGCGGGCCTTAAAAGAACAAATAACTGATGCCTTACGCTGCGGGAAGCACAGGTACTAATTGAGCAATGGCGAGTGTTCTACAACACAGAACGGCCACACAGTTCGTTAGGCTATAGGCCACCAGCACCGGAAACTGTACTACCCAAGAATGATTTGCTTCATCAAACAGAGGCAGCATAAACTAACTTAGAAACTGGACCAGTTAATGCAGGCTGGTCAGCATGATGAAATCTCGCCAAATGGATGGTTCTAATTACCGGGGAAAGGTCAGGTGTTGTATCGTTTCTTTGGCATTGTTCAGATCTCCTCAATGGTTGTTTTACCAATTTAGATCCGGACCAGGAAACTCAGGCTAGGTCAAAATTTCTAAGGCTTTAAATGTCGTTTGACAAAAGCAACCCCTAAATCAAATAAGATCTGGTTGTTAACCGAGCTTTTCTAATAGATTCGATGAGCAGAACAGTTATGGTCAATAAAATTATATTGTGCGCAGTGCTTTTTATATGTCAGCCGGCGATTGCTGCCGGGGTAATTCAATTGACAATCAATGACCAAGTGCTAGCAAATGCAAGCGTCATCGATACGTTTGACGGAAGAAACCAGACTTATACAACTGACGCAAACGGATCAATTAATTTTCGGGAAAGTTGCGCTCAATTCAATTACGAGAGTGCAGACAAAACAAATTATATAAGCTGGCCTTATTGCGGTATCAATGAGGAAGACAGGACATACAGACTAGCAGTTGAAAAGCCGGTAACACTATCAGGCAAAGTTTCAGTCAATCAGAACTGCAATTGTTACCTAAGCGTCGTCAATCTTGAGACGGGCTTAGATACTAGCTACGGAACATCTCTAGAATGGAACCTCTCTGCTAATTTCAACATTACTTTACCGGCCGCGAGATACCGAATCAAAGTAATTTCTAGTAATTACCCCAAGATAGCACCACATTTTTACATTGCGTCAATTGGCGTTGACGCTCGAAATGGCTCAGTTTCGAACATCAGCTTGGCTCCCAATAATGATCCAGAGATGTCACTGTATGGAAAGATCGCTCCACGTGGCGATCTGATTTCCGTTGAGCCAACCGCGACAAAAAGGTTATCCGTAGTGAAAGGTAAAACCGGCTCGGTTGAGCCGCTGGTCCCTGTTAGCCTTGCAAACCTGCAAACGGGTCAAGTTGTAACCGGAGTATCGAATTCCGATGGTAGCTTTGAAATTGAATTCTTTGCTCCTCCTGGCGCTTCAGTCCACGTTAGCCAAGATATTCATGCGCATGCATACAACCGTTTTTCATCTTCGAATCCTGGAACTGTGATAAGAGTCTCTCAAGAAAATGAATCAATGGCGATATCCACAGGTCAGCGTCTAAATCGAAGCGCAAAGAACGAATTTAGAGAATCAAGCATTAAAGGGGAAAAGGATCCAGGAGTCATTTGGCTTAGCGGTTCACTAGATTCAAATCAGTGGGAACCTGGTCGACGCGGTAAGCTAGAGGGGACCGTTGAAATATTTTCGAGAAATCTCGGTCAGGGCAACATCCCGCAACTCACCGGCGGTGATGCAAGGCTCGAGTTAGTTTTTAATTCTGATGGAAAACAAAAAGCTGCTGGCCCAGAAAACAGCTCAAGCGATCTCACAGTGACAGGTCTACCGATTGATCGCAGTGAAGGCGATTTTAAAGAGATGATATTTTTAGGCCAAATAGAAATATCGGGCTATAAGGTAGTTGATTCTAGTAGCGCAACAGCAAAGTGGAGTCTTGATTATGAGGTCCCCGTTGATACTCCTGATGGCATTTATCAATTGATCCTCACCGGTCGTGGTTGGTCAATGAATCCCATGGTCGCTTTTCCCGAATCTAATAAAGTCTATTTTGAGGACGTTTATGGAGAGATTTCTTTCCACTTGAGTACAATTCACGGTGCGGCTCGGATAGAGATAGGAAATCCTAAGCCTCCCAAGTTATACACTGCGCTATTACTCAACCAGATGAGCAATGGATCAAGGGGGACAGTTTCGACGGAAGAGGCAGCGGAATTCGGCATATCGGGACACATAATCACCAACTCGAAGAAGTTAATCCTTCCGCTTTCTGATGCGCCAGAAGGCGTTGTAAGAAGCTATAACCTTGAACCCTTCATACCATTAACTGCGTATAGCAATAAAGAGTGGTTGAGCACACCCAAAATCCCCTTCAAATTTCCATCTGGCAGTTTGAGCGCGAAAGTTATCAAACCGAATGGTGAAACCATTGAGATAAAACCTGCGCCTTTCAGAGGCAGTTATGTTCAAAGAGCGACGACTGCTATTGGAGAAGCAACCAATCGCAACAGCAATTCACCTGACATGCACTATGCCCTTACAACCTATTCAAAAGACTTTAATTATAAGTTTGATGAGTACGGAGAGCATAAGATAGAGCTATCCGGCAATATAGAGGATATCTATGGGAATACCTATAATGTAAGTGGGCAGTACTCGGTCTACATAGCCGAACTATTTGATATTGAGACGGGTGTCTATCCTGGGACACCGTTTGAAGTAGGCAATTATTTTTCTCCTTCTCTGATCACTCAACCTGGACTACCCGCGAGTGTTGAAATTGAGCTCAATCACTACCCTGAATCATCTCTAGAAAATAAGATTAACCGTAAATTTAATGGCGAAGCAAATCGATTTGGTTACTTTGCCTCAAAAGATTCTCCATTCCAATTTAAAAGTCCGGGTGAATATCACGTCAACTATGATGTGAGTTATTGGACGCCTGAAGGCGTCCTATGGATGGCTTCTCGAAATTGGGCCTCAGTCGTTGCAACTCCAAACAGTCCTATCATCGCCAGAGGACGCAAAGGGAACGAGAGTGATACTGAGCAGAGGCAGTGGTATCTTTTTGAGGACACCTCTTACGATCAAAATGCCCATTACTTTAGTCCGTTCCAGACTGGAGATGTTGTCTGGACAAATAACATCACGTCTTGGAATGCAGCCCTGCAAAATATTGTTACACTCGAGGACACAAATGGTGACTTTGAAAAGATGACCCACAATAGGAATCTCAGAGTTCCAGGCGTCTCCTTAATTTCTTCATCTGTACTCGACAAATACCAACCAATTCCGCCTTTTGTCAATCCAAATCAGCCAGATATTCATTGGGGCTATTACTACTCTAGTATCGGCAGGCCCGGTGTGAGTGTTCGAGAATTTGTAGGTACGGCTAATAGCTCAAATGGGTACTGGAGATTTGATACCCCTTATAATTATCAGCTCGGAAACGGATATGCAGGGGATCAACCAAACGATTTTAAATTCATGTTCGGAGGCGCTGTGTATCGAGCGCAAAATGAATATTTTAATTATTACGGTGCTTACGCCTCTCTCTGGACTATGCTTCCAGATTCAGATGCTCAAGGTGGCCGTGTAATGCCACCATTTCAAGGCGCAGCTGGAGGGCCGTCCGGCGGGCCGTTGTTCAACCTTTTAGGGAAAGAAATTGATATTTTTGTTCATCCGCAAGGTGTCCGCCCCGGATCTATCCTGCAAGTTGGAGACAGAGTAATTTTTTCCGCGCAAGTCGCTCCAACTTTGCCCTCAAGGATACAAGTTGAAATTACAGCTCCCAGCGGCAAAACTTATAATATTGATGAAAATGCTAACAAAATCGGTTATTTCTATAACCCAGAGAACGACTTCACAATAAACGAGCCCGGCGTCTATTCCGCTCGCGTGATTGTAACTCACGAAGGATTAACGTCTGCTGGCAACGTCGAAGCGCCTTATCCTACTGGCTCAGTATTAGGCGCAACCTCAAATACTTTTGAATTTTACGTCGTTAGCGATAATGTTAGTCCTGTAAAATTAACTTCGGTTCTGCCATCAAAATTACCAGATGATACAAAAATAGATATTTCATTCAACACTACAAGCAATCGCAGAGTCAATAAATCATATACCACTGTTGTAATGCCCGGTTTTATTTTATCTCAAGGAGAATCAGCCGAGCAGAAATTTTTATATGACGCATCCAAATTGCACTCTGACTTCCCTAACCTAGATCTTCCCGGCGGCGAACTAGAAATGCGTAATGGGGCTGATACTGTTACTATGAGTTTTTTACTTGAATCAGAAGATTCAAACGGTAACAGGTTATTTGAAGGTCGTCAGGTGCTGATACAAGGAGAGGATGTACTATACCCTAATCACGTCAAGACCCTTAGTGGAAATTTTAGTATAAATATTGAAAACACAACACTTTCCGCTAACTCCCGTCTTAAATCAGATATAGCAGTGAATGCTAAAGGTGATGGCGATATTTATGTAGCTGTTGTTTTGCCTGATGAAAATTTTATTACTATCACTAAACAACTCCACATGAGCAACATCGGGGAGATCATTCCGTTCGATACAGGCGTAAATCTCGAAAACCTGAATAATATTCCGATTGTGGATATATTGCTCGACGCAGGAATTACTTCCGGAAAGTATAAATTTATAGTTGTTATTACCTCGGCCGGGAAATCAGTAGAACAACAAATGTACTGGCTTGGATATGAATCTGCTGATTTTATTATCTCTAATTAGATATTTAGAAGATGACTATCAAAGAATTCCTAAGCATCTCCGTCGCCGTATTTTTAGCACTTTTATTTTCTAGTGAGTTGCTAGGTCACGAAAGAAGTTCATCTATTGCATTAATTGATAATACGCTGGTCGTAGCTAATCAGCATTCTGACTCCATCACTTTTGTCCCTCTAAACAAAAGCTTAAATGAGACGTTTGAAATAAATGTAGGAAGATCACCACAATCCGTTGCATTTGATAACGATGATGCGATTTGGATAACCAGTCAAAATGAGAATATTATTACTATTGTTTCTGTCTCTGAACGAAAGGTTATAGGCCAGCTTAAAACGGGATTGAGTCCTTTCGGTGTCGTTTTCGACGATTCCGTTGCTTATATTTCGAATCAGAATTCTAACTCTATCCAGGTTATTGATAAGAATAATTTCGCTATTCTAGCTTTGATCCCGGTTGCGTCTCAGCCTAGGGGACTTTCATTATCACCTGATAAAAGCACTCTTTATGTAACTCATTTTTTGAGCGGCTTAATATCTATTATTAATACCAAAACATTAAAAGTAGATGATCTTATTTCTTTGGGAGATCGTGTTGGACTTACACAATCTTTATCAATCGATTCAAAAAATAGACTGGCTTATATCCCAAACACTGTTAGGAACACAGATAACAAAAATCTCCGATTTGATACATCAGTATTTCCCTCGGTATCAATAATAGATATCGACTCCAATACACACCTTCGTAGCTCTAGGATTGCGCTAGACGTAATCGATCAACCTGTAGGGATACCTCTTGAATCAATTATTGTTGGCAACATTTTATTTGTACTTAATGCAGCTAGCAACGATCTTACTGCCATCAACCTGACAAATAAAAAGAGTATCGGCCATTTGGAATTGGGTAGCTTCCCAATTGGATTAATTAATTCGACAGATAATAAATATTTATATATAGATAATTCACTAGATGGAACTGTTTCTATTATTGAAATCGAGTCAATGTTGGAGATATCTGTTATTAAAGTGGCAGAATTGAATTATTCTCAAGAAATCTTGGAAGGAATCAGACTCTTCCATACGTCAAATGACATTCGCATGGCAAAAGATCAATGGATTTCTTGTGCGACTTGTCATTTTGATGGAAAGACGGACAACTTAGTCTGGAATTTTCCCGATGGTTTGCGTAATACGCCATCACTAATGGGAATTTCGTTTACAGCTCCGTTCCATTGGTCGGGCAATTTAGATGAAATACAAGATGTCGAGTCAACAATCCGAAACCTTCAAGGTGGCATTGGGCTGGCGCAAGGTCCAGATAATTGTTCGCCAAGTTGTGATAATTCGCAGGCTAATACAGGTCGATCTCAGTCTCTAGATAATTTAGCTGCGTTTATTAAGTCACTTAGATTCCCAATAAGCGAGCCTCTGTATGCCAAAGGACAACAAGCCAATGCTAGCCGTGAGAAAGGGGAAATATTCTTTCTGAAGAAAGAATCTAACTGTGCCAGTTGTCATGTCCCACCTACTTATACAGACAATCTTAATCACGAAATCTTAAGTGAGGAATTGACAAAAATTGTAATTAACACTCCTTCTTTACTTGGAATTAAATATTCTGCTCCGTACTTGCATGACGGGTCTGTGAAAAACTTGCTCACAATGTTTCTCCCCGAGCCCGATGGAAAGCATCACGGCGAAATTGCTAATGGCGATATTAGCGAGATCCCTAACTTAATTAGCTTCTTAGAGAGTCTTGAATCAATAGACAATTTAACCGTAAAAGGGGTGTTTCAGAATATTTCTAGCCCTGACAAAAAGCCCATTGAAACCCCGCGTTCAAGTTCAACAATTAACGTAGATCAATCTGAAATTGATGAGTATTTATCACTCGCTGTTTCTTACAAACATTCTTCGAATGTAGCATTCGATACATATCTTGTCCTTGAACATGTTTACACGAATACTTATTGGCTTGTTAACTTCGATCTAAGTATGATTGATATTTCAAGAAGCACTACCATTAAACCAACAGAGGTTCATACAGGGCCTTCGGATCTTCATCAACATAATTTACCTGTTGTTAGCCTGCCAATATCAAGTTTGACGAAAGATCCTTACAAAATTCACATAGTTAATGTTGAAAGCAATCAATCTCCACTGGAATTAGTTAACTGGCTATCTTACGATGTTGTGAGTGTTTATCTATAATAAGATGCCAATTCAGACTTGATAGTAATGGTTGACTGTATCCCCATAAATCGAGCCACCCAGAATGTGTGATTCAGTAACACATGATTTCCTCATAGCGACTTCCTAGGCATAAAAAGCCATAAAGCTCTACTTATTGATTGTGTATTATTTAGGAAAGCTTACGATTTGAGCGCAAATATATCTTCGTCACTAGGCAAGTTGCCAATTCAGAGGTGTATATATCATCAAACTCTGCTCTATTTTGAACCTCTA
>Ga0222714_10002807_pt1 | contig 18166 bp, 14 predicted proteins | sample C33_3DmetaG_FD_165048 | JGI IMG/M metagenome (GOLD analysis project Ga0222714, IMG submission 165048) | Estuarine water microbial communities from San Francisco Bay, California, United States - C33_3D | ecosystem: Environmental > Aquatic > Marine > Unclassified | place: USA: California...
GTTCTCCAAAGGCGTAGGCGTACACATATCCCGGCACGTGCATGAAGTGGGAGATGTACGACCACCACACGCGGTAGCCTTCTTGAATGTTCACGGCATCACCGAACTGCGCCTTCTGGGTTTCCAGCCAGATCTCGTTGAGGCGATCAACGCTGAGTTCACCCTCCGTCCGGCGAGCATTGTGGATGGCGTCCTCAAAGCGGTTGAAGGCAATCTGCCGGAATACCGTTGAAAGCATATCATCGATCTTACCCATCAGCAGCGACAGGCGCTCTTCTGGATTCGATACGCGCTCCATCAGCTTGGTAAAGGTGAGGATCTCTCCGAACACGGAAGCCGTCTCGGCAACCGTGAGCGGGGTGTGCATCTCCAGTGGACCGTTCCGTCGGGAGAGATACTGGTGAACACCATGGCCTAGTTCGTGAGCCAGGGTCTGCACGTCACGGTTCGTACCGGTGTAGTTCAGGAAGATGTAGGGGTGGACGGATGGTACCGTACCCGCACTGTAGGCACCGCCATTCTTGCCCTTCATCACCGGAGCATGAATCCAGTTCTTGTCGAAGAACTGCTGCACAATGTTACCCGCTTCAGGATGGAACTCACGGTACGCGCTCAGCACCAGCTCACGCGCGTCGTCCCACGTCCAGAAGCTCTCCGTGGCTTCAACCGGCGCGTTACGGTCGTAGTCTTCAAACGTATCATAGCCAAGCACCCGCTGCTTCAACCGATAGAAACGGCGTACCAACTCATACTGGCTCACCACGCTGTCGATCAATGCCTGCACCGTTGCTTCCGAGGCTTCGTTGTCCAGGTTCCTCGTTTGGATCCACGAGGTGTGTCCGCGCAGAGAGTCGTTGGTTGAATGATCGGCCAACACCGTGTTGAAGACAAAGGCCGAGGTTCGCACACCGGCTTGCAGACCCACCGAGATTGCTTGAGAAGCTGCCTTGCGCACCTCACGATCGGTGCTCTGCATCTTCTTCATGATCTGTGGCTGGGTGAGGTCCTCTCCGTTCAGGTGAAAGACCTGAGAGCTAAGGTGTTCGTCGTAGAGCCGTACCCATGCCATGCGGGCGGTCAGGTTCTTCTGAGCCAGCACCTGTTCGACTTCCTCGGAGAGCTTGTACGGCTTCATCTGCACCACCGTTTGCAGCCAGTGTGCACGATCGGCCATGCCTGGCCACTGCATCAGCTCCTGCAGACGACCGTCGGTCAGGTCCATAATCTCTAGCGAGACAAACACCAACTGCTGCGACGCCTTTGCACCGGTTTCCCGCACGGTTTGCAGGTTCTTTCCGTAGTCGGCACGAACGGTGTCGGTGGACCACATAAGCTGTGTGTACGATCCCATGCGGTACAGCCGCTCGACGATACCTTCGTATTCGTTGAGCATGGCACGGAAGTCCTCGTTCGATACCGAGGCGATACGCCCCTTCCATCGATCACGAAACGCTGTACACGTGTCTACGATTGTTGTGAGATCGTGTTGAAATGCTGGCGAGTCCACGCCAGGATACAGATCGTCCAGATTCCAGAAGACTTGTTCGGCGCCGGTTGTTTTTGTTGCTGTCATTACTGTGCGGTATTGTGCGGTAATGGTTGTAAGGGGCTTATGGTACGATGCGATATATCATGCGGGGGAACGGAATCACTTCGCGAATGTGCTCAGCGCCGGTAATCCACTTCACGGTGCGCTCTACGCCCAAGCCAAAGCCGCTGTGGGGTACCGATCCAAACTTTCGTAGATCGAGGTACCACTGGAAGTCCTCCTGCGACAGTCCCTCGTGCAGAATGCGCTCCAGCAGAGCATCGTGGTCGTCCTCCCGTTGTGATCCGCCGATGATCTCGCCAGCCCCTTCCGGTGCGAGCATGTCCATAGCTAGAACCACCTGTGGATTTTCTGGGTCGCGCTTCATGTAGAAGGCCTTGACCTCGGTGGGGTAGCGATGAATGATACAGGGCTTGTCGAACTGCGTCATCAGCGCCTCTTCCTGGGGTGCGCCAAAGTCCTCTCCCCACGGGAAATCGATCTGAATCTCCGAGCCGTCGGGCTGCTTCTTGTTCAACTTCACGTTGTTGGCGTGCAGCCACTCCACTGCTTCCGTGTACGACATGCGATGGAACGGTCGCTTCACCTTTTCCAGTTTGCTGATATCCCGCCCCAGGGTTTCGAGTTCTTTGCGACAGTGCTGTACACAGTACTGTACGATGTACTCCACGAAGTCCTCGGCCAGATCCATGTCGTCGTTCAGGTCGAAGTAGGCCATCTCTGGCTCTACCATCCAGAACTCCGTCAGGTGTCGGCGCGTCTTGGACTTCTCGGCACGGAAGGTTGGGCCAAACGTGTACACGCGTCCCAAGGCCATTGCCGACGCCTCGGCATAGAGCTGACCCGACTGCGTGAGATAGGCTTTGCCAAGGTCGAAGTACTCCGTCTCGAACAAGGTGGACGTGCCTTCGCAGGCGTTGGGCGTAAGGATGGGAGAGTCCATCAGCTTGAAGCCTCGTTCATCGAAGAAGTCCCGAATGGCTTTCACCACAGCTGCACGCACGCGCATAATGGCATGCTGCCGTGTGCTCCGCAGCCACAGGTGGCGGTGCTCCATCAGGAACTCTACACCATGCTCCTTGGGCGTGATGGGATACTCAGAGGCAAGTTGATACACCTTGATGTCCGTGACGTCAACCTCTACGCCTCCTGGTGCGCGCTCTTCGGCACGTACTGTTCCCGTAATCGCCAGCGACGATTCCTGTGAGAGCGATTTCGCATCGGTCGCAACGCGCTCGTCCACGTTCGGGGCAAACACCACGCACTGAACCATGCCGCTGCCATCACGCAGCTTGATGAAGGTGAGCTTACCCTTACCGGTCTTATCCTGAACCCAGCCATGCAGGGTAACTGCCTGGCCGATGTGCTGGTGGAGTTGTTCCACCGTCGTGTAGGAGAGGTATCGCGAAGCCATAGTGGCGTTCTCATCGATAAAGTGAATGCGAGGTCGATTACGTAGAGCGCAAAATTGCCGAATTTTGAGTCATGAGTAAGCCCACTGTGATCAAACGCGTCAATCAGTTTGTGCTCTTCGCCGCCTGGCCCGACGAGTTTGCCGGTCATATTCTGCTGAGCGACCTCCGTGATGCCTGCCCCTGTGCCCACTGCACGGGTGAAGAAATCATGGGCCAGAAGGTCTTCGTCGGCATGAAGACGCTGGCCCCCGGAATGAACGAGCTGCGCTCCCTGGTTCCGGTAGGCAACTATGCCATCCAGGCTACGTGGAACGACGGACACGACTCCGGCATCTACACATGGGAGATGCTGCGCAGCCTGTTCGAAGAGAAGCGTCTCAGCGACGCTACGCTGGACGAGATCCGCTCGCAGTTGGGGTGAACTCTTTGCCATCATCAAGTGTTAACCACGCCATGAACACAACCTCTACTTCCCGCATCATTCGTGCCCCTCGTGGAACAGAACTCTCCTGCAAGAATTGGCAGATTGAAGCTGCCTATCGGATGATTCAGAACAACCTGGATCCCGAGAACGCTGAGAAGCCGGATCAGTTGATCGTGTACGGTGGACTCGGCAAGGCTGCCCGCAATTGGGAAAGCCTAGACGCGATTCTGTCGTCGCTGCGATCCATGGAGCCCGATGAAACGCTATTGGTGCAGAGTGGAAAGCCCGTAGGTGTTGTGCGTACGCACCTAATGGCCCCTAGGGTGATCATTGCAAACTCCAACCTAGTACCCAAGTGGGCCACGTGGGACGAGTTTCGTCGATTGGACGAGCTGGGTCTGATGATGTACGGCCAGATGACGGCCGGCTCGTGGATCTACATTGGCACGCAGGGCATCGTGCAGGGCACCTATGAAACCTTCCGGGAGTGTGCTCGCCAACACTTTGGCGGAACCCTGAACGGAAGGTTCCTCCTCACCGCCGGCCTCGGCGGCATGGGTGGCGCTCAGCCCCTTGCAGCCACCATTGCTGGAGCGGCAGCCCTGTGCATCGAGATCGACGAATCGCGCATCGATAAGCGTATCCATGATGGCTACCTCGACCGCAAGATCCACGACCTGGACGAGGCCCTGGCCGTCATTCAAGAATACGTAGAGCGGAAAGAGCCCATCTCCATCGGCTTGGTAGCAAACGCGGCGGAGATCCTGCCACAACTCATTGAACGCGGCATTACTCCGGATGTGGTTACCGACCAGACCTCGGCCCACGATCCGCTCAACGGCTACTATCCAGCAGGGTTATCGAAGGTAGAAGCTGATGCCTTGAGGTCCACAGATCCGGAGGACTACCTGCGTCGCTCCCATCACAGCATTGGAGAGCACGTCAAGGCCATGCTGGCCTTCCAGCAGAAGGGGGCCATCGTGTTCGACTACGGCAACAACATACGTGGTATTGCCCGCGATGAAGCCGGAGTGAGCAATGCCTTCGACTTCCCAGGCTTTGTACCGGCCTTTGTTCGCGAACTTTTCTGCGATGGTAAGGGGCCGTTCCGCTGGGTGGCGCTCTCTGGTGATCCCGAGGATATCCGCGTTACGGACGAAGCTCTCAAGGAACTCTTCCCGGACGACGACCATCTGCACATGTGGCTGGACGAAGCCGCCGCACACATTGGTTACCAGGGTCTACCAGCCCGCATCTGTTGGTTGGGCTACGGGGAGCGTGCCAAGGCTGGGAAACTTTTTAACGACCTTGTGCGTACTGGGAAGGTGTCGGCACCCATCGTGATCGGACGGGATCATCTGGATTGTGGCAGCGTTGCTTCGCCGCATCGTGAAACCGAATCGATGAAAGATGGTTCTGATGCTATAGCCGACTGGGTGTATCTGAATTTTGCGCTCAATGCCGTTGGCGGGGCCACATGGGTGTCGCTCCATCACGGAGGCGGTGTGGGTATGGGGCTGTCACTTCACGCCGGCATGGTTGTTGTTGCTGATGGTACCGACGACGCTGCAGAAAGATTGGCACGCGTCTTGACTTATGATCCGCTGATGGGTATTCTGCGTCACGCCGACGCTGGTTACGACCGAGCTATTCACAACACGAGGAAATTTGGCATAGAAATACCACTACCCTCTTTGTAACTGATTTCGCACAATCTTCGGACAGAATGGCATAACTGCTACGCCATAATGACAATCGAGACTGACGTTTCGGCTGTTACCATATCACACATTCGTAGCAGGAGGTGCCATGAGAGCACGAGATTTCCGTCGAAAGACGGGCATTGCGGCTGTACCGGGATTTGCAAACGGTCAGATTGTATCAACAACAGAAGGTGGTGATGCCATGGACCTCGCCCTGCAAATCGAAGAACTCTTCCGCAACGATCGGAAGAAGTACCTCGGCTTCATTCGGCAGCGTGTACGCAGCCAAGAAGAGGCGGAAGACATCCTTCAGGACGTGTTTACAAACGTCCTTGCCGCCTCGAAGGATTCTACAAAACCAATCGACAACCTGGCGTCGTGGGTGTTTACCTCCGTCCGCAACAGGATCATCGACAGCTATCGCAAGAAGAAAGCCAGTGCCTTTGCCGATATGGGCTCGCAAGAGCAACATGAGGATGGTATGGACTACGTAGAGCGCTTCCTAGGCGATCTGTCCTACAGTCCTGAGAGCGATCTGGTGCGCAAGACGATCTGGGAGACCGTTCTTGAAGGCCTCGAAGAGATCCCCGTTGAGCAAAAGTGGGTATTCGTGAAAAACGAGTTCGAGGGTGTGTCATTCCGTGAGATGTCGGAAGAAACCGGCATCAACATCAACACGCTGTTGGCACGGAAGCGCTACGCCGTCCTGTATCTGCGAAAGAAGCTGCAGGAACTCTACGACCACGTCAACGAGAATTAACCGCAAGAAGCACATTGTGTATTTTCAGCGCTGATACCAACCGTATCAGCGCTTTTTCTTTGGAGTACACATGAGCTTGATCAACGAATTCAAGACGTTTATCGACAAAGGCAACGTGATACAACTCGCTGTGGGCGTGGTCATGGGTGTGGCTTTTGGATCCATTACCAAGTCGCTGGTGGATGACATCCTGATGCCTCCCCTTGGCCTGGTGCTCGGTGGTGTGGATTTTTCGGATCTGGCCATGACGATCCGAGAGGCCAATGCCGATGGAACAGGCCTGGTGCAGGTTCGATGGGGCACCTTCGTGCAGACGGTGATCAACTTCCTGATCATCGCCTTTTCCCTCTTCGTGGTGGTGAAGGTCTACGATCGGTTGACAGTCAAGGCAGAGCGCTCGGAGTAGATCGTGTAGCGCTCGTGACTCCCTCGCACCAGCACGATCACACCGGCTGGCGCGCCCGGTGTAGCCGCAAACTCTAACGAGCTATGCAGCTCCATGGGATCGATGTCGATGCCACGCTTTTTGATCTCCGTCATCGAACCCCAGCCCAGTGTTCGGATGGCTCGCTGGATCCGCTTGCGATCGATGCCCGACTCCACGCTGTGAATCTTGAAGTGCTGGTACCACGGTGAGGGCCCGGGATCGGTTGGAAGCAGTCCGTAACCGATGCGTGCGTCGATCACCGATGCTGACAGCTTCAGGAAGAATTCTGATACCCATCCACTGGCCATCACCGCCGGATGCGGCTCAATGAGGTACATACCCGGTTCAGGGCGCATCTCTGGGGGCACCCGTTGGTCCCTTTCCAAGCTCATGTGGACGCCCACATCAACAAGCGTTACACCGCTCTGTCCACAGCCCCTCCATAAGAGGCGCTCACGGCACTCTCTGCTCCAACCAATGTACTCCTGATGGACATCATCGAGTAGGGGGCTCTCGGTACGGTCGGCAGGGCCGGTTTTGATCCCCAAGCGCTGCACATGCTCCGGTAGGTGCCAGAACTGCGATAGCGGCGGCTGATACTCCTGTGTAGAGCGATGTCGTGCCGAAGAACTCCTGCGAGACGGATCTGCCCACAGGCCATCGGCCGTGGCAAGAGCCTCCGTGTAGGCCTCGCAGGGCACAGCCTGGGATACCACGGTTACGTTTGCAACACCTGCTCGCTCGAGGTTACTCTCTGCAATGGCCGCCAGCACTGGGTCGGCTTCAAACGTTGTTACTCTACCAGCCACACGTGAGAGTGCCAGGGTATCGATTCCTGCACCTGTGCACACCTCCACCACGTGATGCACACCGCGAAAGGCCTCGGCATGGTAGGCCGCGATCTGAGGGAGCGTAGCCTGCTGGACCGATGTGGTGGTAAACAGCCAGCCCGGAATGTCCTTGCCGACAGCTGCGGCCCGCAGCGTACCCTGGGCTAGGTCGAGCAATAGAGGTATATGATCTCGCCAGATTTCCGGGGCTGATGCCCGGAGCCGAGCAGTGACGGCGGGCGTTACGCTGCCGACAGCCTTCAGCTGGTCCATCACCTCCTGGACGAAGTCGTAGCCCTGCCGAACACTGGAGCGAATCGCCGATATTTGTAGTTTCATAACACGTTACACCTGGCACTTCACACTTGCATACTGTAGGCACTACATGACACTAGATCCAGAAGCTGTCCGCACATCATTGGAATCCCGTGGACTTACAAACCTCGGTGATATCAACTACAACCTCACAACAGCTGAACTCTACGAGCACTCCCTGCTCTTCGACGAAGGCATTCTCACCGAGCACGGTGCCCTTTCGGTAAACTCCGTACCGTACACCGGACGCCGTGCCAACGACAAGTTCGTTGTAGAAGAGAACAGCAGCAAGGGTGATGTGTGGTGGGGAAAGGTCAACAAGGCGTTTTCGGAAGAAAAGTTCAACGCTCTGAAGAAGCGTGTCTTTGCCTACCTGCAAGGGCGAGATGTGTACGTGCAGGATCTGATTGCCGGATCTGATGAAAAGTACGCTCTACCGGTGCGGTTCATTCAGGAGTATGCCTACCATTCGCTGTTCGTGAAGAACATGTTCATCCAACCAACTGCCGATGAACTAGCGAACTTTGCTCCGGGCTTCACCGTGATTACCGTGCCCGACTTCAAAGCGATTCCGGAGGTAGATGGAACGCTATCGGAAGTGTTTATCATTCTCAGCTTCGAACAGAAGCTGGTACTGATCGGTGGGACGTCATATGCTGGTGAGAACAAGAAATCGATCTTCACCGTGCTGAACTACCTGATGCCCAAGCAGAATGTGATGAGTATGCACTGCTCGGCGAACATTGGCAAGGATGGTGATACAGCACTGTTCTTTGGTTTGTCCGGTACCGGCAAGACAACCTTGTCAACCGATCCAGAGCGTGCCCTGATTGGTGATGACGAACACGGCTGGAGCGACGACGGCGTGTTCAATTATGAAGGCGGTTGCTACGCCAAGGTGATCAACCTGAGTGCTGATGCCGAGCCCATCATCTACAGTCTTACGCAGACGTACGGTACCATTCTCGAGAACGTTGACATCGACGAAGACACGCGCGTGGTGAATCTCGACTCGCAGGTGTACACCGAGAACACGCGGGCCTCGTACGATCGTAGTGTGATTCCCAACATTGCTCCAGGAAACCGCGGTGGTCATCCCAAGAACATCGTGTTTCTCACTGCTGATGCTTTCGGCGTGATGCCACCTATTGCACGGCTCACACCGGAACAAGCCATGTTCCACTTCCTGAGCGGCTACACGGCAAAGGTGGCCGGCACGGAAGCTGGCGTCAAGGAGCCTTCGGCAACGTTCAGCACCTGCTTTGGAGCCCCCTTCATGGTGCATCATCCAGGCGTGTATGCCAACCTGTTGCGCGACAAGATCACGCAGCATGGCTCACATGTGTGGCTGGTGAACACGGGTTGGACGGGCGGACCGTACGGTGTGGGATCGCGCATGAGCATCAAGCATACGCGTGCGATGCTGCGGGCAGCCCTGAATGGTGAATTGGACAACGTGCAGTTTGTGAAGGATGCCTTCTTCAACCTGGACATTCCAACGTCGTGCCCTCATGTACCCGATGAGGTGCTGAATCCACGGAACACCTGGGCCGATAAGGAAGCCTACGACCGGCAGGCTACGCACCTCGTGGCGCTGTTCGAAGAGAACTTCAAACAGTTTGCCGATGGTGTTGATGCCTCCGTGCGAATGTAGACATTCGCTCCAGCAGCTAGAGTTCGTCGTCGTCTAAAGCGCCGAGGTCGTCAAGATCGTCGGCGCTTTCGCTTGCGCCGCCGTCGTAGAATTCGTCGTCGGCATAGGAAGCCGCCTCAAGCACCTCGACAGCTTCTTCGTAGTCGTCGTCGAAGACCATCACAGCGCACTCTTCGCTGCCTTCTTCCTGATGAATCTTGTAATCGATGCCGGCTGCATTGAGACGGGAGCCAAGGAGCTCCGCATCGATTTCACTGTTGTAGGTGGCAAGGTGTATCATGATCACTTCCCTACAGGTTGCGTTTTCTGGGCCATTTCCGAAACCAGAGCAAAGATCATCTCCTGATGCTTCTCCTTGACGCGTGACTTCGGATTCTTGAAACACCACACGATGACCGTGCGATCATTTACCAAAAACTGTTCCACCTTCTTGGAGGTGTTGGGATCCGGAGGCTGCGGTGATCCGAAGAACAGTTTCGATAGCTGTTCCTTGGCATCGGCTGGCAGATTCGACCCATACTCGAAGTAGAGAATGGCACCATCACCGTCCTTACCCTTGAAACTCTGTTGATGCTGCTTCACAGGTGAACCAAAGCTGGGAAGCGTCCCTTTAGGATCGTTGAACAGCTTCGTGGCCTTCGCAGACGGACAGGAAAATCCCGCCGACTGTGCATTGCCAACCGGTAACTGCCCTTCGGCCTGCGGCAAACGCTCCCACGGAAGCGGAATCGTGCGCGTCAGTCCGTAGAAGTTGAACGTCTGGTGAACGTCCTTCACCTTCGTGGTGTATCCCGGCGGAGCCTTGAATGCCGGCATCGTGTTCTGGGCATGGATCGTGCCAGCCATGACCATCATCGCTACGAAGAGGGTGATTCTCATACAGCCTAGTCCCGAGTAAGTTTCCGGTACGTGAGTCGATGCGGGCGGTCGGCATCGGTGCCCATACGACGATGACGATCCTCTTCGTATTGGGAGTAGTTGCCATCGAACCATACTACCGAGCTGTTGCCTTCGAATGCAAGAATATGCGTGGCGATACGGTCCAGGAACCAGCGGTCGTGACTGATCACCACGGCACAGCCACCAAAGGCCAGTAGGGCTTCCTCAAGGGCGCGCAGGGTGTTCACGTCAAGGTCGTTCGTTGGTTCGTCTAGGAGCAACAGGTTGCCGCCCTCCTTCAACATCTTTGCGAGGTGAACACGGTTCCGTTCCCCACCGGAGAGCGCCGTGACCTTCTTTTGCTGATCGGAACCACTGAAGTTGAACCGAGCAACGTAGGCTCGGGAATTCACTTCGCGGCTTCCGACCATCACGGTGTCGTTTCCATCCGAGATCTCCTCCCAGATCGTCTTATTGGGATCCAGCGGCCGGTTCTGGTCGATGTATCCGAGTTTGACGGTGTCCCCTACGGTAAACGTACCGGCATCTGGCTCCAGCTGGCCCGTCATCATCTTGAACAGTGTAGTCTTACCTGCGCCGTTGGGTCCGATGATACCGATGATACCGCCCGGTGGTAGTGAGAACGACAGATCCTCGTAGAGCAGCTTATCACCGAAGGCCTTCGTGATGCCATTGGCGTTGATCACCACGTCGCCCAGGCGAGGTCCCGGTGGAATGAAGATCTCCATCTCCTCATTCCGCTTGACGGTTTCCTCGTTGAGCAGTTTTTCGTAGGCGCTGATCCGTGCCTTGCTCTTCGCGTGGCGGCCCTTGGGATTCATGCGCACCCACTCCAACTCCTCCTTCAGCGCTTTCTGACGCTTGCTTTCCTGCTTCTCCTCCTGGGCCAGACGCTTCGACTTCTGATCTAGCCACGACGTGTAGTTACCCTCAAACGGAATACCGTGGCCGTTATCGAGTTCGAGAATCCAGCCAGCAACGTTGTCAAGGAAGTAGCGATCGTGGGTCACGGCGATCACGGTACCCTCGTAATCATGCAGGTGGCGCTCCAACCATGCTACGCTTTCGGCGTCGAGGTGGTTCGTAGGCTCGTCCAGGAGCAGCACGTCGGGCTTCTGCAGCAGCAGGCGCACAAGCGCAACCCTGCGCCGCTCACCACCGGAAATCACGCCAATCTTGGTATCACCAGGCGGACAGCGCAGTGCGTCCATGGCCATCTCCAGCTTGCTGTCGATGTCCCAGGCACCGGCGGCATCAATCCGCTCCTGCAGTTTTCCCTGCTTTTCCAGAAGAGCGTCGAAATCGGCATCGGGCTCGGCGAACTTCTCCGAGATAGCATTGTACTCCTTCACCAGGTTCACCAACTCGGCAGCCCCCTCCTCGACAATCTCTCGGACGGTTTTCTCGGGATCGAGTTCTGGCTCCTGGGGCAGGTAGCCGAAGGTGACATCCTTGTTCTTCGTGATCTCGCCGAGGTAATCCTCGTCGAGGCCGGCGATGATCTTGAGCAGTGTGGACTTACCGGCACCGTTCAAGCCCAGGACGCCAATCTTGGCTCCGTAGAAGAAACTCAGGTAGATGTCACGCAACACCTGGCGGTTTGGCTTGTACACTTTGCCAACACCAACCATGCTAAAAATGATTTTCTGTGGTTCGCTCACAGCCATGGATGTTCCTGTCGTTGTAGAGGTACAAAGATACTGAACTGGTGAGGGGCTGGTAAGGGGCTGGAATTGTGGCATATTCGCACATGAGCCGTTCGTCCGCACAGCCATCATGGCGTAGTCTTGCCGCAGATCGCCGGGAACTCGCCATGGCGATCATCACGGTGGTGATCCTCGTGGCAAGCATCCTGTCCTATGCGCAGTTTCTCACCGGCATTGAGCAGCGGCAGGGATTTACCTTCATCGATCCAGTACACCAATTGCTTGGCCCCATCGACTGTACGTGGCCGATCTTTCTTATGATCTACGGTGCGCTCATCGTTGCACTGGTGGTACTGGGTCAGCAGCCACGCATGCTGTTTCGTGCACTGCGCGCCTACACCATCCTGATTGCCTTACGGATGCTGGCCATGTGGATGATGCCTCTGGATCCACCAGCCACCATGATTGCCCTAACAGATCCTATCGTCGAGTTGGTGTCTACAGGCGGAGCATCGAAGCTCACCCGCGATCTGTTCTTTAGCGGACACACTGCTACGCTCGTCCTGATTGGTGCGATGGTTCCCAACAAGGTGTTTCGCCGCAGTTACTACGCAGTAGCTCTTGTGGTTGCTACCATGCTGATGGCACAGCACGTTCACTACACTGTGGATGTGATTGTAGCACCCATGGCCGCGTTCACGGCTGCCTATCTCGCTGGAGCATTTACGCCCCGCGGCTAGCCACACCTGCTATCACTTCCATGATCATCGCGGCGGCTAGCTTGGCTGTGCGGCCGTCGACGTCGAAGGCTGGATTCAGTTCCACCACATCAAACGCTGTGAATTGTGGCCTCGCTGCCATGCTTCGGAGTGCAGGGCCAATATCCCACGGTGCAAAGCCATCCGCCGAGGGTGCGCTTACGCCGGGTGCAAAGGCCGAGGCAAAGCCGTCCAAGTCGAGCGACACGTACCAGTGATCTGCTCGCTCTAGCTTGCTCACCACCGCACTCCAGCTTGAGGACAGACCCTCCTGACGAATGTCGTTGAGCATCATCACCGTGTGACCATGATCCCGCACGTACTGGACGTGTGCAGCTGCAACAGCGTGGTGCTGGAGTCCGAACTCCACAAATGCGCCGGATGCAAGATGGGTGATGTCCGTTTCGAGCATCTGACGAAATGGCGAACCGCTGTGGGCCAGCCCTCCGTCCTTCAACGGACGCACATCGGCATGGGCATCGATGTTCAGCACACCAAACGACGTGCTACAGGCATCCATGGCTCGGATGGTGGGCCACGCAATGTCGTGACCACCACCCAACACGATCGGTATCATACCGTGCTCAAGAATCTCCTGGACAGCATCATGTTGTTCGTCGTGAATCTGCTGAAGAGTTTTTCCCTCCGTCTGCAGGTCACCGGCATCGATCACGGTGAGATGTTGGGTACGCACTGCATCGATCATGGCCGACATTGCCATCTTCCGCAACCACTGGCGTATCGCTGCAGGGCCCTCTGCTGCTCCAGGGCGGCCGCCATTTCGCTCCACACCAACATGCTGAGGTACACCAAGAACAACACACGTTGCCCCGTGTGCTTCTTCCAGGTGATCCGCCGACCGCAGCAGATCACCTAAGCGGGGATCGTCCGGGTCGGCGGATACCGTAATCAATGGTTGGGGTGTCAGCAGACGACGCAATCGATTCCACGACATACAGCCCCTTACCGCGCAATCACAAATGGCTCTGAGAGCCGACCGGCTGAGCTGGTAAGCACAATCCGATAGCTGCCAGACGCTAATGCTGTTGGCACTGGAATCTGCAGATCACCAGACGGTAGAACACCAGAGTACACTGCAGCAACAACCGTACCGATGGCATCAACAACTTCCACCGTTACCAATTGACCTGCATAGCCTTGCAGCGGCGTGACAACGATCGTACCATCATGACTGCTCACAGGATTCGGAACAACTCCAACTTCTGCAAACATTCCTGACACGGATTGGTCGTTGTCCACATGTGTTGCTCCCGTGGTGCCGAGCAGGCGAATTGTTTTCGTACCGTTGCGCTCGTCGTTGTTGTACACGCGCAACGTACCTGACGAGGAACCTATCTCCGGGCGGTTATACTCCACCGTCACGTACAGCGTATCTCCCTGATTCAGCGTCGCTGGAAGGGTACGGCTGGTATTCGTCACTGCAAAGTGCCCGCGAATCGAGAAGGCATTCACGCTGTCGATCAGCAATGGAGCATCCGTTGCGGCGGTAATGGCAACGGTTCGCTCAACTGGCTTGATCTCGGCTGTTTCGAAATAGAGCGTATCTGCCGAGGATGCAATCGTTGGCTTAGGTGCCACGGTGAACTGAATCCAAGCACGGTTGCCGAAGTCCGGCTCGAACACCTTGATAGTGCCACCACCTGATTTGAAGATCAGGCTTCCCGTACCGAGTTGATCACGGATGTACCACAGGTCCAGTCCGTAGCCTTCCTTGTTGATCAACTCGTACTCGTAGCAACCATTATCCAGGTTGTAGTTCTTGGTGTACGTTGTGTTGTCCGCAAGGTTCTTTCCGGAGTCGATGATGCTGTCGGTGTCTACCTTGCGCAGCACCCACTCGTACTGTTGCGCGGCAAAGTTGTTCGTCTTCAACTGGATTTCCAGATCGCTATAGTAGACCGGTGGCATCACAGCTGTACGAATCTGCTTGTTGTTCTGGGCGTACTCATCCGTGCCACCGTTGGGCGCGTTGATCGATACGACGAACTCAAAGGCACCTTCCTCCGATGGCCAGGCAGGAATTGGTAAGGCAACGGTATCCTTCTGCAGAAAGTCCAGCTCGCCAGTCCACTCAAACGTCGACTCGTTCGCATCTCCAGCTGCATAGATGATGGTTGCGCGTGTCAGCCGCGTGGAGCCGGTGTTCTGGATCACGATAAGGGGCTCACCACAGATGGGATTCAAGCGCTGATAGTACTCCCAGGTATTGGGTCGGATGATGTCGACGACGGCTGCATCAAGCTGGAAGTTGGGATCACCATAGCCAATCAACTGACCGGTGACATCCCACACGCCCCAACTCTCGGGATCGGCTCCTTTATCCACGCCATAGTCGATCGCCACGGTTGTACCTGGAACAGCCAGTGAGGATGGCAGCTCGTGGTTGTACAGATCCACGGGAGCTCCTGGACACCATCCCGTGCGATCGATGTTCCATGTACCTCCCTGAGGGTAGACAGGATTGTCGCCGCACTCCGTCCAGAGCAGCCATTCATGTGTGCGCTCCTGGTTAACTCCGATCCAGTGAATGCGTTGACAGAACTCGGCACAGTTCGTGGGATTGTCGAAACGGTGGCCACTGGACCACGTCTTCACGCGGAACATGCTAGCTTCCTGACTCAACGTTACGTCCACAGGAGCCAGTGCCGTTCCAGACAGAACGTTGGTGAAGTCGGCATTGCGATCGCTCCAGAGCTGATCGATTTGCTTGACGTCGCGTGGCGGTGTGCCGGTAATGAACTTGAAGGTCAGGTCGATCAACTCCTGCTGATTACCCGCGCTAATGGTAACGTTGTTCCGCAGAATCGGTGCATAGTCCGTAACGTCGAACAGCCACTTGAAGCCCTGCGGTCCAAGGTCCAGACCAATGCCATAGGGCGTGATGTACCGGCCAATCTCATACACCACAATCGGATCAAACCACCCTTGTTGCTTGCGGTAGAGCACATTCTCTGGCGCTACCAGTACCGAGTCCTTTACCAGTCCAGCTTCATCGATCACATACTGCCAACCTGCTACCTGAACCGTGATGGTGTCGATCGCCAGGGTTGGATAGTCTGCATCCTCTGGTCGATGAATGCGTGGCTCAACATCGTTACGGAAGAGGATCACGCTCGAGCGGCGCGCTTCCTGATCCACAATGATGGTGCCGGGAGTGACCGAGGCAGGGAATGAACCTGCTTCAAAGGCAAGTACCGGTCGTGCCGTACTGGCAGCCGTCAGGTATCCGAGGTAGGTATCCATCAGTTGGATGCGCGTTGGCAAGCCAAATAATTCAGCGTGCGCTCCGATGCTAGATGCGTCGCGGGCCATCGTTGGGTCGGTGTCCGTTTCGGCATTGTAGTAGGCTACCAGATTCTCGGCCTTGGGGTGCAGATCGGTGATGCCACGGTGCATCCACGCACGGATGTCATCGGCCGACAACGCGGTGTTCCATACCTGCATTTCATCGAGGATGCCCGGGTAGGAGCCAGCAGCACCAGCTCCAAACATGAACTTCGTGATGCCGGTCATCGGAAGTGTTTTTCCCGTTCCGGACAGCACCGACTGACCATTGCGGTACACCACCATTTCGCCCGTTGAGGCATTCTTGACAAAGGCCCAGTGATTCCATGCACCTCCCGTAGCTCCGGCGGGCATCGGCCCTTCAATACGATCCATCGATCCACCGGTTCGTCCGGCATCCCAGTACAGGTTGCCATTCGACCATGGCAGATGGGCATTCAGTACACGCCGACCCTGGGCATCGAAGGCCTCAAACACGTTGTTGTTTACCGGGAAGGCGCGTTCATTTCCGTAGGCCCAGAAGGCAATGGTGATCTGATTCGTCAGCGTGGCGGCAACGCTAGCTGGCAGGGTCATCTGATCACCGGCCTGAAAGGCATAGGCACGACGCGATCCGTCATCAACAATACCATTGGAACCGGAGGGGGCTGCCCCAGCTTCGAGACGAATCACGGATGGAGCGTTCAGGCACGACATCTCCACAACAAGATTCGATGTTCCGTCCCAGATGAACGGTGCTTCAAAGGCCAGGTCGTTCGGGCCGTCGTCGATGTTCACCGTGCGACGGATACACCGCTGATACTGAAGATTCGAGAGAATCGAGGGTACGACGTTCTCCGTTGTTTGAGCAATGCGAACGGTGAACAGCTGAACGTTGTCGACACTATCGAGAGAGGTCAGGCGAAGTCCGCTGATCGGTCCGGCTGAGAGTCCGGCTGCCGTCAGCTCCGAGGCTCTCCAGAGGTATCGCACACGGCTACCGCCAGGAATCAGGATGCCGTTGTTGACAAAACCTGACGTTCCCACCTGCGACCAGTCACCGGATCCAGAGCTTCGACTGACGCTCCGGTTGACGAACAACCTGCGCTGCGGGACAAAGCTGGACGTGTAGGCAAGACTATCCGGTGTTGAGCCCCCTACACGATAGTTCACTTGCACTCGACGCGTCGAGTCGAACTCGCCCGTTGAGTCTGTCACCATCGTGTAGGTGAGGTAATCCCACTCACCGCAAGGGAAGCGGTCCTGCGTGGTACGAGCATCGCACTTCAGCGTATACTCCATCAGGACCTTCTCGTACGATCCAGGCGGTGGAAACTGCCACGTTCCCGACCGTTTCGTGATATCGTCGAAGGTGAGTGTCCGTACCGTAATGGTGTCCTGCGCATGCAGACAGGAGACACTGACGACAAGTTGGAGCAGAAGAACGGACAGAACACGATGTACCAAGCGCATAGTCACACAGCGATGGTGAAGAAAAGCACTGTTATGAATCCGAAAAGTACGGAATCAGTGCTTGATCAGTGCTTGGCTACGCCGCCATCGACGTTGATTGTCTGACCCGTAATGATCCCGGAAGCCGGCAAGGCAAGGAAGGCAACCACGTTGGCAATATCCTCGGGCTCATCGGCCCTGTGAACCGCTTGGGTAGGCAGGATGTGTTCCAGCATCGTGGAGCTGACACCACCATCGCGGGCACTCTGCGTGGCGGTCAAGCCCACGCTGATGGAATTGACGGTAATCCCGTACTTGCCTACCTCCGACGCAAGAGATCGCGTGAGTCCGATCACACCCATCTTCGCCGTAACGTAGTGGGTGAGGTAGGGCGAACCAAGCCAGACAGTGTCGCTGCTGAAGGAGATGATCCGACCGAACCCTGCTGCCTTCATATGCGGAAGAACCACCTTGATGGTATGGAACAGCGTATGAAGGGTGAGGTTGATCGTTTGCTCCCATTCGTCGAAGTTCAGCAGATCAAACGGCTCCTCGTGGTAGTAGCCTACGTTGTGCACCAGAATGTCAATCCTACCGAAGGCCTCCATTGCCACATCAGCAACCCGTTGGGCATCTGCAGGCTTCAGGAGATCGGCCTGCACACTTACCACCGTCCCGCCTTGGGCCCGAAGGGCCTCGGCAAGGTCGGTGGCATCAATCACGTCGGCAATCACCAGACGCGCGCCCTCTTGCACCAGACGTTCGCAGAAGGCACGGCCATTACCAACGGCAGCGCCGGTCACAATCGCTACCCGATCGTGTAATCCTCGTTCAAACGCTGTGATCTGCATGGTGAGGCGTTGTTAGGAAATCAGCCCAAGCTCCCGACCCACCTCCTGGAACACGTTCAAGATGGCATCGAGATGCTCATCCTCATGCGTAGCCATGTAGCTGGTGCGCAGCATCGACAGATTAGGTGGGACTCCCGGCGGAATGAAGGCATTCACGAACACTCCCTTGTCGTAGAGCTTTCTCCACATGAGCATCG
>Ga0222714_10002808_pt1 | contig 18164 bp, 17 predicted proteins | sample C33_3DmetaG_FD_165048 | JGI IMG/M metagenome (GOLD analysis project Ga0222714, IMG submission 165048) | Estuarine water microbial communities from San Francisco Bay, California, United States - C33_3D | ecosystem: Environmental > Aquatic > Marine > Unclassified | place: USA: California...
TTGCGTTTGTGGCGATGTGGTTGATCCAGTTGTGGGACCCCATCAAATTTGCATTGGTGCCTGGCCCGCTTAAAACGGCGCGCGCGCACGATGCGGCAATCAAGCATTTCAAGGTTGGCGCGGAGCGCCGCACACATGGCCGCACCGGCGTGCTGATCTATCTTTCCATGCAGGAGCACCGCGCGGAAATCGTCGCCGATCAGCCGATAGCCGAGAAAGTCCCTGCAGAAGTCTGGGGCGATGCGATGGCGGACATGCTTGAACAAATCAAACGCGGCTGCATCGCAGAAGGAATGGCAGCGGGCGTTCGTGACGTTGGTGAGGTGCTTGCCCAACAATTCCCGCGCGATGAAGATGACCAGAACGAGTTGTCTGATCGATTGATTGAAGTTTAAGACCCTGCTCCATGAGCGATCCAGACGCGAGCAAGCCCGAAAACATCGAGTGGCAGGGCAAATTCATCACCACCAAGACCCGCGGCCGCTGGGAATATGTCAGCCGCGCGCGCGGAATCAAAGCTGCTGCGATCATCGCGATAGATGACGGCCATGTCATCTTGGTCGAGCAATATCGCGTACCGCTAGGCAAGATATGCCTGGAGATCCCAGCTGGCCTCATTGGCGACGACCAAGGCAAGGCAGGTGAAGCTTCCGAAGATGCTGCCAAGCGCGAGTTGGAAGAGGAAACCGGTTATCGCGCGGAACGCATGGAGAATCTGGGCGAGTTTTACTCCAGCCCCGGCATGGTCTCTGAAAGTTTCACTCTGTTGCGCGCGCATGGTCTTACCAAAGTGAGCGAGGGTGGCGGAACCGCCAGTGAAGACATCACGGTGCACCGCGTAAACTTGCGTGGCCTGCCGCAATTCGTTGCAGATTGGCGCGCAAAGGGCCACGGTGTGGATGTACGTATCGCCATGTTGATGGCTGCGACCGGACTTATCAGAGAGGATTGAAACAGATGGCTGGAAGATGTGCGGGCAAGCTCGCTTTGGTGACTGGCGCGGCGCAAGGCCTTGGCGCGGCGCATGCGCGGCGACTAGCAGAAGAAGGCGCGCGCGTTCTTTGTACCGATATCAATGGTGACGGTGCGCAGGCGACCGCTGCGTCGATTGTAGAAGAAATGGGTGCTGGCCACGCATATGGGATCCAGCATGACGTAACCAATCCCGATGATTGGGAGCGCGCGATCGAAACGGCAGATGCAGAACTTGGCGGATTGAATGTCCTCGTCAACAATGCCGGGATCGGCGTTGCCGGCAATATCGAGACCTGCGAATTTGAGGACTGGCAGCGCTGCTTTTCCGTCAATGTCGATTCGATTTTTCACGGCTGCCAGAAGGCCTTGCCCCTGATGCGCGAACATGCGCCCGGCTCTATCATCAATATCAGCTCAATCGCTGGCTTGATCGCCAGCGACACGATGCCGGCCTACAACGCGTCAAAAGCGGCCGTTTGGATGCTGTCCAAATCGATCGCGCTGCATTGCGCTAAGAACAATATGCAGATCCGCAGCAATTCCATCCACCCGACTTTTGTCGACACGCCGATCCTGGACGGGACAGCAAAGGCACATAGCCTCGACAAGGATGTTTTGCTGGAAAAGCTGGCGCGTCAGATCCCGTTGAAGTTCGTCGGCGAACCCAATGATATCGCCAACGCAGTGGTCTATCTGGCAAGCGATGAAAGTCGCTTCATGACAGGCGCTGAGATAAAGCTGGATGGCGGAATCTCCGCTATGTGATGTGGCAATCTTGCCCGCAGATACAAAAGAGGGGCCCGAGTGGCCCCTCCCGGTTTATTCAGATTGTGAAGGCGTGGCTGCCCTTAAAACCGGGTCAGCTCATGGCTGCCACGCCTCTTAGTCAGCGATCAGTCCGATCGCGAGGTAGATCAGGATGAAGCTGCCGAAGCCTACCAACGTGCCGAGCACGAAGCCAAGGCGAACGATCAGCGGGTCAATCCCGAAGTAATTACCGATGCCCGAACATACGCCGATCAGCTTGCCATTGTACTTGTCGAGGTGGAAGCCAGCGTTGCTGGGCGGACCACCGGCGGTGTTATGGTCGATCTGGCTCATGCGACACCTCCAGTGAACGGAGTAGCGTAGTCAACAATTGTCAGCATCATAACAGCGCAAAGCGCGAGTGACGTGGTGGCTGCGATCAGGCGGTTACCAATATCAGAACCGGAAAACATGATTAAACTCCCTGTGGAACTTGTGTTGGATCGGTCAGCGATCAAGCAAACAGGCTTGGGCTGCCGGGGATGATGGTTGCAGCCATTACTGAAGCTGAAAGAACCAGCGAGAATGCGGCTGCGAAGACCTTGTTTGTGGTTTCTGCGTTGAAGAACATGGGGGCTATTCCTTTTTCAAATTGCTCTGGCGAACCATTTCGCCGGACGCCCAACACTCGGCAGGGACCGTGCCAGTTTTGAAAAATGTCGAAATTCTGGGGTTTTCTGAATATTCGCTCATGGATGCCTCGTTCATCAATCCGAAAGGTTGGCTATTTTCCCCAACGTTCGGGATTGGTGATTTCTTGATGCTGCACGATGGTCAATTCGCGGCGAAATGCTAAGCGATGCAATGTAATATGGCGCTTGATCGCATCGCCCTTTCCCATTTTCGCAACCACCGCCAGACCGAGCTGCGCGGGACGGCGCAATTCAACCTGCTGTGGGGAGAAAACGGCGCGGGCAAGACGAATATCCTTGAAGCGATTTCTCTGCTTGCCCCCGGCCGTGGATTACGGCGTGCGCCACTGCCAGACTTGCCCGGGCAGCAAGGGGAAGGCGGTTTCCAGATCGGCGCAAGCTTGATCGAGCAAGGGCACGAAAGCGCGCGGCTCGGCACCTATGTTGAAGCAGATCGTCCCGGACGCCGCCTGGTCCGTGTCAACGGCGCAGAGACAAGCGCGCAGTCCTTAAGCGAATGGCTCGCTATCGGATGGCTGACCCCGGCGATGGACGGGCTGCTCATGGACAGCGCGGGCGCACGGCGGCGCTATCTGGACCGGTTGGCGCTTGCATTGCGGCCTGATCATGCTCGCCATGTCTCACGCTATGAAACCGCTCTGCGCGAGCGGAACAAGCTGTTGGAAGAGAACCGCGAGGCAACTTGGCTCGACGCAATTGAAGCGCAGGTCGCTGCGCATGGTGCGGCCATCAGCGCCAATCGCGCGGAACTGGTGGCAACGCTGACGGAAGAGCTTACTGCCCTGCCCGACGCCCCTTTTGCCAAACCAAAGCTGACCTATCTACCCGGCGGCCCGGCCGGGAGCGAGGAACTGCGCGCAGAGCTGGCCCGCACCCGAGGGCGAGACCGTGCGGCGGGACGCACCCTCACCGGTCCGCATCGCGACGAATTGGACGTGGTGATGGCTGGCAGCGGTCAAGCCGCCGCGTCCTGCTCAACTGGCGAGCAGAAAGCGATGCTGATAGCGCTGACACTGGCGCATGCCGTGCTGGCAGCGGAGGGGCGCCCCGGCGTCCTGTTGCTCGATGAGGTCGCCGCACATCTGGACCCTGTCCGGCGGGCCGCGCTGTTCGAGCGTCTGCGGATGGGCAAAGCGCAAGTCTGGCTGACCGGGACGGAGGCCGGCCCGTTTGAGGATATTCTCGAAGAAGCCTCTGTGTGGCTGGTTAGCGGCGGAACAGTGGAGCGAGTCTAGCCTTCATCGTCAGGCAAGGCGCCCTGCACTTGCTCGACTGTCGCCCCCACAAGCCGCTCAATCCCGATCTCAGTCGGATGAATGCGGTCAGACTGAAACAACGTCGGATCCTGATAGATCGATTCCAGCCAGAACGGGATCAGCGCAGTGCCATATTCGCGCGCAAGATCGCTATAAAGTGCATCGAATTCAGCCTGATATTCAGGGCCATAGTTTGGCGGCGCACGCATTCCCATCAGCAGCACCTGAATGCCGCGTCGCTGAGCTTTCTCGATCATCGCGGCAATGTTCGCACGCGTTTGATCCGGCGAAAGTCCGCGCAGCAAGTCGTTGCCGCCCAGCTCAATGATCACTAGCTCGGGCTCATAGTCCTGCGCGTCCAGTGTAAAAGCAAAGCGCTGCAATCCAGCCGCGCTCGTATCGCCCGAAATGCCAGCGTTGGACACGCGCGCATTTACGCCCCTCGCCCGCAATGCATTCTGCAATTTCGAGGGATAGCTATCTTCCTTGTCGACATTGTAGCCCGCGAACAGGCTGTTGCCGAACGCGACAATATCCATTTCAGGGCCCATGACGGGAACCGGAGGCGCCTCTGCAACATTGGTGTCCGAACCCGTGCTTGCTGGCCCCTCAGCAGGCACTTCGCCGCTGCAGGCCGCCAGTGAAAGAGCCAGTATGATCGACCAAACGCCTTTTTGCATCTGCGAGTCTCCTTGTGCGGATGCAACCCCTATGCGAATGCGACCCCTGTGACCAAGCCCCCTCTCGCAATTTCCGCCCGAAATCTCTCTCTAACGCTGGGCAGCAGTGCAGCGCCGGTTGAAATCCTGCGCGGGATCGACCTTGACGTTGCGCAAGGAGAGATCGTCGCGCTGCTCGGCGCATCCGGTTCTGGCAAGAGCTCGCTGATGGCGGTGCTTTCCGGACTGGAGCGCGCCAGTGGCGGCAGCTTGATCGTGGCGGGTGAAGACTTCACCAGTATGGATGAAGATGCGCTGGCGCAGGCCCGCCGTGGCCGCATCGGCATTGTGCTTCAGGCGTTTCACTTGCTGCCGACCATGACAGCCGCTGAAAATGTTGCCACGCCGATGGAATTGGCTGGCACCGAAGGCACAACGGCTCGCGCCGAAGCGGAGCTTACCTCTGTCGGCCTGGGCCACCGGCTGCACCACTATCCAACCCAGCTTTCCGGCGGGGAGCAGCAGCGCGTAGCGATTGCGCGCGCGATCGCGCCACGCCCGCAGCTGATCTTTGCCGACGAGCCGACCGGCAATCTGGACGCGACAACCGGGCAAGACATCATCGAATTGCTGTTCGAACGCCGCGCTGAAACAGGCGCAACCTTGCTGATGATCACGCATGATCGCGCACTGGCTGAGCGGTGTGAGCGCGTGGTCACGATGGCAGACGGCGTGATCGTTTCTGACACCGCTTCTGCCAGCGCAGCAGCATGACCGCCGCATCTGCCACTCCGATGAGCTGGGCGATGGCCTGGCGCATAGCCAAGCGCGATCTCAATGCGCGCTTCAAGGGCCTACGCCTGCTGCTGGTGTGCATATTCCTGGGTACGGCGGCGCTTGCTGCGATAGGAACGCTGACAGCTGCCATCGAGCGGGAATTGGCCAATCGCGGCCAGGAGCTGCTCGGCGGCGATCTGGAAGTCGAAGTCTGGCAACGCGATCTGACCGACGAAGAGAAGACCGCGCTGGGTCAATATGGCACGCTATCGGGCGGCACGCGAATGCAAGCCATGGCGAGTACCGATGACGCAGCAGCGCCAGTGCAACTTAAGGCCGTTGATGAACGCTGGCCGCTTTACGGCGTACTTACTTTGGCAGATGGGCGCGAAGTGGGCGCCCCCGCCGCTGGCGAAGCATGGCTTGGCCAAGGCGCGCTGGACCGGCTCGACATCAAACTGGGCGACAGCTTTCGGGTTGGCACAGGTACGTTGAGCGCTGCTGGTGTGATCGAGAACGAGCCGGACCGTTTATCGGAAGGCTTCCAGCTAGGGCCGCCTATCATCGTCGCTGCGGATTATCCACTGCGTGCAGGCCTGATCGCGCCCGGCGCGCTGTATGAAAGCAAATACCGTATCGCCTTCGACAGCGGGCAAGAACCCGATGCAGTGCGCGAACAGTTGGAGGAGCGCTTCCCCAATTCAGGCTTCGATTTCCGTGATCGTGACCGCGCATCTCCCGGCGCAGACCGGTTTGTTGGCAATATGAGCGATTTCCTGACGCTGGTCGGATTGGCCGCACTGGTAATCGCCGGAATCGGCATAGGTGGCGGCGTTTCGAGCTATCTTGACGCTCGGCGCAACTCCATCGCGACATTAAAGGTGCTGGGCGCTTCAAGCCGAGACATTGTGAAGATCTACGGGCTGCAAGTCGGCGCGGCAGCGCTTGTCGGCAGTCTGGCAGGCATCGCCACCGGCGTTCTGGTCACCCCGCTGCTTGGTACGGCACTGCAAGGCCTACTGCCGGTTGAAGGCGGGTTTGTGATCGAGCCCGCTCCGCTCTTGCTCGCCGGCGCATATGGGCTGCTGGTCGCGTTCTCTTTTGCTGCAACGCCTCTGCTGCGCGCAAAAACGTTTCCGGCGATGGCGCTGATGCGGGCACGCGTTTCCCCCCTCGCTCGCGATCTGCGTGCGCTCGTCTGGACCGGCCTTGGCATCGTCGCCATTTGTGCGCTGGCTTTGCTGACAACCAATCAACCCATGCTTTCAGGTGGCTTCCTGATCGGTGCTGGTGGCGCATTGATCGCGCTGGCCCTGATCGGATTTGCGATCCGATTGGCAGCAAGGCGTGCGCCGCGCACGAGCAACCCCTTGCTGCGTGCAGCGGTCGCCAATCTGCACCGCCCCGGCGCGCCGACAGGGGCGCTTGTGACGGCTCTGGGCTTTGGCCTGGCGTCCTTTGTACTGCTTGCAGCCATCCAGAGCGCGATTAACGGCAATATCGAAAGCCGCGTGCCGCAAGAGGCGCCGGATTATTTCGTACTCGACATCCCGCGCGATGGCGAAGCCGATTTCCGCAATCTAGTGACCAATCTCGATAGCGAAGCCACGATCCGCACAGTACCTGCCTTGCGCGGCTCTGTGCTGGCATTTGGCCCACAGGATAACATGGTCCGCGTGGCGGACCTCGAGGAAATACCTGACGGCGCTTGGTTCCTGCGTGGCGAGCGGGGCCTCACCTATACAGACACGCTACCACCAGGAAATTCACTGGCTGAAGGTGAGTGGTGGGACGAAAGCTATGACGGTGAACCGCTCGTCTCTATCGAGGCTGACGCAGCGCGCGCGGCTGGGCTTGAAATCGGCGATTACATCACGATCGGCGTGTTGGGCATCGAGCGCGATGTCCGCATTGCAAACCTGCGCGTCATCGATTGGGAGAGCATGGGCTTCAACTATGCGCTGGTCTTCAGCAGCAATGCAATTGCCGATGCTCCGCACAATCTGGCAGCCACAATCGAGCTGACCGATGACAGTCAATCGGGAGCTCTGCTGCGCCAGATGGTTGCAACTTTCCCTTCAAGTTCCGTGATCGAAATCGGTCAGGTGCTGATCGAAGCCCGCACAATTCTGGAACAGGTCGGCGCAGCGACGCTTGCGGCGGCTTCTGTGGCGGTGTTGGCTGGTCTTGCTGTGCTGATGGGTGCCATAGCGGCTGCGCGTGCTTCGCGTACCTATGACACCGTCGTTCTGCGCGTTATGGGCGCCAGCCGGCGTCAGATTCTCGGCCTGCAATTGGTTGAATACGGCTTGCTTGCGCTGCTGTTGGCCGTCGTCGCATTGGCGCTGGGCTCAACTTTGGCGTGGTTTGTCATCACCCAACTGTTTGAGTTCGACTGGCTGCCGGACTGGACGCAAGTGCTCAGCGTGCTCGGCATCGGATTGGTCCTCGTGCTGGCATTCGCAATAGGCGGGTCGCTCCCCTTGTTAAGAGCAAAACCCGCCCAAGCGCTTAGAGAACTATAGGAGCGGGCCAGAGCCCGCCCCTTACGATCAATCAGTCAAATACTGTCGGGTCGACGGAGCCTTCGCCCGGGCGCCCCTTTACCACCAAGGTGCTGCAGATCATGTCATGCAAGCCTTGCTTGCGCTCTGTGAAGGCAACCATGATGTAGCCGATGAGCAAGACTATGCCGTACAGAATCTTGGCAAAGTAACGGCCTAGCGCACGCATCCAGGTAATACGGTTGCCGTTCGTATCAGTTACGATGATGCCCACCGCCATCTTGCCCAAAGTGCCTTGCTTGGAAGAGCTTTCCATCAAAACGAAGTACGCAATCGAACCGACAATAACCAAAGCATAAGTCACGAGCCCGATTGTCGTTGTGAAGATTTCATTCGCCTCAAGGTCGAGCGATGTCGCGCCGAAGACGCTAATTCCCATCACCGAATATATGACAAATTGCGTGGCCATCAGGATTACATAATCAATCAGATACGCGGCCACGCGTATCCAGAATAGTTACTAATTGTGACACTCCCTCGAACTGTACGTCCTTGCGAAGTCTGCCGGAAATTCTTGCAAAATCAATAAAAAGGGGCCGGTTTTCACCGACCCCCTTAAACTCAAACCAAGTCTGTGTGATCAGAACTTGAAGCGTACCACGCCGCCATAGGTGCGCGGTGCACTTGGGTAGCCAGATACAGTACCAGCCTGAGCCACACCATCGAAGATGGTCAGAATGTACTGATCATCAAACAGGTTGCGGCCCCAGATGCCGACTTCGATACCGTTCTCCATCGCAAAGGTCATTGACGCATTCACCAGATTGACTTCACGCGTGAAGTTGTTCGGGCCGAATGTTGGCAGACCGTTGTTAATCGGTGTGTCGCTCTCGTGGTTGTAATCCACGCGGGTAATCAGACGGTTGCCCGATAGACCAAACTCATGCGTGTAAGTTGCCGAAGTGGCAATTGCCCAGGCAGGAATACCGGCCGGACGTACACCTGTCAGATCACCCAGAACGCTGCCGGGGAAATCGTCAAACAGCGGGTCAAGGTGCGTTGCCGCAAACGTCAGGACCAAGCCATCGGTCGGGCGGACATTCACGTCCATCTCAAAGCCGCGAACCGACTGCTTACCAGCGTTCCGAAGCGCAAAGCCCGTGCCGGTGAAGGCAAAGCTTTGGAAGCCTTCGATACTCTGGTCAAACAGCGCGAGGTTGAAGTTCACGCCTTCAATTGAAGCCTTCAGACCGATTTCGTAGACTTCCGCCTCTTCCGGACCTGCGAAACGCGAGCCTGAAACCAGGTTTGGAACAGCCAGACCTGCATTCAAGATTGGCGAAGATGGCGCAAGGATTGTCGAGCCGCCCGGACCAGCCGTAAAGTCTGTATTGAGCGGGCGACTGTCACGCGACAGGTTGACCGAGCTTGCCTTGAAGCCGGTTGCGTAGCTGGCGTAGACATTGACTTCCGGCGTAACCTCGTAAGAAGCACGGAAGAGATACGTCAGCTTGTCATCGCGGGTCTTGCCGTCTTCGACAGCATTCGGGATGGCAAGGAACGGCGGTTGGAACTGAAACGCTTGAAGCCCGAGAAGCGGGTTCTGTGCTGGATCAATCGCTGCAGCAGTAATCGCCTGGAAAATTGGAGCTGTTGCCGGATTCGAAGCAAATCCGGCAATAGTTGCCGCATCGACACTGCCTGGCGCAACCATAAGTGCTTGCGCAATTCCGCCAACGATAAATGCGTCAACCAGATTAACCTGACCAAGCGGATCGAAAGACGTCTGGCTCAGCGCAAAGTCTTTCTTATCGTCTGTGTAGTTGAAGCCCGCGGTGAACACGAGGCCATCAACAGGCTCAAAGTCGACCGTACCAAAAATCGACCATGACGTGTTATCCATGCTGAACGTTTCAGATGTCAGCAACGGCGTGAGGAAAATGCTTTCCTGCGGCAGGCCGAGAGCAGCCTCTACTCCGTTAAACACGCTGGGTGCACCCGTCAAAACATCGACTGGATTGCCGCCAGCGAGCAATTCAAATACGTCGCGGATCTGGCTGCCGTTCGGGATCGCGCTGCCTTGGTTGATCTTCTCATCAAAGTAGAAACCACCAAGCAAGAAGTTGATCGGACCGTCGAAATCCGACGCGATGCGGAGTTCTTGCGTGAAGGTCTCAACTGCCTGATCGCGCGTTTCAGTCGCGATGTCGGCGCTTGTGTAGTCGATGTCTGATAGGAAGAAGTTTTCCAGCTCACGATAAGACGTGATCGACGTGACGCTGATGGGGCCAGTGTTCCAGTCTGCTTGGATTGAGCCGCCGTAGTTCTTCACTTCGTTGGTGGGCACGAAGTTCAGGAATGCTTCGTAACCGAAGAAGTCCGTGCTCAATTGTCCACCAACCGCGTTGATCGCACCGGTCACAGGGCCCGAAACTAGCGTTGCGACCTGGCAACAAATTTCATCGATTTCCGAGTAGTCAGCGATTGCGCGAATGCGCAGGTCAGGGGTTGGCTCAAACAAAAGCTGTGCACGAGTCGCCCAGCGATCACGATTGTTCTGCTCTTCGTCGAGGTTGACGATCGTCGCATAGCCGTCGCGCTTGTTGTAGCTGCCATCAATCGAAAATGCGATCTTGTCAGTCAATGGACCGGTTACATCGCCCTTCAGAACGATTGCATTGAAATTGCCGTAGCTGGCTTCAACGCTGCCGCCGAATGTAAACTGCGGTTCGCGTGTGACGACCGAGATTACACCGGCCGACGCGTTTTTGCCGAACAATGTCGATTGCGGGCCGTTCAGGACTTCGATGCGTTGAACGTTTGAAAGGTCAGACAGCGCCGCTGCTGAACGCGAACGGAAAACACCGTCGATGAATACGCCAACCGATGGCTCAATGCCGAAGTTGTTATCGCCGTTGCCGAAACCGCGAATGATGAAAGTTGATGCAGACGAAGTTTGAAGCTGGCTGACGCGCAGCGATGGAGTAACCGTCTGGAGATCGAGAACGTCACGAATCTGTGCATTTTCAAGCGTTTCGCCTGTGGTCACAGAAACCGAAATCGGGGTTTCCTGAAGTGTCTGCTCACGCTTTGTCGCGGTAACTACGATAACGGGTGCACCGCTGAATTCATCTTCAACACTCGTGTCGTCGTCAGCTGTGTCTTGCGCGTGGGCCGCGGCGGGCATGGCAAACGCAAGGGCCGCTGCACCGCTCATCAGGGCAAAGCGAGTTGATCCGGTAAAGCCGGTCTTATCAAAGTTCATGAGTTCTCCTCTAAAAAGCGACCGGTGGGGTGCGCGACATTTATTTTGAACGCTTTATACCGGTCTCGACCTGTTTAATACGGAAGTGATTAACAAGGCACAAGTAAATCAGCGGCATATAGACGACGCAATCATCCTATGTTGCGGGCTAGACACACCTTCCGTTACGTCACCTGCTTGTTAAGTGATGCAGCTTAGGCTAGAGGCGCGCCAAATTGTGCGGCGCAACATGCCGTCCCCCTCTTTATATTCGAAAGTTCGTTATGTCTCGCTCGCTTCGCAATATCGCGATCATCGCTCACGTTGACCATGGCAAGACCACTTTGGTTGACCAATTGTTCCGCCAGTCCGGTACCTTCCGTGAAAACCAGCGCGTAGAAGAACGCGCGATGGATTCAGGCGATCTGGAGAAAGAGCGCGGCATCACTATTCTGGCTAAATGCACCAGTGTTGAATGGCATGGTGCCGATGGCGAAACCACGCGCATCAACATCGTTGATACACCTGGCCACGCTGACTTTGGCGCTGAAGTTGAGCGTATCTTGAGCATGGTCGACGGTGTGATCCTGCTGGTCGATGCCGCTGAAGGTGCAATGCCGCAAACGAAGTTCGTTACCGGCAAGGCGCTGGCGCTGGGGCTCAGGCCGATTGTGGTCGTCAACAAGATCGACCGCCCTGATGGCCGCCCTCAAGAAGTTCTGGACGAAGTTTTTGACCTGTTCGTAAGCCTTGATTCAAATGACGAGCAGCTCGATTTTCCGGTGCTCTACGCCTCTGGCCGCGATGGCTATGCCAGCGAAGATCAGGAGGCGCGTGAAGGCACGCTTGCTCCGCTGTTCAAACGGATTGTTAGCCACGTCCCATCCCCTGGTCTGGATGAAGACGGGCCGTTCACTTTCCTTGCCACCTTGTTGGACCGCGACAATTTCATGGGCCGGGTTCTGACCGGCCGCGTGCAGTCAGGCTCGCTGAAGGTGAATGATCCGATCCACGCCATCGACATGGACGGCAATGTAGTTGAAGTGGGCCGTGCGACCAAGCTGATGAGTTTTGACGGGCTTGAGCGGGTTCCGGTGGAAAGCGCCGTGGCAGGTGACATCATCGCCTTGGCCGGGCTTGAGAAAGCTACCGTTGCAAACACCATCGCTGATCCGGCTGTCAAAGAGCCGATTGCCGCGCAACCGATCGATCCGCCAACGCTGGCAATGCGATTTGCCGTCAATGACAGCCCGCTGGCGGGGCGCGAAGGCACCAAGGTGACCAGCCGCATGATCAGGGACCGCCTTCTTCGTGAGGCGGAGACCAATGTCGCAATCCGCGTGACCGAGTCAGAAGACAAAGACGCATTCGAAGTCGCCGGCCGCGGCGAATTGCAGCTTGGCGTGCTGATCGAAACCATGCGCCGCGAAGGCTTTGAGTTGGGCATTTCTCGCCCGCGAGTCCTGTTCCGCGAAGAAGACGGCAAACGCATGGAGCCTTACGAAACTGTGGTTATCGACGTTGATGACGAGCATTCCGGCACCGTTGTCGAGAAGATGCAATTGCGCAAAGCTGATCTGACTGAGATGCGCCCATCGGGCATGGGCAAGACCCGCATAACTTTCTCTGCGCCTTCGCGCGGCCTTATCGGTTATCACGGTGAATTCCTGTCCGACACCCGCGGGACCGGCATTATGAACCGCCTGTTCGAAAAATACGGCCCTTACAAAGGCGCTGTCGGCGGCCGTAACAATGGCGTTCTGATCTCCAACGGAGATGGCGAATCCAACGCTTACGCGCTCAATATGCTCGAAGATCGCGGCGAAATGTTCATCGGCGCACAGATGAAAGTCTACGAAGGCATGGTGATCGGAGAGAACGCCAAGCCGGACGATCTGGAAGTAAATCCGATGAAGGCGAAGCAGCTTTCCAACGTGCGTTCGTCAGGCAAGGACGATGCCATCCGCTTGACACCGCCGCGCCGGATGAGCCTGGAGCAATCGATCGCTTATATCGATGATGATGAAATGGTCGAAGTGACGCCGCATTCAATCCGCTTGCGTAAAGCGCTGCTGTGCCCGCACGAGCGCAAGAAAGCCAAGCGCAAGAAGGACGCAGCGTAAGCTCTTCCCAGACTGAGACGAGAGCGGTAGCCATTACGGCTGCAGCCTGTTACCCGCCTGCTTCATGCAGACAGGTACCCTGATAACACTCGCGCTCTATTTTGTCTTGATGATCGGCATCGGGTTATTCGCCTGGCGCAAATCCACCGACACGTCCGAAGGCTATCTGCTGGCCGGCCGCAATCTGCCGCCAGCCGTTGCCGCGCTTAGCGCGGGTGCGTCAGACATGTCGGGCTGGCTGCTGCTCGGGCTACCCGGCGCGCTTTATGCCAGCGGATTGGTTGAAGCCTGGATCGGCATCGGCTTATTCGCGGGCGCTGTAGTCAATTGGATTGTCGTCGCGCCGCGTCTGCGCCAGCAGACAGAGGAACTCGGCAACGCGCTGACCATCCCGGAATTCCTCGCCAACCGCTTTCCAGACAAGGCTGTTGCGCTGCGGGTGGTCTCAGCGATTGTGATCGTCGCGTTCTTTACGGTCTATACAGCTGCAGGGCTGGTCGGCGGCGGCAAGCTGTTCGAGACGGCTTTTGCCGGATTCCTGCCAAATATCGCATTGAGCGACTATATGCTCGGCATATGGATCACAGCTCTGGTGGTGCTGGCATACACAATGGTGGGCGGGTTCCTTGCAGTCAGCCTGACGGACTTCGTGCAAGGCTGCATCATGGTTGTCGCGCTTGTCCTGATGCCGCTCGTGGTCATGTTCGGCAGCGGCGGCGAGGCAGGCGGTTCGATCGCCGATGTGGCGGTATCGCAGCCCGGATTTCTGAGCCTGACCGAAGGGTTGACACTGCTCGGCTTTATCAGCGCAGTTACCTGGGGCTTGGGCTATTTTGGTCAACCGCACATCATCGTTCGCTTTATGGCGATCAGCACCATCGAACAGGTCAAAACCGCACGCAATATCGGCCTTACATGGATGGGAGTAGCGCTGATCGGAGCAATCGGGATCGGTATAACCGGACGCGCCTATGCAGAGCGCAAGGGTATCCTTGTTGAAGATCCTGAAACGATCTTCATTGTTCTTTCCGAGCTGCTGTTTCACCCGCTGATCACAGGCTTCCTGTTAGCCGCCTTGCTGGCAGCGATCATGAGCACGATCAGCTCGCAATTGCTCGTATCCTCCAGTTCTCTGACAGAAGATTTCTACCGCCTTTTCCTGCGCCAGCAAGCAAGCGAGCGCGAGCGGGTGAATGTCGGGCGGATTTGTGTAGCAATCGTCGCGCTGGCTGCAATTGCAATCGCAGCTGATCCTGACAGTCAGGTTCTGGGGCTAGTCTCAAATGCCTGGGCCGGATTTGGGGCAGCGTTCGGCCCGCTGATCATCCTAGCTTTGACGTGGGACAAGATGACCGGCGCGGGCGCGGTGGCTGGCCTTGTCACAGGCGCTGCAGTTGTTGCGATCTGGATCGCAAGCGGCCTCAATGCCAGCTTTATGGGCGGCCAAGGTCTGTATGAAATTGTGCCGGGATTCATTGCTGCGTGGCTGGCAATTGTGATTGTCAGCAAGGCGACAGGAACCGCTCGGCCTGCCCGAGGTTGATTGCACACGATATCGGAGAGAGACATGAAACCGACCAAACTCACCTTTGCTGCACTGGCCTCGCTGGCACTGACCGCACCGACACTTGCAGACGACCATTCCGCTGAAGAGCAGAAGGCCCGACCGGTGCACGAACAGATCGGTGCAGGCGGACGTCCGGTCGGCGCGCCGTGGTCACGCAGTCCGGTCCATGCACAGCATGGCATGGCAGCTACTGCGCACCCGCTCGCGACCCAGATCGCACTCGATATTCTGAAGGACGGCGGCAACGCGGTTGATGCGGCGATTGCGGCCAATGCGGCGCTTGGCCTGATGGAGCCGACCGGCAACGGCATCGGGGGCGATCTCTTTGCGATTATCTATGACCCCAAGTCTGACCAGCTTTACGGCATCAATGGCTCCGGCCGCAGCCCGGCTGGACAAACATTGGACCAACTTCTGGAAAAACTGGATGGCGGAGACAGGCTGCCGCCGGTTGGACCACTGCCTGTCACTATTCCCGGCACGGTTGATGGCTGGTTCGAAATGCACAATCGCTTTGGCCAATTGCCGATGGCAGACGTGCTTGCCCCAACCATCAAATACGCCCGCGAAGGCCATCCGGTCGCGCCCATCATCGGCCACTATTTCGAACGGAATCTGCGCGCCTTTGAAGCTCGCTCAAACCTGTTCGACTTTGCCAACGCGCGCGCCACCTGGTTCGCAGACGGCGCGCCGAAAGCTGGCGAAATCTTCAAGAACCCCGATCTGGCCAACACGCTGGAGCGGATCGCCCAGAATGGCCGCGATGAGTTCTACAAGGGCGAGAGCGCACGAGTGATGGTCGATTACCTTCAGCGGCAAGGCAGCGCCTACACGCTGGATGACTTCGCCAGCCACCGGTCGGAGTGGGTAGAGCCAGCCTGCGTAGGATACCGCAACGGGTTCGAACTGTGCGAATTGCCACCCAACGGGCAAGGCTTCGCAGCGCTGCAAATGGTCAACATCCTGAAGAATGTGGACCTTGCCCAGTGGGAACGCGGCAGCCCTGAGGTGATCCACTATATCACCGAAACCAAGCGGCTCGCCTATGCCGATGTCGCGCGTTTCTATGCCGATCCCGACTTCGCGGCTTTTCCGATGGATCTATTGAGCGACGCATATGGCAAAGCTCGTTTTGACTTGATCGATCCGGCACGCGCCACGCCGGAGTTCGCACCGGGCGAGCCAAAGCCAGAGCCCAAGCTGGAAGGTCCCGGCGACACGACCTACCTAACCGTGGTTGACGGGGACGGGTTGATGGTCAGCCTGATCCAGTCAAACTATCGCGGTATGGGCGGCGGGCTAACGCCCGACGGCCTCGGCTTCATGTTTCAGGATCGCGGAGAGTTGTTCAGCCTCGATCCCGCGCACCCCAATGCATATGAGCCGAACAAACGCCCGTTTCAGACCATTATTCCGGCCTTCGTGAAGAAGGACGGGAAGCCGTTCATGACACTGGGTCTAATGGGCGGCGGTATGCAGCCGCAAGGCCACGTCCAGGTGCTGATCAATATCGTCGACTATGGCATGAACCTGCAAGAAGCGGGCGATGCTGCGCGTATCAATCATGACGGCGGTCGCCAACCGACCGAACCGTTAACCGGCCCGGCGAAGGATCCGCTGGGGACGTTGAATGTTGAACCCGGTATTCCGGCAGAGACCATCGCAGCACTAGAAGCGATGGGTCACAATGTCCGTGTGGTGACCAACGGCATCATGTTCGGCGGTTATCAGGCGATTGCACGCGATCCGGACACTGGCGTGCTCACCGGCGCGACAGAGATGCGGAAAGACGGGCAAGCACAAGGCTTCTAACGCACTATTTCTTCTTTTCGCGAGTGTGTTTAGACTCGCCGCAAGGAGAGCGAAAATGGCTAAGATTACCGGGCTTGGCGGCGTGTTCTATATGGTGGAAGACCCCGAAGCGACACGTGCATGGTATCGCGAGAAGCTGGGGCTGGATGGCGAATATGGCCCGCAGTTGGCGTGGAGCGAGGAAACCAAGCGCAACCCCTATTCGCTGATCAGCCATTTCAAGGATGACACCTATATGAAGCCCGGCACGCGCGGTTTCATGATCAATCTGCGGGTCGATGACCTTGATGCCTTCGTCAAACAGATCAAGAAGAAGGGCGTGAAAGTGCTCGACACGGTGGACGAAGGCTATGGCAAGTTTGCATGGATACTGGACCCCAATGGCGTGAAAATCGAACTTTGGGAGCAGGTCGCAGAAGAGCTGCCTAGCTAAAACAGCTGTTCCCACGTTTACTTTTGGTTAACCATATATCCTCAAAATCCCAGGCATGTTCGCTCGCTCATCAATCCTGTTACTCGCCACATTGACCTTGGCAGCTTGCGGCACCGTGCCTGGCGGATCGTCATCCACGCGAAACCCGCAATCCGCGCCTCGGCCCGTTGCTGTTAGCCCGGATGCTCAAATGTGCCTGGCTGCGATCACCGAGACAGGCTCGCGCTACACGCCCCTACCTGATAAGTACAATGGAAACGGGTGCGCCATCACTCGCGCTGTCCAGCTATCCGCTGTGCGCGGAGATGCATCCGATCTGGGCATCAGCAATATCGGCCCGGTTCAATGCGAGACGGCGAAGATTTTCATCGCCTGGGCCCGGTTTGGAGTCGATCGCGCGGCACGGAAGATCCTGGGTTCGCCCATCGATCGGATCGAGACCATGGGCAGCTACTCATGCCGCAATGTCGCCGGCACTTCGCGCAGATCCGCCCACGCCACGGCGCAAGCGATTGATGTGGGCGCATTTGTACTGGAGGATGGCCGTCGCATTGACGTAAAAAGTGCCTGGTCCGGTGGAAGCCGTGAAGAGCGCGAATTCCTGCGCGTGGTGCATAACAGCGCTTGCAGGCGCTTTGGCACGGTGCTGGGGCCAGACTATAACGCGGCGCATCGCGACCATTTGCATGTCGAGATCAGCGGTGGCGGATTTTGCCGATAACTGCCCAATTTGACGCGTCTTAAAGCTTTGCTTCCAGCTTGAGCCGCACTGCCTCGGCCGCGTGTTGCGCGCCTAACTTCGCCATCATATTCGCACGGTGGATTTCGACAGTGCGGGGGCTGATCTCGAGTTCGCGCGCGATCACCTTGTTGCTGCTACCCGCGCTCAACCATTCCAGCACTTGGCGTTCGCAGCCTGAAAGGCTCTCAATCCGGTTTCGCGCCTCGATCACCCGCCTGCGCGCCAAAGCGAACTCTTCTGCTTCGGGCTCAAGTTTCGAGAGTGTACGCAGCAACTGATCAGGCTTTATGGGCAATGCCAGATAGTCCAATGCGCCAGCCTTGATCGCAGCAACGATATTCTGCGCAAGTAAGAAAACTGTCATATCAAATTGTGCGAAATTCTCTGACTAAGGTCAGAAAGCAACGTTGCGAATCTGCGCGATGTCCCCCATATGTTCCGCTATGGCTGAATTGGTGATCAGACGCGGGCTGGACGAGCCGGAGGCCGGCGAGGAATTTGTCCCGCACCGCCCTGCCCGCCCGGAAAAATCCATGCCCGGCAAGAAGTTCGAGCTGGTCAGCGAGTATCAACCCGCGGGTGACCAGCCGACTGCCATTGCAGAGCTGGTTG
>Ga0222714_10002809_pt1 | contig 18160 bp, 19 predicted proteins | sample C33_3DmetaG_FD_165048 | JGI IMG/M metagenome (GOLD analysis project Ga0222714, IMG submission 165048) | Estuarine water microbial communities from San Francisco Bay, California, United States - C33_3D | ecosystem: Environmental > Aquatic > Marine > Unclassified | place: USA: California...
TGCCTGTGCCTGTGCCTGTGCCTGTGCCTGTGCCTGTGCCTGTGCCTGTGCCTGTGCCTGTGCCGGGGCCCTCGCTTGTGCCTTCGCCTGGGCTCTCGCCTGTTTCATCGCCTCTATTTCCGCCGCCGATTTATATTTCGGGTTCTTTCGAGGAATTCCTTTTTCATAAATAAACTCCGGTTCATTTATAGAGGGTATCGACATTTGCGACATTTGTGGTTGTAGTTCTTGTTCCTTCTGTTGCTGTTGCTCGGCTTGCTCCATCTGTTGTGCGATTGCCATCTTCTGTTTAAGAATTTGGGTTTGGATTTCATTTTGTTTTTGGAGAACTCGTAGTTTATCCTGGGGTATCACGCTTCCTTGGGTTTGAATCGTTTTGGTTCGCGCGACGATTTGTTGCTTAATAAGTTCTATGTTTTCGTATATATTTATCGGCACATTCGGGGCTGCTTCTCTCGGAAGCGTATATTGCGGCTGGCCGTTATGTTCAGGGAATGTTTGATTCATCAGCTGCTGCGTTGTGGGTGTGGTTCGATTATAATATGCGGACGATTGTGTAGGTTGTGTGCCGCCGCCAGCGCCCATGGGGGAAGAAGATGCTCTGCGCTTTCGCGCGGCTGACAATGCTGCGTTACCACTCATTTGGTTCGTTCAGTCGTGAAGATTATAAAATGTAATAACACATTAATTCTATATTATTTTCGCATTGTCATCTTCAATGAATCGTAACTTTGGTAATTCAAAACGCGAAAATCTTCGAATAAATAGTCATTGATGTCATCTCTCAAAACTGATATTTCAACCCGTGGAAATGCAAGTGGGCGACGCAATAACTGTGTTTTCATAACATCCATATGGTCGTCGTAGATGTGTGCGTTTCCTAAATGATATACGAATTCGTGGGCGACCAGACCGCAATGTTTCGCAAGAAGATGTGTCAAAAAGCTATAGGATGCGATATTGAATGGCACGCCTAACCCCACATCACCACTGCGTTGATACAATGCGCACGAAAGGCGATTCTGGTTATCAACATTAAACTGGCATAAGATGTGGCACGGTGGCAGGGCCATCTCGTCCAATTGGCACGGATTCCAGGCGGACATAATGAGGCGGCGCGAAAATCTCTCGGTGGGGTGCTTCAGGCACCGAATAATCTCGGCGAGTTGGTCCACGCCCTTCCCCGTATAATCCGTCTCGTGATTCTTGTAGGGCGCGTTGAAGTGGCGCCATTGATGTCCGTAGATGGGGCCGAGGTCGCCTTCGGCGTAGTGCGCGAGACCACGTGATTCCATAAAATCGTGTGACGCATTATCGTCCCAAATGTGGACGCCGGCGTCTTGTAAAAGGCGGTTGTCTGTTTTCCCCTGGACGAACCAGAGGAGTTCTTTGAGACACGTCTTCCACGCCATTTTTTTGGTAGTGAGTAGTGGAATCCAACCCTGTTCTAATGAGAATACCATTCCTGCGCCGAATATGGAAAATGTGGACCCATTGCGACCAGTTTGTTCGTGGTTTTGTTCTATAATATCGTGGATGAGATTTAGGTATTGGTATTCTGCGTGGGGGTGAATGTATAATGCCGTGGCGTCTGTCGTGGGGGCGGCGTCGTCGTCGGCGGCGCTTGTGTCAATACGGTAATGTGGAACACTGTTGATACGTGAGAAACGGCGAAGCATTAGAAAATACTACAATAATATCTATCACAATAACCGTTTAATTCCATTCCGCTACCGTTCGCGATTCCATTTCATTCCATTCCATTCCATATTCCATTATTTTATATATTCGCCGGTATATATATACTCAACAATGGAGGCATTTGAAGAAACTGTAAAGGAAGGAACGAAGCGCGGTAGTTCGTTCGTGGACCACGTCTTTCGTTTAGACGAACAGCAGCAAGGCATCTTATTAAACATCGTCCAATATACCATCGTCGGCTTCATCCCCATCCTCGTTATGTTATACCTGGTTCGCACCTATGTCCCCGAACCTGACGACCACAAAGCAACCCTGATGATTTTAGTAGAAATCCTCGGACAAATCCTCTTTATGTTCGTGTTCATCTATTTTATCCATCGCTTAATCACCTACATCCCCACCTACTCCGGATACAGATACAGCGAGTTCAACTTTACCACCACAATTTTAGGCATATTGATGATTCTTTTGAGTATCAAGACAAAGCTGGGCGAGAAGGTCCAGATTATCGTGGAGCGCACGATTGAGCTCCTGGGCGGTGAGACGAGCTACAATGGCAGTGTGGGTGGCGGCAGTGGCGGCGCACAGGGGGGCAGTGGCGCAGTCCGCATCACACAACCTCTATCCCAGCCGTATGCGGGAGGTATGCCCGGCGGAATGGTCGGCGGCGGAATGGCGCCTCCTAACCCCGTCCTGACCACCAACCGTAACACTGGCACCGCCGACTATGGTCTCTCGCAGGCGTCACAGCAGCAGCAGCACTTTAACAGCACTTACGCGCAAAATGTCGGCGGGGGAATGCCCGGTGGGATGATGTCGTTTGAGCCTATGGCCGCCAATGAGGTTATCGGGTCGAAGTTTTAGTTAGTATTAAAATTTACCATATTTCATAAAATTGATTCCTTTATAAATTATAACATCGATGTGACACCAAAACCGGACATACCCACGATGACCGAAACGAAATATTTGATATGCTTATCAAACCCTACATTTGATAAGTATATAATCAATACAACATCCCGTTCACCTCAAGAAGTATTGGAAGACATGAATAATTGGGGAATAGATTTTAACCCTGAACCTTATAAGATTGAATGTGCGGTTGTATCTTCAGAAGATAAAATTAATTCCGCGTTAAATATTCTATCAAAATATATTGTTAAGCACACGTTTTATCTCGTTCCACTAGCGATGATTAAACAAATATTTGAAGCAACAGAAATTATTCCCGAATCAGTATCATCATCCGCGGAACCGTCTCACGAATCTCGGCGACAAAAAAGAAAACAAAACAAAAAAGATAAAACGATGGGTAACTACCTCAAGAATGGTGAAATTGTATATCCTACCAACAAAATAACACCTGACTGGGAGGGTGTTTTCGACAATTCATGTAATAAAATCAAATATAAAGGAGACTCATATTCACCTAGCAGTTTCACCGAGAAATATCTAAGAAGTAACGGTAATTCGAACCCTTCAAGAGATGGGTGGCTGGTAGTCTCAGTCTTACGAGATGAAAAGTTGCTTACGTTGGACCATCTACGCCGTAGCACTAACTTGCCGCATTGAAATATCCATTGCTAATCACACATTCACTTCTCTATAAAAATCTCTCGCTCTGTACTTTTCATAATCTTACGTTCACCATTCAGGTCACCCTTCATTGAACCAGAAAATACAATATAAAGTAAAATACAATTTATATTATATAATTATCTCTTTATTCGTATGACTAGCTTAAACGAATATTTCAAAAATAATAATATTATACCTACCGAGGGTTATTCTCAACAGGTTCCTGGACAAATCGCATTCCTAAAAAGAATAGTAAGTCCTCCGTCTATAAAACGTGTTATGGAAATCGGGTTTAATGGAGGGCATTCTGCGGAATTATTTCTATCCTCCAATCCGAATGTGGAACTTGTAAGCTTTGATATAGGGCATCACGATTACCTCAAACACGGTAAAGAATTTATCGATAATAAGTATCCCAATAGACATACGCTAATCATTGGAAATAGTTTACAGACGGTTCCGGAATATTCAAAAACATCGAAACCATTTGATATTATATTTATTGATGGAGGACACGATTATCCTATCGCATACGGGGACATTATAAATTGTAGGAGTCTCGCGCATATAGATACAATTGTCATTATGGACGATACAATCAAAAATAAAAATTGGCTCCGGGGGTGGAATTATGGTCCAAATCGCGCATGGGCTGACAGTATTACTAATAAGGTGGTCGAGGAATACGGAAGCGAAGACTGCGAATCGGGTCGAGGCCATAGCTGGGGGCGTTATTTATTATAATTCATTCACTTCATTCACTTCATTTCTCGATAAAAATCTCTCGCTCTATACTTTTCATAATCTTACGTTCACCAATCGGGTCATCCTTGATTTCGTGAAGGACATTTCGAATCATCTTATGGTGAAAATCCTGGAGTCTACTATTCGTCTCCCACCCCGGGTGTAAATCCATCCACTTTTTAACCGCGAAATACTCCTTGTTGGCGATATCAATGAACGCCTGGCGCATCCGCGCATTCCCCTCATCTCTCGCCCACTGGTGATTGTCCCGAACATAAATCGTATCCCGCTTCTGGTCCGTACAGTGAATCGGGCGCTTATACAGGTCCATTTGCTTCAATCCGTCAATCATCACCTTGCTAATACCTTCCACAAGTCCCTGGTTCCGCGTATACGTGAGGTCGTCCATCGTGATTTCGAGAGAATTGACAAAGTCCGAGATGTTGACCGCGTCTTTACACTGTTCATTCAGGAAAAAGTTCAAATTAAACTGGTTGTTATTCGTATTATTGACGATAATATTCCGTTCCTTGCTTAATTCAATGATTTGCTTTTGTAGGGTTTTATTCTGGTCTAATAACTCAAACACGAGAGAATTGACGAGTGATTTCTTGTTTCGTTTCTTACCAGTAGTAAGCGCCGAAATCATCTTCCTGATATAATCCTTGAGCTTCTCATTTTGCTCGGTGAGAAGCTCTGATACAACCGAGGACGCCGCGTCAGTTCCCGCGGTCATTGCGGAGACGGCGGATTCGGTGTCCGTGTCCGTGTCCGTGTCCGTGTCCGTGTCCGTATCCGTATCCGTATCCGTGTCGTCCGCTATAGACGACGACGACGACGACGACGATGAACCCGTGCGACTACTACTATCATATTCTTGTTTTTCAGAGATTTGGAAAGATAGTTCTGGTTCTATAAAATTGGAGTAATGAAAGACTACGTCGTCGACCACTTTCTCCGCCTTTTTTTTAGGTTTGAAACGATAGCGCACGATTTCCGCAGACTCGTCATCGTCACGGTCCTGGGCGGGGTCGGGGCCGCCGGAGGCGATAGGTTGTTCTATTCTCTCGGGCACAGGCACCGGCACGGTCATCGTCGCGGTCATCGTCGCGGTCGTCATTGTAGTCGAAATAATAGAAACTGAAACTGTATTCATTGAAGAATCAGGCGGCGGTATGCCCGCCATTTTATTTACAGACTGTCTATGTTGAAATTGAAGACACGTAGATGTGTGTTTATAATAACTCGAGCGGTGCGCATAGGATTTTTTACAAAGGCAAACATATTTCCCTTCATTTATTATCTGGGTTGGAATCCCTCCATCCAAAAGAGGCGCAGCCGACGTTACATCGGCGAAAATATTTGGTCTAATTCCTGGAAGTCCAGGAAGTCCAGAAAGTCCAGGAAGGTCGTCGATTGACTTCTCGTCCATTTTTTCATCGTTCAAATTTGGTTTCATTTTAATAATATAGGAATTCGCCAGGTCCTTGGCCTGGGTTTCATTGTTACAAGCACATTCCTCCAAAATAATACACTTCCAATTCGACCAACCACCATTCTTCCGAATGCTATCGTATAACTTCGTCCGGTAGGTATTATCCAAAGTCTCGCGCTTGTGCTTATACTTTCTTTGTGTCAGGTTGGTTGTATACGAAATATATGCGTCTGAAATCTCTTTTGTTTTACAAGTTAGATGGTAGATATACGTCTTTGAGTAGTCAACATACTTCCGCGGCATTTTTCACAGGTTGAAAATGGATATTCCGAGAGATTCGGATGTCTATATAAATCTATACTATACCTCTATTATTTATTACTCGTTATTCACGATTACCCCACTGCCTGACTTTCCACTTTACCCCAGGTGTTTGGCTACATACACACCATTCGATGGTCTGTATATAGCATTCTCACTAAGAAATCTGAACAAGTCAGTGTGGGGTATTGTCCTGTTTTGTCCTGTTTTGCAATAATGCACTTTGGACATTTTGGCAACATTTACACCATCTTCAGTCACATCACCAGAAATAAAAAAGCTATATATCCCGCTAACTCGAAAAGGGTAAAGTGGTCTAAAAAAATAAATGTCCAAATCCCGGATCGGCCGTCTTGCTTTTAAAACGCGATTTTTCGCACATTTAGCCTGACGAGAGCATAACTCGGCGATTCCGAGACAAACATCGCAAAACACTGCGGGATTATCGTAAGCTCATTTTACACACCAACGGCTACCTCCATTTTGCCCCCCGACCACGCTATTTCCCGCCTTACTGACTTTTCAAAAAGCTATAAGATAATGCTATATATGCTCTGTTTTTCAGTAAGGAGGGCGATAAATAGCCTCAAAAATGAACATCGTCGAGCTAACCACGGGTCATTTACGGGCCTTATCAATAATAAACAGATGCCTATCTATGTATGTACGCTCCGCTATGAAGAAAACGGTCGTGGTTGATTTGGATTATATGCGTCCGTCGGTGGGTGGGGGTCGCCGGTCGAGGGTCGGGTCGAGGTCGAGGTCGAGGTCGAGGTCGAGGTCGAGGTCCAACGGCGACGTAAATATATATGAATTACTACACAATGACGACGACCGCGACGACGACGACCAGGACGACGACCAGGACGACGACCAGGACAACGACGACGCGAGTGATACAGAAACGACGATGTCGTCCACCGACGACGACGCGCCATTACGTCCGCCGCCCTCCCGGACGCACCCTAGTGTCAACGACGCTGATTATGCCGTGGATTCCGACGACGACCTACTTCAGTCCGTCCTTGATGAGCCCACATTTCCGATGGATATTAATGCGATATTATCTGCGATGAATAAGGCAGAGAATAACACGATTGCGAGTTTGACGCTGAAGAAGATTGCGGCGCGAAGACACGAAATTCTCTCGTCGTTGAATTTGACGCCGGAGAAAATGGCGGAGTTTGAACGAAAATTACCGATGTATCGCGTCATTGAAAATCCGTATGACCTGAAACATAATCAATTGATAAGGTGGATACCCTTACGGTCTCTCGAAACGCGCCCATATATCACACTTGGCGGGACCTTATTCCGTGTCCGCGAAAACCCCGAGGATGGAATTCACGTCGTGACCATCCGGAACGTGAAACGCTTCGTTTTCAATATCAAATTTGAACTTAATGTCGTGTTCCAGAGGTTGAGCCAGGAAGAGATGCTTATCCTGCGTGCGGTAGAATACGTCGACGACGACGGCGACAATCAATGATGCCGTAAAATCAAATTCTTCTCCGATTTTGTCAGGTCACCTGTTAGCCGTGGGCGCAACTTGTCGCTGCGCGCAGTTCTACAGCGAAACCCGTGACGACGTAATCTCTTATTGTTGAATATAGACTGGGTACAATATGCGATACGGCGGCTTTTTTCAATGGATTCGCGCCGTTTGCGCCCCCGGGTCATCATCGTCATTTTCGTCGACGGTTCAGGCGGTTTGATACACCGGCACAATTTCCCAGCGAGAATGCGGTGTGCTCGTTCTTTCGCGGTTTTCGTAGAAATGCCGGCCACTGCGGCCGCTCGCATAGGACGCGAACCACGGCGATAATGCTGAATAATCCGAATATAATCGCTTCGCGTTAGTTTCATATCATCATCAATATCGATGTCTGTATACTTCGGCGTCAATACCCGCATAATATAGTATAATACTACTATAGTATAATACTACACAATAATACTACACTACACAATAATACTATAGAATGGCGTCAAAATCAAAAATAAAGGTCGTTGTATTTGATGTGGACGAAACCCTCGGTAATTTCTCTCAATTCTCTATATTCGCGCATGCGATAGAAGACTACTTCGATAAACCGGATATTACATATCGTTATTTCAATGATTTAGTTGATTTATACCCAGAGATTATACGCCCGAGTATGTTGCGTATATTAGAATATATTCGTAAAAAGAAGAACGCCAATGCATGTAGTAAGGTTATGATATATACGAATAATATGGGGCCTGATACGTGGGTCGCCCATATTCGCAAATATTTCGAGTATAAATTGCGCGCATCCGCCGCCTCCGCCGCCGCGACCAGTGGTGGGCTCGCCATCACCCCCCCTCTATTCGACCATACAATTGGCGGATTTAAACCGCAAAATCCCGGGTCGGCATCGGCGTCCGCATTCCCGCAACGAAGCACAAAAGAAAAGACCGTCAATGAACTGATTCGGTGTGCGCGACTGCCGCAAGATACTGACATATGTTTTCTAGACGATTTATATCATCCTAAAATGACCGATGAACGTGTGTATTATATCAAACTACAGCCGTATCATTGCTATATTCCATTTCATACATTCGTGACCCGATTTTGTAAGAGCGCATTATATCGGGATGTGTTTGCTATATCGCCCACCGACGCCAATGAACTCCATGCGCTCTTCGTGAAATATGCGAATATTGCGAAATACGACGCAAAGGCGCATCAACGAAAAATGTATCCGCGCGAGATTGACGAAATCATAAGCAAGTATATATTATACCATCTTCACCAGTTTTTTCGCGACGGACCTCCGCCATCCACCCCACGAATGTATTCACGCAAAACAACAAAGACCGCTAAAAAAAATAGGTCGTCACCCTCTGTGACCCCTAATAATGTATTTTATGTAGATAAGGCACATTCGCTTAAGAATATGCGTAACAAGACAGTCCGTAACCGATAACACTCATCCGAACCAGCTCATCGCACCGGACGCAGTTGTAAATACAACCCGGTCTCCCGCCGCTTCTGCTGCGGCGACAGCTTCATATGTCGCAATTCGTGTTTCTGGGGTTGAGTGTAATTCGTCAATATATACAATTCCAGGCTCTCTGCGCGCGACGATGCGCCGTCTCGCATCTGCGAGGTTCAATTGAAATTTGCGTTCTTCTTCCGCAGCGCGCCACCTCTGATGGCGTGCGTTCGTAGTATGCCGGTCCCAATTACCTTTCGGACCGCGCCATCCACACGGACAACTTACCGGACGCACAATTTCCAGTTCGTGATGTGTATCATCAAATAAACGCGACATAATCACCTGAATCGCGTGATGAAGCACCATTGGGCTCGTTTCGTATCCGGCATTTCCTTCCTCGGGTTTATATTTGAGAAGCATTTGAAACACGTCGCGCTCGTCGCCACGATGGACCATGTTGTATTCTTCACTCATGAAAATGCTGGTATCTGTCCCGCACAATTCCACAACGATATCTTCAGCAACGCCCATAATCTCGTCGTGTAGGTCTTCATCGGTTTCTTCAATTTCTTCCAACGTCATCCAGCACCGTAATAAATCGCCGGGGCGGCGGACTCTCAACGCATCGCGTTTGTGCCGATGTAACGACCCGAGCGCGTTCATTCCGCGTAAATATTCGCCTTCGGGTATTTTCGCCTGATTTTCTTCCAGAATATCCATCATAATATCCAATTCCTTCTGTATCGCATTTTCGGTCTCTTCAATAAGAGGACTGTGGTGGTGGTGTTCTGCTCCTCCTGCTGCCATCTCGAATGTATCGTTGTTGTTATAGATATTTGACAAAAAACATTTCAATTTTTTAGTCAAACCACACGCACGGTTCACCTCATCGGTCCCTGCGCCTGCGTCTGCGCCTGTATGAATTTTTTGACCGCCGGAATATTATCCACCGCACCCGACGTATCAATATAATTATAAATCGGGTGAACTACCCCAGCGCTTACCGGTTGTGTTATATTCTGCTGGATTTGTTTCTTCGTATAATTTGCGACAGTATCCGATACTATATGCGTTATTAATATGAAGATACACGTGGAAATAATAAGACGTCGGTCGAAATCACTAAACGTATTTCCGCCTAAAAATGAGAATTTTTTGTTCGTCCACGAAATCGTATTAAAGCGAAGTAAAAGAACAAACACGGCTATATATAATATCGTATTTCGCAATAAGGGGATATACTCGGGAACCGTATTGTAAAAACCGAGCAATATAATTGCGTAACTCGCGTAGAAGAATATGTCAATATATTTGTAATACATGGCATATTTACCGAATATAGGTTGAACAAAGTCGCGGATATTGGTCACAATGGCGACAATGAGATCTTCGGCGGTGTTTTTTATTGTATTCATCGGAAGTAGTCACGCGTCTGTATAGTATACATATAAAATTACTTATCATCAGATACATAAAACGATAATAAACGCGCACTCGGGTCCAACACCCCCTCGCAAAAAGGGTGCCGCCAGTAATACGGGATGGTTTCACCGCGCCCTTCGTAGATAGTCTCAAATAATCGGCGATAATAGAAACTTTCCTTGTCATAGGGCGGATTATGAAGTGAATACAAATAATGCGCCTTATTATGAAACTCGGCGTTGCTTATAACAGTATCGGAATATTCTTTAATCATTTGGACCCAGGTCCGACCGCCATCCGCGGAACTCACCCCGTCACTGAACGCCTCTTTTCTTCGCCAGAGGACATCGTCGGGCAAAAGCCCCGACCCCTGAAACGCTTTTCGAAGCAGATATTTCTCTATTTTTTCGTCATCGAATCGCTTGAATCGCGGAGGAATACTCATCACATACCCCAGAAATTCCTTGTCCGCAAACGGCACGCGTGCCTCCAATCCCGCGCCGCTAACGCTTTTATCCGACCGAAGGAGGTCAAAGAACCGGACGTCCTGAATCATCCGCTCATTTTCACGATGAAAATCCGTATCGCTAGGTGCTTTCAAAAACCCGCGATAAGACCCGAAGATTTCATCCGCCATATCCCCGCAATATATAACGACATCATCAGTTTGCTGTTGGATATACTTACTGATGAGGTAATTCCCAACAGAAGCCCGAATTGTCGTAGTACAGTAGCTCTCGGTTTGAAAAATCGTATCGTAAATCGCGCCTAGGAAATCGTTCTCTGTAAGACTAACCTCGTGATGGCATGTTCCCAAATGTTCCGCCACCCGCCGCGCCCATATCAAATCCACCGACCCCTCCAATCCAATGCTATATGTATTCAGGACAGTATCGGGCGACGTCCTCTTCAATTCTCTCGCTACAATCGCGGTAACGAGTGAACTATCCAAACCGCCCGATAGAAGACACCCGACAGGTCTCTCGCTCATTAAACGTTTCACGACAGCCCGTGTAAATAATTCGTTAATCTTCGCGCATATATCGCCTTCGTCTTCGCCTTCGCGCTCGCGTATCGGGTAGGAATAACTCACCGACAGTTCTTTGATTTGTGTTTCCAATATTGGGACATCGTTTGTCCCGGTCGCGGTCGCGGACGAAATGTACGCATAGTCATAATAGGCCCGAAATGTCGCAGACCCGCCCTCTCCGTAATACTCCATATAACATCCCGCTGGGAACTGACATACGGTTTCGCATAGCGCGTGGATAGATTTCATTTCACTGGCCACACACATTGCGTAATGGTCGGGGCACAGCGATACACACGCAATGTCAGAATGCTCGCCTCCGAATGCGCCGTCGTGGCGCGATACCCCGATAAAGAGCGAGCGCACACCCACCGGGTCTCTCGCTACATACGTCGCGCCATTTTCATAATCGTGTAATACAAACCCAAAAACACCATCCAATCTACGCAGAGTTTCATGAATTCCAATCGCGCGGTAGAGATGAATAATGATTTCACAATCAGAACCGCTCTGATACTCACTCTCCAATCCGAATTCAGCAATGAGACTCCTGAAGTTGTAGATTTCCCCGTTACAAATCAATCGGCAATTTTTGATATAAAACGGTTGGTCTGATGCTGGGTCCATTCCATTGATGGAGAGACGGTGAAACCCCCACGCGCGAGTATCGTCTTTCAAAAAGACGGACTTGTCTGGCCCACGATGTGACGACAATATAGAATTTTCCTGTAATGTTTTGAGTTCGGCTAATGCGATACGCGCGACGGTTTGAAAATAGAAGATGCCGCACATTATCGGACGGACGACTAGGATGGATATATAATATCACCGATATGTGTTTATATGTATTTATTTTCACATTATTATTTATCCAAAGAAATACAAAAGCACGCAATGGAATTCCACGGCGTCGTAAATGGCGCATATTCAAACCACCACGACCGTCTTGGTGAAATAAACCAACGCATCTCTGACAGAAATATACCATCAGCCACACTTCGCCCCGCATTCAATGTCCGCCCCCTTTCATCCAAATATGCGATGATGCCGATTATTGAATCTCGCCCGACTCCAACGGTAAGCATCCCGGCGTATCAGCAATACACCACCGAGTCTGTATTCAATCCAGGAACTGCGAAGGCGCCATGGCAGGGATGGGTCGACCGTGTCAATGTAGAATCATCCCTGCGAAATCAATTCTTCGCACTTCAGCGCAATGACGCCGCAGTATACGTGCCGAATTCAACCAGTGACCTCTACCAGGTTCAAATCGACGCTCGCGAAGTAGAACAACCGAACCCGTATTTGTTTGACAATGGCGCCACAAACTTCGCACCGATGAACCCCAACCCGAATGGTTTAGGCAAACTCACATTTGAGAATTCTACGCGGTTTCAACTTCGCACGCTCGATTGTACCTATGACGGATTCTGTACCGGTGAAGGTGGCCCAGTGCTTGAGCCTGCGACAAACTATATCCCGGACGAACAACTCAAAAAGAAACAAAAGGAGAAGGACCAAAAAAGTCATCTCTCGCACATTTCGGAGGGGTTTTCTGGGAGGTCTGGGGCAGACCGAGAAAAAGAGGCGGTGACGGGAAAATTCCCGAGCTATATCCCGCGCGCGACTGCTACGTCAAATGCGAAGGAGCAATTGACGATGCGGAACCGGACATAAATACAAATCTAAATAGTATATAACAATAGTGTATGCCAAATTACTGTTATATAATCACGTATAAAACTGTGTTGAAATGGCTGCTGAAGAATCACGAGACGACGGCGACGGTGGGCGGCGGAACGAATGGAGCGACTTCAATGAACTGACATTGACTGTGATGGCAAATCGTAACCGATATGACAAATATAAAAAATCGATGGCGAATACATCCGACGCACTCGCCGAGTTGTTTTGTAAAGAAAAGACCTATTATAAAGACCGTATACTGGCAATGACGCGGGGCCTTTTTGATGAAGGATGCGAAAACGACGAAATAAACCGCGCGCATCAAGAATACCTGAAGTCGTGTATTGAGTATTTGAAGTGGAATGATATCACGGAGATGGTGGAAGATGATACCCGGACGGAAGAATCCCGTTATGATGATGTCGCATGTGCGCGAGACGAAATACATCGGAAAATACAAGAGACTACGGTTGCGCCCGTGCCTGCGCCAGTGCCCGCGCCAGTGCCCGTGTCTGAGCCAGTGCCTGCGCCAGTGTCGCCCCATGCGTCCAACACTATTTTATCCTTCGCAAACAAAATGTGTATCCGAAAAAAAACAATGGACGATTTTATTGTATTGAAGCCCTCCATCGGAAACACCGATGAAGAAATTAAGGCGCGACTGCCCAAAGTCCGGGATTATCACAATGTTATAATGAACCGAGCGAACCGTGTTACACTGATTGACCTAGAATCTGAAGAGCCGAATAGACTGTATCCTCCGTGTATTGATATACCGAATCAGCCCAATATTCGCGGTATGGAATAAGAGGAAACGCGTTGAGCCCGTTCGTTGTTTCAGATGACGATTTTTCGTAAAGTAATTGGTCTAGGTCATAATATGTAGCATCATCGTCATATACCGTAGATAATACACCAATGATTTGGTCTTGAATATAATAGTTGTGTCCGAAGGAGGGGACCAGTAGCGTCATGACATATTTTGTAATCGGTTCGGTGGTATAAGACGTGAATTTTGTCTGGATTGTATTGACTGGGTCGACCGTCGTCGTCGTCGCCGTCGCCGATGCGTCAAACTCGCAGGAACCGCCGTGATAGTAGGCGTGACCATTGGAAATGATGCTATAGATGTAATACATCCGAGTGGCTTTATTGTAAAGTATAAACGCGGACTTATGGTGAAGTGTTCTATCGTAATTATACACGACAATCTGATACATATACTGCGTGATGGGTCGCATCGGATTGATACACATGTGGTTTATCCTGGCGACGGCGGCGGTGGCGGTGGCAGCATCAGATTCAATAACATCGTCATAATCCGGCTCCGACATTTCGATGAGTGCCTCTGCTGCCTCTGCTTCGTCGCGACGACGAGAGATTCCTCCTGTGTATATTTTATATGTTCGGATACTAGCATCACGAAAAGACGGCGTCTGAATTCTTACACGACGTCGGTCGCGCGAGTCTTCGGCTGCGGCGGAGGCGGCGGCTTCAATTTGACGATTCCTAGAAGAACGAGAACGAGTGTTTACGACCATTATGACGATAATTGTTATACGCTACATCAAATATAAATGGTTCAATTTTTTATGAGATAATAGTATAAGTTTAGTATTCTATTCGTTAACACGTTATGAATCAAAAAGAATTCAAAGAGGTGAGTTGTGCGCCAAAAGACGAGACTGACCCTGACATCAATGAAACTAAGGATTTCTCGTGTTATTCATCGAAATCTCTCGACAAACTAAAACTACTCTGGAATAAACGCCACCCCGACCAGAAAATCGAGGACACCGACCCGCGCGCGATATGGACGGCTCTCAAAAACAATATGACCCATGTGTGTCATCAGGAGGCGTGTTGGCTGCGCCAGAATTTCGCATCCGCCGGAATAGACCGCGAGATGCTTCACTATACCTTCGCACCGCAAGCCCCAAAGGAATGGAAGAAGAATATACACGAGTGGTTATCCAGCATTGATATTGCGAACGCGCTCAAACAATATGAGCACGCCGTCCCGTCGTTTCTATTCATCGGCCCATCTCCCGTGGATTTCGACGAAGTCCTTGAGGACGGCGAATGTGTGTGGGAGGAATTGTGTAAATTTGATATTATGAAACACATTAAAAACGGGAAACATAAAATCGGTATTGTTTTCAATACTGACCCACATGATAAACCAGGTGAACATTGGGTCTCCATGTTTATTGATGTGCGCGCGCGTGTCATATTCTTCTTTGATAGCACGGGCGACCCACCCCAGCGCAGGATACGCAAATTTATGAAGATGGTGCGCGAGCAAGGACACGCAAACGGCATTCCATTCAAGGAGTATATCAACGACATCCATCATCAGAAAAACGATTCAGAATGCGGTGTGTATTCCATTTTTATGTGTATTCATATGCTGCTTGGGAAAATGACCGTCCACGATTTTCTGGATAAGAAGAAGAAACTCACGGATAAATATATGCAGCGGTTTAGACGGAAGTTTTTTAATGTGGATGAGAAGGTGCCGACACCGAATGTGGAGTTCTAGCCTTCGCACGGCCTGACGGCCGTGCTTTACACCCTTTTAATATTATACATGTATATACTCCTCGGTCATAATGAAGAAGAAAACGACGCGGAAAATTCGGAGGAACAAGCGAGCGACGCAGCGGCGGAAGAACCGTAGTTATAAATGGATGAGAGGGGGTAATTTTAGTTATGTCACCACCAGCACGGCACGAAAAATGTTGAGTGGTGCTGGTTGGCGTAGCCTAACAATTAGTAAAGGTGGTCTCGTGCCAATAGGCGTCATAATTACTAGGAGTCTAATTATTATTAATCAAAATACAACATCAACACCATATATGAATTTAATTATTTGTCTTCAGAAAAAACCAAAACCAACCAACCTTGAAGATACAAAAAAAGAATTTTCGTTGTTGTTGGACCTTTATTCAAAATACGCTATTTTGGACAGGCTTAAAAATTTTTATAATACTACCCCCAGTGATTTTTCGTTAAGATTATACGGTACAACATATTTTAATTTTGAATTTATACCCTATTTATTTCCGGAATATAGTGATAAATTTAATGGTAGTGACTATGATTCTGTTTATAAACTATTATCTAGTTCAGACAACGAAATATTACGCTTACTATCACCGGAAGAATTTTCACAATATTTTAAATATTTGATTGACCGTACAATAGAAGACCGAATACTTATGTCGATTATAGATATACTCCCATTCAAACGATTAGCATTATCAATATCATTTTTATGTACTATATTTTTACTGGAAGTTTATACCGAAAAACCTGCGAATGCGAGTAACACTGACGTTTGTCATGAATTAAATGCTGATTTTACACAACCGAATACAGGAGTAGCCGATAATCAATCAACCATAACGAACATTACAGGTAAAGAGGATGCCGACGCGGTTTATACATTTAACGGAACGGAGCAGTTTAACGCAACTTATATACAAAAAGTAGCATTTAATGCCGTAATAAAATATATACCATCGCAAAAGAATGTCCGTACATTTTGTGTAACTGACGGAAAAGGAATAAATGTAACGCTAGTAGTGGATTCAATAGAAAATGAAAAAGTAGTTATGAAGTATTACCGAGAGGCAGATAAAGACCTACAAAACCCATTCATACTAACAAATGTGTTAGAACCAGCACCACCAGCACCAGCACCAGCACCATCAGGACCAGGACCAGGACCACCAGCACCAGCACCACCAGCACCAGCACCACCAGCACCAGCACCACCAGCACCAGCCCCAACATTAGCACCAGCACCAGCACCAACATTAGCACCAGCACCAGCCCCAACATTAGCACCACCAGCACCGCCAGCACCAGCACCACCTCTTGGATTATCTCAAGTACAATATACACAATTACAAGCCAAATACCCAGGTAAAGTTATCAGTGCTACCGTTATAAGATTTGCCCCCGGACACCCAAACATTGTACTTAAATGGCAAGAACTAGACGCTGGCACTAAACTTGCTAACAGTCACCGTATTTGTAACGATGCGCCTGTCCGAACCCGTATCAGATTATTTAACGGTGAACCTTTTAGTGTAGAACATATTGATAAGATAGATTTTACAGTATCACCATATAACCCAAATACAGATAAAGATTTGATGAGTAATTTGTTAATTAGATTAATGTATATTTCAACGGAATCAACGTTTTGTAATACACCCAACCAACAAACATATCATATTGAAAAACATTCAAGTGAACTCGGATTCAGTACTATCGTATTAAAAGTAATAGATGAAGATGGAATTGTAAGTCAATGTTTGGTCTTATGTTTTAAAGACAATGATAGTATAAATGTAGACGAATATATACTAAGGTTAAGACATTCCTTCTTGGTTTATATATCAAAGAATATTCAAGTAATACAAGCGAGTATATCACTTAAAACAATTATAACAAAAGATACCGTCACTATTACAGAACATAAAGACCCATCTAAACCCATAAATACTTTAGGAGACACAAAAAATATACCTATATATGTAAAAAAAAGTGACGAAAAATTATATGACGCTCCACCAGGCACAATAGAATACGGCGCATTTAATGAAATACAAAATTTGAAAACAGTTCCCTTTCCGTCGTATCGTATAAACCCAATTAAAATAAAAAATAACCCATTATTTTTAAAAATAGTAAGCACAACACCACTTGTAGTTGAATTTCAAGAATCAAATGTTGGAAATCCACATACTGATGTTAAACGCCGATTCGTGACAACAGATTTTAAATACATTCAAAAAGCTACATTTCCAATTATACCCCAAATGATAGTGTAAATACCCGGGCGTTGGCCCGCATACCCGGGCGTTGGCCCGCCTACCAGCCTCCGCCCGGCCTGACGGCCGTGCTTTACCATAAATTATATAAACCCATTGCGGTATACATAATTTAATAACATAACTTCGCTCGATGTCATCTCTCGTATCCCAAGAAAACAAGGAACTTCTCTGGTCGTTATTGTCCGAAGAAGGGCTCTTTGACGGCATCCCCGACAATGTAACCCCCGAAGAAATCAAGCACGTATTTGAGCGAATCCTCAAAAATCTCTCAGCGACCATCCCGTCGCTCCACGCCGCCAAGCTGAAAGAACTCCATCACGCGAAACACCACGCCATCGCCGAGGAAGACTACGACGCGGCGAAGAAACTCCGCGCCACTATCGACGAAATGGAGGCGCCTCTCGCGCGATAGAAAAACTGGAGGCGC
>Ga0222714_10002810_pt1 | contig 18153 bp, 19 predicted proteins | sample C33_3DmetaG_FD_165048 | JGI IMG/M metagenome (GOLD analysis project Ga0222714, IMG submission 165048) | Estuarine water microbial communities from San Francisco Bay, California, United States - C33_3D | ecosystem: Environmental > Aquatic > Marine > Unclassified | place: USA: California...
AAAAACGAAAGACAATCTATATTAAAGAAAATAATGAATGGGACAAGGAAGGTTCTCTCGATGTATTGAAAAATGGAATTAATGAAGTAACAAGGAGAACATTACAAACTCTCATGAAAGAAAAGGTAACCAACGCAGAAGAATATAAGGACGGAGATTCTGAATTTTCCATGAAATGTCTAAACATACAACGAAATTTGTTTCCGAGCGCTCCGCGCGAGGTTACAATAGGTAAGGTAATAGAAAATATAACTCAAAATTCAGGAATAGTGTAAAAAAGGTTATCAGGTATTATTTTTATCAGGTATTATTTTTATCAGGTATTATTTATTTTTTATTTATTTATCAGGTATTATTTATCCCTATACTATCCACTCAGCACCCGACTGTAAGAACGTATCTATTTCTCTAGGTAATTGTAGGTTATGCCCGTGTTTCAAATAACATTTTAAGCACGTAATCGTATCAACTAACGCATCATGTAAATTATTCGGGGTAAATCCAAATAATTTATCGTGTAACTCTACTAATTTGGGTGCCTTCGCATATGCTCCATATTTACCATTTATCATAATATTACAATAGTTTTTGGTATTCAGCATCGTACAGTATGTATCCGTATTATGAAGACTATTGAACATATCATTAAATAAGAAATACGACTCGGGAATGGTTCGTAAATGTTCTCTGTTACGGAATATCTCCAATTCAATCATATTCTTATCAAATGCTATATTATGCGCTACGATACGGTCAGCCGACATATAGGCGTGGTAAAAGTCGTATAAAGCATTCTCAATGGGAATCCCCTTCGTCATACATGTCTCTTTCGTAATCCCGGTAATTTCAGTTATCTTATCAGAAATAATTACATCATCGCTAACTTTGATATAATTATTATACGTCTGCTCTATTACGCCCATCTCTATGTTATATAACACAAAACTCAGTTGGAGAATATAAGGATACTCACTAATAATAGGAAGTTGTGTGTGTTTATCACGCTTAGGTAGAATACCATTGGTCTCGGTATCGAATACAAGGACACGATTAATTGTCATGGTATTCATTATTAGAAATAAAGGATTGGATTACGGATATTCAATTTATGATTTATAATATCAATTTTTACAAACGATTATAATTACTCCCTTGTATCAATATAAAAAAGCTCAAAATGGGCGCCATTTGAAATCTTCAATGGTCTAAAGAACCTGATAAAAACCCCTCAGTTGAGAATCGTCCAATCATTCAATGAAACTTATGGGGTTCATGAATTTCAACATACGAAGGGTTCCAGTCCGTTTGGACCAGATGAATTGGTCGGAATGGTTCATTTCAGTGAAGACACGAAACCACGAAGTTACTTTCATATGATGGTAATTTTAGATAAAATGTCGTTGAAACCCCTTCGGTATAGCGAATCTTTTGTCTTTGAAACGGTGGGTATAGAATTTTGTATTGGGTTTAGGATACATAATGGGAACTATGAATTCTGGATTTCACGAATAGATAGAGAACCTATGTTGATTCGTATTTGTTATGATTTACTGGAAATAAATCATTTTTTTTTTTATATGAGTAATATATATCAATAATGAGTGATACTGAATTTAATCGTAATATGGAAACTATAGAAGGCGGTGGGGATGCTGTTTACGGGGGGTCAAACTCTAGTGATTTCATTGCTGCACTTAAAACAAAGGAACTATCTGATTATCCAATAAAAATCGAAAATACAAAAATAATTAAAGATAATGGTAATGACAATTTAATAATCAAGGTCTATCCGCCACAATCACATACAATAAATAACTTAGCAGACGTTGATTGGAATAAATTTGTTAACGGTATTTTTAAAACGGTTGAGATTAAGAAAACAGGAAATAATAATAATGAAGGTAGGGATTTTATTTTATTCACTCTTAATTCGAATAACCAGATAGTACAGAAGTTGAAAACCGATGATAGTGGAATTAGTAATCTAAAATCCGTATCATTTCCGATTGGGAAATACTATAAATTAAAACAAGCTATGTTGCAAATAATAAACCATATTGCGAATAAGAGCAAAGAGAATGCAGAAATCGCACTTTCGGAGTCCTCATCAAGTGGCGGTAGCATAGACTTTGTCCACCCACGCTTCGAGATGTCCCTTAATACATTTGGCTCTTTGGCATTATATAATAAAAAGACAATTGATAATAATAAACAAATAACAGAAATAGACCGCCCCGTCGGTTATGCTACAGGTACTAAACCATTGTTACAAATTACTAGTACGGCAGGTGTTGGTTCCACTCCTGATATTACCGAGGAAATGAAGACATTATTTAAAGATTTTTTAACCTTTTTTAATTTTGTTATTACATTACTGACTCACAACAAACTATTTAATAATGGTGAGGTTGAAACCAAAAAAACGTTCGGAAAAGTTACGTATAATGATAATCTTAAAACCTTTTTAACAGATAGGATTTATGACCGGGGTTATACTACCGCATATTGGCCGTTACTAAGAATTCTCGGACATATTAATGAGATTCAAAAACCAACACCGGGGTCAGTATATAAACCAAACACAAATAAATGGAAAAATACTGGAATGAAGAAAGATGGTAATGATTGGATATATGTCAATGAAAATGCGACAACTGAAAGTGGCTTTACACTAATTATGGACATGTTAAAGGAGGTAGAAGCAATGAATGATAAAAACAATACAATGAAAGTAGAGATTGACCTAAAAGAAGTGTGTAAATTATTAGCAATGTTAACACAACAACATGCTGTTGTAGGGGTAAAAGCAACATTAGTAGACGCTTTGTTAAAAATTGTAAATGCACCAGAAACAGCACCAGCAGCAGAAACACCAACACCAACAACAACACCAGTAGAAATATACAAAGCTTTTTTAAATAGCGCATATCGCGGGGTTTTAGATCAATTGATAGATAAGGCTGTAGAAGATACAAAAACTGCAGAAGGAACAGGGGTAGCAGATGATTTGAAAGCGGTAGCAGATGAATTGAAAAAGGTAGCAGTTGATTTGAATACGGTAGCAGGTAAATTGACTGCTAAACCAGAAGCAGCAGCAGCAGCAGCAACAGCAGCAGAAATAGCAGAAAAAGCAGCAACAGCAGCAGAAATAGCAGCAACATCAAGTGATGAAGAATTAACTAGTGCGCTAGAAACAGCAAAAGGCGCGCTAAAAACGGCAAACGATGCGCTAGTAGAAGCAAACAAAGCGCTAGGAACGGCAGAAGGAGGTCAAAAATCAAAAACATTAAAGCGAAGACAGCAACGAAAAAACAAGTCCCAACGTAGATTCGCCTACGGAGGACGTAAGGCATACGACCAGCGTAAAAAACAGAGACAACAGCAGAAACAACAAAACTAAATATATTAGTAATAATAAATACTAATATATTCAACCATCACACTAGATAAACACAAACGAATCTTTTATTTCCGTTGAAAACCACCCTCTATAACAACAATTCGCATTATTGATATGGAACCCCAAAAAGTAGCGGTGAATATTCCATATGGTCTAAAAACATATAACCAATCCATAATTTCCCATTCTCCAATTCTCGCGCATCATCAATACGTATCTTACACCATTTCACATTTCAAACGCCGAATCCGAAGGATTGGCGTTTTTTTGATGTGATTTGGTAACTGTTACTTTGTAACCGATAAATTGCCTTTGTTATATCCGAGTAATCGCCTACGGCGATTTCAGGGTTATATAAATCGGCAATTGAAAGGTTAAAAGGTGTAATTACAATATCGTTGTATTTGAATAATCCCAAACGATTGACTCCTTTTTGAATCATTTCCCAGTTCATTTTACGATTTTCTGATTTTTATAAGATACAAAGAAAAATTTATAAACGAATCAATTTTTGTAAATTATGTATAACCGTTGAACATTTGAATCCGCACACTTTGCGTGCACGTTCATCTGTTTATCGGTCATTGACCGAGAAGAATATAAATCCGCTTTCCCTGAGAAGGGAGGATTGAATTCTTCGTCGGTGTATAACTTAATATTCCAATAATAATTGTTTTTCAAGACGCCGAGGACTTCGGTATTTCAATAAATCACCACATTTAGTCGTGGTTGGAAATTCATCGTTTCCGTAAATATCCTGTAACAAGAGCCATTCAAAAATACCCCCCATATAAACACACACGTGTTTTACCCCGAGGTTATCGAGTTGTTCCTGTTTTAACCGAACACTATCGTCACTACAATTACGACCATATATAATCACTGGTAAATCCGGCGTGCGATAATTCGAAATTTGTTCGTTAATCACCGTTTCTTCACGGTCACATGGAATAGTGCCCCGAATGAGTAAATCCTGTTCATTGGCAGAGAGGGTATTAATGATAATAAAACTGGCGGAATGTGTTATTGCATACTTGACATCCTCAAAACCGATATATTCTTTTTTATTTGTTGTACCTCCCGAAAGGAAAGAGAACATACAGTTTAACTAGTAGTAAAAGTCGGTAAATCTTTATGTAATTACATAGGTTGTTAATAAACCAATAAAAAAAAAGAATAAATATAAAAAATAGTAAATATAAAAAAAGGAAATAAAATGAAAAATCTATAAATAGGAAAATGCCTTTTTATAAAAACGAACGGGGGTTCTCGGTAGATGGTCAAGAGATATTACTTGTGCATAATTTATTCACTGGTTCAAAACGGATATATGTAAATAATAAACTAACCAGATCCATACCACCGTATATATACGATTGTTTGAACCGGTATCCTATACTTATAAACGGTGCGAATTATGAACTAATAGTAAAACCAGGTTTAAAATATAGTTACGATATAGTATCGAGACAACACGGTTATGGGTTATTAGACGAGACACTATTATAAAAATTGAAAAAAAAATGAAAAATTTATAGAATGATAAAACTCACCCAAAAAAACTATAAACTATGCCGATTCACGTGATCAGTCAGCACAACAATAAGTATTCCGTCGTATTGACGAAAGAAGCGGATGCAGCGGTTGTATTATCAAATATGGAGAAGGAACTGGGAACGATGTGGACAATCAGGAATAGTCCACATCGTGTAAAAAACTCGTATCCCGATATGGACGAGTGGGATATTGAAGATATGGTTCTACTAGCGATGTCAAAGTACGGAGTAGAGAATGTTCGCGGAGGTTCGTATAAAAACGAAAAGTTGAACCATGATGAAATAACCATTGCGGAGAGAAACGTGAAGGCTATAAAGACGAAGTATGCGACCATAATACAGAAGGCGGTGCGGGGTTATATGGTTCGTAAATAAATAATAAATAATATCGGTATTCTATTCTCAATCATTTTTTTTTATCGTATCCGACATAATATTCTATGAAATATTACAACAAGACACATTCGAATTTGTGTTCCTATTATCATCATCAATCATTTTATCTAGTAGTGACTGTGATTCCCCTGTATAAGAATAAATAATATCATTTGGAACCAAGTCTAATAGATTTCCAAAAACAGATTTGGCATCATTATCACTGAACGAATTTGTTTCGGCAAAAAAAATACCGTGTATATCCGCATATTCTTTCCCAAATGAAAATGGAATTGCTCGGTTGGAAGGGTTCTCAATTACGATATCATTTTTATTTCCGATAAGTCCGATGACAATATTATCAGGTCCCTTGGATTTGATACTAAGTAAATACTCTTTCGCTCTAATGAAAGAATATGAATTGGTAACATCATACATAATGATGACTATATTCGATGATCTATAATAAAGTGTGGTAAGAGAGGCGTAACGTTCTTGTCCGGCTGTATCCCATATACGAAGGTCAATCGAAGTATTATTATATTCTATATGTTTGGTAAACATGGCGGTACCGATTGTACTGTTATGTTTTTCAGGAACATTCAATTTCATATATTTACGTATAAAGGAAGTTTTTCCAACATTACTATCACCAAGTAAAATAATTTTTAGCACCGCCATTCTATATAATAGAAAATATCTTTATATAGAAAATAATAAACGAACATAAACCTTTTCTCTTTGAAAAGTAACAGTGTAAAAAATCATTAAGAACCACACATCTCACAACCCTCGTCCTCCCCACGTTTCGTCGGTTCAATAGTAAACTGTTGTGCCTTGGAACGCGCTTTACGTCGCATATAGTAAATACCAGTTTTAAGTCCCTTAGACCAAGAATAGAAGTGCATAGATGTAAGACTATTATAGTTTGGATCTTCCAACCAAAGGTTGAGACTCTGACTCTGGCATATAAACGCTCCTCTATCAGCACTCATATCGATCAATTTTTTCATAGAAATTTCCCATACAGTCTTATATTTATTTTTAATATCATCCGATAGACCCTCGATCTGCTGGACGCTACCATTGTTGGCTATAATATTATTCTTGACTTGTTCGTTCCACAGTCCTAAATCTAGTAGGTCCTTCATAAGATATTTATTGGTAAGCATGAATTCCCCTGCCAAAGTGCGTCTATTATAAATATTACTGGTGAACGGTTCAATACACTCATTGTATCCTAAAATTTGAGAAGTGGATGCGGTGGGCATTGGTGCGAGTAGAAGTGAATTACGCAGTCCCTTTTCCATAATATCGGTCTTTAATATATTCCAATCATAACGTTCATTACCGGGATCGATATTCCACATATCAAACTGTAAAATACCTTTACTTGCAGGTGACCCATTGAATGTCTCGTATTTACCTTCTGTTACAGCGAGTTCACAAGACTTTTCGAGTGCGCCGTGATAAATTGTCTCGAAAATATCACGATTTACTTTTGCTGCTTGTTCACTATCAAACGCAATATTCATCATCATGAATACATCCGCAAGTCCCTGGACGCCGATACCAACAGGGCGGTGGCGCATGTTACTTCTCCTAGTTTTCTCGGTGGGATAATAATTGACGTCAATCACACGATTGAGATTATGTGTGACAACCTTGGTAACCTCGTGTAATTTATTATAATCCATAACACCATCCTTCATAAACGTAGGAAGGGCGATACTAGCAAGATTACATACAGCGGTTTCATCCTTATCGGAATACTCAACGATTTCCGTGCATAGATTACTGGATTTGATAGTACCCACATTTTTCTGGTTGGATTTTTCATTACATGCGTCCTTATAAAGAATATAAGGAGTACCGGTTTCCATTTGTGCGTCGAGAACCTGATACCAAAGGTCGCGTGCTTTCATCGTTTTACGACCCTTTCCTTCGCTCTCGTATCTAGTATACAGTTCCTTGAACTTTTCACCATATACATCCGATAAACCGGGGCATTCATCGGGACACATAAGAGTCCATTCACCGTCTTGTTTAATACGTTCCATAAAAAGGTCGGGAACCCAGAGAGCATAGAAAAGGTCACGTGCTTTTAATTCCTCGTCTCCAGTATTCTTTCGCATCTGTAGGAACATTTCAATGTCTGCATGCCAAGGTTCAAGATAAATTGCGAAACTACCATTTCTGCGCCCGCCTCCGTTATGAACGATACCGTTATGAATAAGGTAATTATGTTCATCTTTCATTTGTAGGTCGTATAAAACACCAGTATAATGTGTTTGCGTAATATTCTGAATGCGACTTAAAATATGGTCCTTGTATCTGAAAAATTTAAAGAATTGTTTATCATTATATTCAATGTCCAATAATTTGCACATATCTTTAGTCTTGGGAATACAAAGGCAATACGAAATTTTCTTATTTTCTATGTAATTTCCGTTTGTGGTGGTATGACCTTCACCAACACGGTCGCGTATATAACCACTCGTAAGAATGCCCATTTTCATACAGAGAAAACGAGTAGACTCCAGTAAATTTACAGAAGTAGTATCAAAAACAAGTTCGTTGTTAGATTTACAACCATCTGTATCAACGAGACCTTTTAGAATAAATTTACTTTTAGCGAGAGGTAGGTTTAACCACTTAGGCGAAATACGTTTATTTTTTTGAAGGTCATAGAAATCGTTATATGTAAATGGTAACATAGTGCTACGGTTCCATCTAATTCTAGTAGTATTATCATTCACCGTAATATTATAAGTAATTAACTTGGATTCTAAATAGTTTATGACCCAATCTCCAATGTGAGATTTGACTTGTGTATGAATGCTATAATCATCGCGATTATCAACACAACCGTCCCCTAGTATGACCCCATACATATAACAATCATCGCTTGATAGATTAGCGAAATCCTTATCGTATTTTGGAATAGAATACACAACCATATCATCGGTAGTCAAATCACCCGCGTCCACCCATTGGTATTTGGCGAGACCCTTTTCTAAGCGATTACTAATAACATCATAATTTAGACCTTTTTGTTGTCCTTGTAGAGCATAAATGGGGTGTTGTGGTGTTACCTTTAAATCAAATAATGCGTGAGTGATTTGAATATTGAGTAAGGGTCCATCGTAGTCGTGTTCCAAAACCTGCTGTATAATTTCAGCATCACCATTCACCCCGAAAATAGCGGTTTCTAACGAAGAACATTCTTGTATTTGTTTTGGACCATCAGTAGTATAAATGATAGTTTCTTTGTCTAAACACTGATCAACGTATTTAGCAGTATTATTAAAGACTCGTAACATGGGAACAAGACCATTGGAACTCCCATTAGTCCCTCTAATATGACTACCCGAAGCCCTTACATTATGAATGTGCAGTCCGATGCCTCCCGCCCACTTGGAAATGAGAGCGCAGTCTTTGAGAGTATTATAAATACCCTCTATACTATCGGATTCCATCGCCTGTAAGAAGCATGAACTGAGTTGGGGTTTTGGAGTCCCGGCATTGAAAAGAGTGGGAGTTGCGTGAGTAAAATATTTCTGGGACATAAGGTCGTAAGTCTGCCGAATAGAAGCTATATCGTTACCGTGAATACCACAAGCGGTTCGCAACCACATGTGTTGTGGTCTTTCAACGATTTTACCGTCAATCTTCATAAGATACGCACGCTCCAGTGTTTTGAAACCGAAATAATCGATTAAATAATCGCGCGAATGAACACACATATCATTGAGTAAATTACCGTGTGTAAGTGTGAGTTGATATAACTGCTCACTGACAAGGGGGGTATGGATATCATTCTTGTCGGTGAATTTATATAATTTCGAAATAACATCAGTGAACGCCGAAGCAGAATTCTTCTGATGGTTTGAAACAACAATACGCCCTGCTAAAATATTATAATCTGGATGTGTGGATGAAAGCGATGCGCATTGTTCGGCACTCAGTTCGTCAATTTGTGTGGTAGAAATACCGTCAAATAATTGGTCTATAACCTTCATCGTGAGAGAAGTATAATTCATAGTGAGACCGGCTTCATTTCCAAGAACCTTGATACGACGTAGAATTTTATCGAATTCCACTACTTTACGCTCACCATTTCTTTTCGTAACGAACATTTCTCTCTCTAAATCATTAGTGGAAGACATAACCGACTCTTGTGTAAATATATACAGAAAAAAACTTCTATATCATTTTCTAAATATTGAATATGAAAATTTTATAACTTTACAACGGATAAATTATTGGATGGTGTAATATTATGTATGGTTCTCACGTCATCGTTTTCCATTGATACGAAAACACATTGTCCCAGTGTTTTTTTCTTGGTTGCTCTGTGTTCATATCCCGTATCTCGCTCTTTCTCTATGGTATTCCATACATCTTTGATCTTTGGTAGAGCGGCTTCAAACCATTTAACGTTACGTTTAATGAGCACACAAGAATACTCGTCCAAATACCAATAACGTGTATTAAATAATATGAACTTATCGGATTTTAATCCCTTCTCATATTCAATCCATTTTTGTACAATATCCTTATCAATGGTCAAGTCCATTTTACTATATACATACGTTGGCGGTGAGTTCGTGTTATCGTTGGTAACAAAACATAGAATTATACCACGTTGTTTTGTAACATCTGTATAAAATTTGTCAATTTCATCATATTCCTTAAATCTCGTCTCTATAAAATCGCATTCGTTCAAGTCACACGTTTCCATTTGTATTTGTGTTTGTATCCAATATTCTTCCTTTGGTATACCGGTGATATCTCGGTTAACAACATTTTTTATCTCGATCATTCTCCCGTATAAATTACTATTTGGGTTGGTATTGATACCATCAGGTGACGCACCAATGAAGTTATATTTTTCGTGTTGAATACATCCAAAATCACTGATAGTTGTATCATTCAGATATTCGTATAATAATACAGATACGGTTTCATATAATACACCCCATTGAAGCGATGAGTTAGAATGTAAGTTATAATTATTATATATGATTTCTTTTTCTATAAACGGTTTGCATTTTTCGTATATAAGACTATTGACTTGGGATTGAGAGCCGAAAACCTTATAAATATTACTAGCTGTCATCAACCCGTGTCTGTATTTATACCATTCCGGTGTCTTTTGTTCTGGTTGTGGTAATTGTCGGAGATGTTTGATTTGTTTATCAATAAATAGTGGGTCCATTGATGACGGGACATTTGTAACATGGTGTGAACGATGCGTAAAATTATAAATGTTATGATTGAAATACAATTCAATTGTGATTACAATCAAACGATTTATTTTATAATAATCCTTTGTATTTTTTATAACACCGCCATCAATGAGGTCGTTTGTTATGAAATCCACAATGTCCTGTTCAATAATATCATGAAAATCATTTTTGGAATAAAGTAATACATTTTCATTAATGTATTCGTATAAAAGTGAATGAACTGTCTCTTCTATTTCTGTTATATCATTATAGGATAATTCGAAACTACTTTTACTTATAGAACAATCACTACAGGATGTATCCGTTTCGCTTTCTGTAGTAGTCATTAATATATTTAAATATAAGGTGTGTTTAATATATTTAAATAAGAGAGTATTAATTTTCAATTTTACCAATGACTACTTTGTTTTTATTAGAGACTCGTTTCGGTGTCATAGATTTAAGCGTAGATACACGTTTTTCAATATTACGTAATGTAAAAGAGCGGTTAACTGTATTGAAAAATAATGATGGTATATTAATTATGCTTCTATTATCTTTATTATATTGAACATCTTTCGTTTTTTTAAGTTTATTCTTCTGTATCGCATCATTGAAAAACGACTTGAGTGTTGCTAATTCTTTATTAGTTAAATTATTATCCAAACCGTATTTATCGGCATATATATGTAAAACTTGCTTTTTTGAAATATTATCTAGTTTATTCCAAGAGTCGTTATTATTATGTAATTTTTCATTTTCAAGTAGTTCGTCTATATTCGAAGGGTTCATATCATTGTATTGGTTATTTGATGATTTATCGTTATACATGGAATAATAATTCCCTCCACTTTGAACAATATTGGTCGGAATAGTCTGTTTTTCTTCATTTGATTTATTAGTAATAGTGTCGTTATTTTCTATAATTGAAAACATAATTTAATAGGTAAATCTTTATATATATATAAGGATAATAAGTGTTTATCTTCTTTTATATATAATGTATAAACAGTTTTTATACCCTTGAATATTTTAGAGTAATAATTGGTGTAAACTATACGTTTATTATATTTACTATTGTAAATGAATATAGAAGATATTAGTAATAATGTTACACCATTGCACATTGAAAACGCACAATCCGCTTTAAACTGCGCGGAACATTCTACCTCCGTAAAAACAGCACATAAAATGGACGTTTTTACTGTGCAAGGATGTAAAAATATAATAATAATACCAACCGATAATAATAAAAAAGAAATTAAAACTAAGAAGGATAAAAAAGACCGTGTTGTAACAAGAGATAAGAAATGGACAATATGTGATACTGATTATAATTCAGAATTACAATTAAATATTATGAAAGAAGCCGATACATCAAATAATGTATATAATTTGATATGCTGTGAGATAATGCGAAAGATATCAGGATATAAAAGTCAGGATCAAAAGAAAAACAAATATTCAGAAAACGATTTTATTGATATAGATTTTATAAAAGCAATATTAATAGAAAAGGAATTGAAGTGTTATTATTGTTGCCAGTGTGTACACGTATTATACAAACAAGTAAGAGAACCCAAACAATGGTCCGTTGAGAGAATGGATAATAAATACGGACACAATAAGAATAATATAACAATTGCGTGTTTAGAATGTAATTTGAAACGTAAGACAATATATCACGAAAGATTTCGTTTCACGAAGCAATTAAAAATAACAAAAACAGATTAATAATTATTATTTAACTGAATAATATTAAAGAAAAGTCGTTATAAGATAATATAATGAACATGAGCATCGTTGAGAATATTGAAGATAGCTATACTAAATCCCCACTTGAATCGGTAGCCGGCACAGATAGAAGACGAATAATTCTTGCGTTACCTGGCGATAATTACTCTTCGGCATTTTTAATGTCTTTATTAGCGAGTATGAATATATTACTGGATAATAGTAAATATCAATTGATTATTTCGCCAGGAGTAAGTAGTTATGTTACATTCGCGCGTATGCAGACACTCGGTCTTAATGTATTACGTGGTGCGGATCAGAAAGTATTCAACGGGGAGGTTTTCGATTATTGGATTACGATTGATAGCGATCAGATTTTTTCTCCTGCGCATATTATTGATCTTATCGAATCATTAGAAACGCATCCGGTCGTTGCTGGGTGTTATAGGATGTCTAATCTCACACACTATCCGGTCGTAGAGAAATGGGATACAGACTATTTTAAGAAGAATGGTTGTTTTGAGTTTATGAGCGTTGATAAGTTAGACGCCTGGAAAAAAGAGAACGAGGGTGAGAATTTCAAGAAGGTATCGTATGCTGGTATGGGATTCTTTGGAATGCGTAAGGAGGTTCTCGATGCGATGAAATATCCTTATTTCGATAGTGAGAAAACCACAATTGAGGGTGAGAATGGTGTAGTATTAAACGATATTATGAGTGAAGACGTTGCTTTTTGTAAGAATATACAAAAGGCCGGTTATGATATTATGCTGAAAACAACATTACGCGTGGGCCATGAAAAACGTATCATTCTCTAATTACAACTCTTAGATATTATATTATTTTTGTATATAATATCCAAATTCAATACCTACCATAATAATGGTTCTGGAAAAAAATCGCATAATAAATCGTGAAAATAGTGTTTAATCTCGTCGGTTACTACAAAATCTTTATCCGCCTTTGAATATAAGTCGAATGTATTGAAATAGTTCACGTCCTGTAATAATTCGTCGTCTCCGGGTTTCATAAATTCGCGGTAAGAACCACCGGTATGCCAGGGATAAAACGAATGAAAACGAATAACATCTTGATACTTTTCAGGAAAGGTATGATTATTATTGCGTTGTAAAACAGTGTATAGATATTCATCGTGTCCTACGGTTATACTGAGATTTCCAATACCACAATTTGGTTCGTATATACCGTGTTTTGATGAAAAATCGGGGTTGTTTGTGTCTGGGTTCTCTAACATTGTTTTATAATATATAATTGTTTCGGGAAATGCACAACCGACGACGTATGTATCTCCCACCACAGCCCAGGACGGTTCGTTGAAATTAAATAATATTTTACCTAAATCGTGTATTAATCCGCATATTTGTAGTGCTTTATTCTCTGGTTCTCTCCTTCTAATATTTTCTGCTGTTTGATAAGCGTGAAATGAATTTGGTTCATCTATATCGGGGTCACTGGGATCTATAAAATTATCCATTTGCTCGAGAACCTGATACATGTGTAATCTAGTATTATACGAAGATTTATACTGTTCTAATTTTTCCTTTACAAATTTGAATGTTTGTTTTTTATGCATCTCTTCGTAAAAATAGAACTGTGTAGTATTTTCGTGATAGATTCTCAAATCATTCATATACCTATGAATGATAAAAAATCACACAATAAATTTATATATTCTCTATATCTCCATTTATAGTGAATCTATCACAATTTTTATGGTATTCAGTCACTAATTTGAGTATAAATTCTAAATAATTTTCATTATTGTATACAATTTCGTTTAATTGAATGTATTCGTGCCATTTATTATCAAGAGTTGATACATCTTCCAATCCACTTTTTATCAATCGTCCAGTTATAAATTTTATATCATTTTCAGTAGTGTTCCAAATGTTAAATCTTGTATACGCAATATAATCTTCATATATTGTAGTTTTTCTCCTATGAAATAATCGCGAGAACATAAATTAATTACTATAATAATTATATATATATAAATCTATTTATATATTTATACCAATGTGTGACACAACAACAACTGATATACATAAAAAAATATACGATCAATTAAATGGATATTATATAAACAATCAAATCCCGAATATTGTATTTCACGGTGCAAGTGGCACAGGTAAAAAGCAAATAGTAACCAACTTCGTAGATAAAATATACAACAACGATAGAAGTATGATTAAAAATAATGTGATGTTTGTGAATTGTTCACACGGAAAAGGAATTAAATTTATCAGAGAAGATCTGAAATTTTTCGCAAAGGCGAACTTGGAAACAAATATAAATATAAATTTTAAAACAATCATCTTATTGAATGCGGATTATCTTACAAATGATGCGCAATCGGCACTCAGACGTTGTATTGAATTATTTTCTTATACAACCCGTTTTTTTATGATAGTGGAGAACAAACAAATGCTATTGAACCCGATTTTATCCCGTTTTTGTGAAATATATGTTCCTGAATATTATAATAATAATCAATATATAAACCTACATCAATTAACCTTGGATAAAATAGCAAGCAACGACACGTTAACTAAACAAAAAGAGTCATTTATTTATGAGACCATTGAGCAATTAAAACAAGATAAAGCAAATAATAGTTTAACAAACATAGAAATTTTGAGGTTTTGTGAAAATATTTATGAGAATGGTTATTCTAGTCTAGACATAATAAACTCAATCAAAAACGATAATTCTATAACACATTTAAAACGGACATTGATTGAAGTATACTACTCCAAAATAAAATCCGAATTTAGATCAGAAAAACTATTATTGTTTAGCATATTACATTATATATTCAATCGTGACACCGAAGATATCCGTAAAATAAAATTTATTTAGACTGAAGAATTCAATATGGGTTTTACGTTTATATAAGAATAAAATTATACATCGTTTTAATATAATGGACGATTTTGAAGTATCAAATTTAAATGAATCAAGAAATGAATGGTGTGGTAGATTGGTTTCTATATTTACACCACTCGTGATAGAAGGAGTTCAATCTATTTTTAATGAATCGTGGAAAGTATGTTTAGAAACAGAGGAACCGGGCAAATATTTAATGTCGTTTCAAAATATGCTATCTGCTATACCAAAATGGAATACCGTGACGATTGAAGAAGAACGTAAACGAATCATCAATAGAAGTGGCTGTGGTTATTTAGAAGATTTAATCACGTGTGTCCATATCATACAAATGAAAATTCTTACTTGTATTCGCGTTGGTAATAAACAAAAAAAAATAGACGTATCCATTCCAAATATAGATACATTCTTACATAAATTATATATTCATGTCGCTCGTGCGTGTTATAAAAATGTTTATCTATTTGAGCGTAATATATCAGCATTAACAATTCAGAGAAACAATCGTGAATTAGAATGTATCGTTCAAGAATGTATTATGAAGACTATACGCGAAAGTATTCCAACGGAAGAAATTATCAAGGCATATATGGACGAAGGTGTTGAACAAGAAGAGGAGGTCATTATTGAAGACGTAAAAGAAGAAGAAAAAGAAGAAAAAGAAGAAAAAGAAGAAACGAAGGATGCTATAATAATGGAAGACGAGACACCTCCACCACAAGTTCCTACTATACAAAATAAGAACGAAGACCCAATTGTTACGAAATTAACGTTTAACGACTATGATAGTATCTTGGACATAGACACTGGAAATATAAGCGATGTCAATGCTCCAAAAACTATTGAGAGATTGGAGGAAATCAGTTCCGAACGTGCTATCCAGAGAAGATTGGAAGAAGAAGAAGACGACATAAACGATAAAATAAAAATATACAGCGACAATATAGATTTAGGCGAAATGGATATTATGAATATAGGTAAATCACAGTCAAGGTCGGGCGAAATGGTAGATTTGGACGATGTTGTGGAAATACTGGCATAATAAAAATATGCGTTAATATAACTTATAAATTATTACAAGTTATATTATAATGGAGAAACCCTTACTTTTGACGGTTGTAACAGGTATATTATATTTCGTCATAAAAATAGCAGAATCTAAATACATTCATAAAAAGCAAGAACCTATGAAAAATACTGTTCGCGATACACTTATTGTTACCGCTTGTGTATTCGTAGTGTTATTTATATTCTTCCATATGTCAGGACCACTTGCTGAACTACTAGGAGGTGGTGAATATGTGGGTTCTCCAGGTGCGCAAGCTTTTGTTGATGAACCTGGTTTTTAAACCGCAAATTATTTCCATTTGAAATTTCCGCTGGTTTAGATAATATACACCTTTGGACATTTAAGTTCGCACAAAAATACGAATTAAATATTTCAAAGTTTAGGTTTTTCATACCTTATGTATATTTTGTTTATAGCAATTCGGTAAAACTGCTTGATTACTTTTGATTTCGTGTTTGGTTGCCCAACTTTGTCGGGCAACTGAAACACCTAACGATTGCGACTTTATGTCGCAATTCGTTTCTCTACATAGATAACTTGGTCTTTCTAAGTTATGTATTGCTTTGTATGCTATCTTGTAGATGTTTGATGAACCATTGCGGTCTCTATTCCACTCACCACAACCGCTCTTACAGCGTAGTAGTCCGTGAACCAACCGCATTTCATCGTATTTTCTTTCTTTCTTTGGATTTTCCTTATTTTTCTTTGGTTTTGGTCTTGGATTTTTTCTTACCATATACTTCTCACATACTCCTCCATCGCAATTGGAGCATTTACAAGATGTCCTAAATTCATCAACCAAATACACCTTATATTTATTCTTACGAAGCAAACTTCGCATTCCTATTCCTAATGTCGGTTCTTTGTATTTCATTTGTTGGCGTTGTTCCCAATCACCTATACAAATAACAACCTCATCTGGATTACCATACATCTTCCTAAAATTGCTTATCATTTGTTGTTCATTGCGTTTGATATTGATATGTCTACCAAACTTTAATTTACGAAACAAATGCTTCGCATAAAATCCAAACAACAAATTATTTATTCGATTTTTCTCATTTATATATGCCTTGAACTTATCTATTTGAAGTGTTTTTCTATTGAAATTGGATAACTCGGTTTCATATTCAATCACACTTTTATTCGTTCCTTCACATTGTATTTTATTGGTTTTCATAGCGAGAATAATATTATTGTATTTTTTCATTTTGGTTTCCTTTCTTCGTTGGTTTTGTGAATAACGAAATATATTTGCATCTTTAGAAGAATTATCCACGCAATAAATTAAATCTTCTTTTCCAGGGTCAATTCCAACAATCTTTTTATCTTGTAAACCAGAATAATCATTCAATTCATCAATATATAATTCACGAGATAGACACTTCTTAGCACTTGGTAATCTTTTTCCTACTAAGTCATCTCGTATAAATAATATGGAAACACCCACACCATCGGTAGAAATCATATGATGAAATGAAAACCCCGTCTTACGAAACACCTTCTTTTCTGTGCGAAAAAAGAAATTCCATATTTTATCTTCATGCTTCTTAGTGTTGCCTTGATTGCTGTAATCAGTTTTCTTTCCTTGTTCTTTTCGTAAAAGCATATTTACCAATGTAATCGTATCTAACCGAATATAACCAGGAGCAATACTGCTTCGCAAAGGAAATACATTACTGATGGTTTCCAAATCATTTTCCACTTGTTTCATCATCGCAATCATACAAGGAAAATAATCCATTGGTTTACATTTCAAATCATAATAGATACTTTGTTTTTGGAACTTATCTTTGTTGGGAATAATATGTTTCTTTTGTTGGGTAATCCATTTATGATAATGTGGTTGTGCTGTATAAGCAACACTATTATCAACATTTA
>Ga0222714_10002811_pt1 | contig 18139 bp, 33 predicted proteins | sample C33_3DmetaG_FD_165048 | JGI IMG/M metagenome (GOLD analysis project Ga0222714, IMG submission 165048) | Estuarine water microbial communities from San Francisco Bay, California, United States - C33_3D | ecosystem: Environmental > Aquatic > Marine > Unclassified | place: USA: California...
CTACCGGAAATAGTACAGGTGTACAATTAGGCGCCGTAGCCTCCACCGAAACAATATACGCCGCCGTACATTGTACAGGAGTTAGCGGAACGAGTACCCCTACTATTACAATAACACTAGAGAGCGATGATAATTCTAGCTTTACTAGCCCTACAACAATAGCGACGTTTACAGATATAACCGCTATTAGTAGTGAGATCAAAAAAGTATCGGGAGCTATAACAGACGATTACTTCCGTTTTGCTTATACAGTAACCGGGACTACTCCAAGTTTTAATATCCACGCTGCTTTCGGTATCGAATAAAAAATATTTCTTAAAACCGGAAATTTAGAAAAAGTTGGGACATAAGGTTATATAGAGGAAAAAGTAAAAGCTATATAAGGGGGTAATATGTTTTACGACTTTACTAAATGTAATTGTTGCAAAAAATATAATTGCTATATATGCAACAAACTACAACTACAACCTAAAAAATATCACTTAACAATTAGCGGCCATAAAAAGCCAATATGCAAAAAACACTTAAACCAATTTAACCTCTTATGGGGTTAAGTTGGAGATTAAAAAAATTATTAAAAAATACACCACTATTTACAAAAGTATGTATATAATGGTTACATAAGATAAATACTTGGGAGGTATTAAATGAGTAAAAATACAGGTTGGTTTAAAAGCGAAGTTGTAGATCTAAGAAATTCTAATGTTGAATTAGATAATAATTTTAGTTGTATCTTCGGTAACAAAACTCACGTAGAAGATTTTATCGGTGGTAAAGCTACTTTTAAAATTACTTTTTTTGGAAACGAAACTAACTGCTCAACAACTTTTAGATTTCCTAAAGGTTGGACTATTAAAAAAATGTTGGAAACCGGTTTAAACGAATTAGGTTTCGAAACTACAAGACACGAAATACTCGATTGGGTACAAGTTAAGGGGGTAAAATAATGAAAGAAAGCGCTAGTTATTTATTAGACGATCTAAACTCTATAGATCGTAAATTAAATCGTAGGTTATCTATAGGAAAATATGAAACCTACGAAATTATTGTATTTGGTAAAGGTAAGACCGGTAAAAGTTACGGTAAGTTTGATTATCAAGACTTTTTAAAATTTGGTTTTAGCCGTAAAAATACTAGAGATCATCTAAGCAAAAAATTTATTAATAAGGATCTAGCTTATGATTGTTGGAAACTTTTAAATGATCTAGAGCTATATTCTTATGAGTTTGTTTTAAAAACTAATCGTAAATAATACTCCCAAGTATATTACGTACGATAAAAGCCGGGTTTAATCGCCCGGCTTTTTCTATGTCATACTACGCTCTACTAAATTGCTAATACTTACAATAAACTTAGTTAAATAAAGGAGTTAAATTGGCAAAGTTTGTTTTAACAGACGCTAGCGTAACAATTAATAGCGTGGATCTTAGCGACCACGTTGCAAGCGTTACTCTAGACATAACCGCCGACGAAATAGAGGAAACCGCTTTTGGGCAAACCTTTAAATCAAGATTGGGCGGCCTTAAAGACGGATCATTAAGTATTGATTTCCACCAAGATTTCGCAGCTAGCGAAGTGGACGCAACACTATGGCCTCTTCTAGGTACCGTTACAACTTTTGAATTAAAGCCAACAAGTGGCGCAGTATCTTCAACTAACCCGAAATATAGCGGATCCGTATTGGTTAACCAACACCAACCGGTAGCTAACGGAGTTGGAGAATTGGCTAGCTTTAGTGTTAGCTTTCCTACAAGTGGCACAATAACAAGAGCTACAAGTTAATGTCTAAAATACAGGGGTTACACCAACTCACTCTCGTATTAGAAGACGGTACTAAAAAAGAAGTAACGTTAAGACCCGTAGACTTCGTAGCTTTAGAGAGAAAATTTGGGCAACGACCGGCAAGCGAGTTAGAAAAATTATCTTTTGAAGAGCTAATGTATTTATGTTGGAGCGCTAGTAAGCGTACCGGCGTAACAGACGATTTCGATAAGTGGTTAAATACCGTTGCGACTATTGACGGTTTAGGTGGCGTAGACCCGGAGTAACCGGCGGCTATTATATAGAATTAATAGCCGAAGTTAGCTTAGCCGCCGGACTAAACCCTATGGAAGTAGCGGAGTTACCGTTACCTATGTTTTTAGCACTACAAAACGCTCTACAAAAAAGAGCCGAGCAGGAAAAAAAGAGATATGGCTAATATAAAGAAAACTACAAGCGGTAGCGGTATAGCAGTTGAGGGACTTAACGATACTATTAAGGGCTTACGTGATCTATCGCAGGGTAGCGAAGTTAAGAAGTCTTTAAGAGCTTTACATAAAGATATATCTAAAGAAGTAGAGAGCCAAACAAGAATAGAGGCTTTAAAACAGAGTGTACAGGGACGCCCGGTACCTAAAAGAACGCAGGGAGCAAAAGGTTACGTCGGTGGAGGTACGGATCGTAGCGCTTATTTAGATATTAGACGTACTAATAAATTTGTACGTAACTTAGAGTTTGGTAGAGATTATCAATTTTTAAATTTTTATAATAGATCACAAGCTAAAGGAAGATCCGTTAGTGCTAATGCAACCGGTATATTTTTTCCGGCTAGCGAACTTAAAAGAAGAGTTTATAAAAAGTGGGTAGGTAATAAATGGAGAAGTACCGGAGTATTTCCGGAGGGTATTAAAACTCACGGTTACGTAGCGGAGCCAACAATAGCTAAAGCAGTACCAAGAATTACAGAAGATTATAGCGACCGTATGTTTGATACAGTTAAAAAAGCAATTAAGGAAAATAAATAATGGCCGAAAGTACAAAAACGTTAAGGTTTGAATTTTTAGCAGATACTAAAAAGTTTTTAGGCAATATAGGGCAAGTAGGTAGCAAGTTTGGCGATCTAGGCGCCGAAATGAAGAAAACCGGCGATACAGTTAATAAGATCTTCGCAGGTATAGGCGTAGCAGCAGGAGCAACCGCCGCTAAATCTATAACCGCCTTTAGAGATTTCGAAACCGGTATGAACGAAGTATTTACGTTGTTACCGGGTACAAGCCAAGAAACTTTCGACCAAATAAATAAAGATGTTTTAAAACTATCCAAAGAGATCGGTAAATTACCGGAAGATGTTATACCCGCTTTATACGATAGCTTGTCGGCCGGTGTACCACCGGACAACGTATTTACTTTCCTAGAAGTAGCTAATAAATTAGCCGTAGGTGGAGCAACAGAGTTAGGGATAGCAGTAGACGGCTTAACTACAGTAGTAAACGCTTTTGGTAGCGACGTTATTAGCGTAGGCGAGGCTAGCGATATTATCTTTACTGCGGTAAAAGGTGGTAAAACAACAGTAGAGCAATTATCTAAAGCTATGTTTAACGTAGCGCCTATTGCTGCGTCTATGGGTATTGAGTTTGGTAATGTTACTGCCGCAGTTGCAACACTAACCGCCTCCGGTACTCCAACAAGCGTAGCTATGACGCAGATTAGAGCAGCACTTAGCGAATTAGCTAAACCAACTACCAAGATCTCATTATTATTTAAAGAATTAACCGGCAAGTCTTTTGAAGAATTTATAGCCGGTGGTGGAGATCTTAAAGAGGGTTTCGATATTATTGCTAAGGGAGCAAAAGATAGCGGTAGGCCGTTAGCCGATTATGTTGGATCCGTAGAGGCTTTAGGCGCAATACAAACACTTACCGGTAAAGGTAGCGAGAAGTTTGCTAGTGAAATATTAGCCGCAGAAAACGCAATAGGAGCAACCGACGCAGCTTTTGAGCAGGGATCGCAGGGTATAGGATTAGTTTTAGAGAAATTAAAAGCAGCGTTTCAAGTTTTTCAAATAGAGATCGGCCAAAAATTAGCTCCAATATTGATCGACGCAATAGATAATATACAGAAAAAATTTAAAGAGATCCAACCGGGATTACAGGCTTTCGTAGAAAACGTTAAATCTTTTTTTACAAGTGATGAAGTACAAAACACTATTAAAAGACTTACTAAGGCTTTTAATGATCTAGGAGATAGATTAAGACCGGTATTTGAGAGAGTACAAAAGTTTTTCGAGCAAAACCCTAAAGTATTATTTACAGGTTTAGCAGTAGTTATAGGTGGAATACTTCTAGCTAGTGTTATATCTTTAGCTAGTGCTTTCGCTGCACTATTTAGCCCGGTTACGATCATACTTGGATTAATTGCCGCTTTAGCAGGTGGGTTTAGATATGCTTATGATAACTTCGAGGGATTTAGAAATTTCGTAGATAATGGTATAGCTTTCCTTAAAAATTTGTTTAATAATTTTATAACTTTCTTTAAGGGCGACGGTTTCCAAAACGGTATGACTAAGGCTTTTGAATTTGTTAAAACTCAATTTAAGTTATTACAAGTTGTATTCGACGGAGTAGTACAGTTTATAAAAGGTTTATTTAGTGGAGATGTAGCAGAGGCAGTAGGCGGACTTAAAAAAATATTCTTAGGTTTACTTAACTTTTTCAAAAATAATTTTAATTTAATGGAAACTCTTAAAGATGTATTTATAGGAGCTTTAACTAAAGCTAAGGATTTTATTTGGCCTAAGATCAAAGAATTTGGCGAGGGTTTTATGGAAACTATGAAAACAGTACTTAAAACCGGAGCAGGAGTTGTATTAGAGGGTGTTAAGTATGTATTTAATAAAGTTATAGATAAGATCAACGATTTTATTAATAAACTAAACGACGGGTTAGGATTTAGCTTTTTTGGTATAGACATAGACCCGCCGGATATACCAAATATACCGAGGTTGGCTAAAGGTGGTATCGTAACCAAGCCTACTACCGCCGTAGTTGGCGAGGCAGGGGCAGAGGCTATAATACCTTTATCGTCGAGAGTTGGCGACGGACTTGGCCTAGGAAAACAAACATACAACATAACAGTTAACGCCGGGATCGGTACAGACGGAGCAGACGTAGGCCGATTAATCGTTGAACAGATAGAAAAATATAATAGACGTAACCTAAGGTTTGTATAATGGCTCAACCTACGGTAAGAGTTAGGCTAGGTTTTACTCCAAATACCTTTACTTTAGATGATCTAGTTAGAGGTATTTTAGATACCGGGCAATTAGGCGGAGCAGTAACTTTAACAGATGTTACCGCAGACGTACAGAATATAGCTATAAGTCGTGGTAGATCTAAAGATTTAGATAGCTTTTTTACCGGTAGTTGTGCAATTAAATTATTAAATAACTCTAGAAAATACGAAAATACTAATACGAGTAGCCCTTATTATCCCGGTATTGAGCCTTTTATTATTATGCACGTCGACGCTACTACCGACGGCGGATCTACTTACGAAGATCTATTCGTAGGTTTCGTAGCAGATATTGCCTTAACTTATCCGGATAGTAATAACTCTTTTGCTACTTTTACCGGTTTCGACGCTTTTATGAAGATTAATAACACCGAATTAGTTAACGCTAGTTTTTCAAGTACAGATAGCGGAACTATGATCGGTAATATTTTAGATAATGCTAGCGTTAAATTTAGTACGGCAAATAGAGATATTGAAACCGGAGTAAGCACTATGCAAGCTCTTAGCGGTATTACGGATAATACATTAAGTTTATTACAAACTATAGAACGTAGCGAAAATGGATTATTATTTATGTCTAAAAGCGGTAAATTAACTTTTAAAAATAGACATACTACTTATCCTAGTGTTGTTAGTAAAACTTTTAGCGATGACGGTAGCGATATTGCATATACTAAAGTCGATTATATAAACGATGATAACGAAATTTACAATATTATTAACTTAACTCGTGAGGGTGGATCTACTCAAACACAACAAGACGCAGGATCACAACTTAAATATTTGATCCGTACATTAACTAGATCCGGTTTATTAAACGATAATGATACAGAAGTTAACGACGCTGCTTTATATCTTTTAGGTAAATTTAAAGACGCTTTATTACGTTTTGATAATTTAGAGGTTAATGTTAATGATCTAAGTACTTCTAATCAAAATTTAATTTTAGAGAGTGAAGTAGGAGATATTGTAAGCGTTGAGCTTACACCTCCGGGAAGTGGTAGCCCGGCTCAAATAATAAGCCGTGAGATCTTAGACGCTATAAACTACAGTATTACACCCGATACCTTTAAAGTAGGATATAAATTAAGTAGCGCTAACCAACAAGCGTTTTTACGTTTAGATAATACTTTATTTGGACATCTAGACGATGATAAGTTAGGTTACTAATGACATATAGCTATAAAAAACAACAAGAAAGGATAAACTAAAACTATGCCTAGTGGATTTAAAACTTTCGTTACCGGAGAAGTATTAACGGCAAGCGATGTAAACAATTATTTAATGGAGCAAAGTATTTGCGTATTTGCCGACGGTACCGCACGGGACGCAGCAATTACAAGCCCGGAAAATGGACAATTTGTATTTTTAACCGGATCCTCAACACTACAATATTATGGATCAAGTGCTTGGAATAACTTTATAGGCGAGGGAGATATTACCGCCGTAAATACAAGTGCTACATCGGGTTTAAGTGGTGGAGCAACTAGCGGAGCCATAAATTTAGCGGTAGATCCAAGCGCACTAACCGACGGATCCGCAATAACAGTAGATACCGCTAACGATCTATTAATTTTAGAAGATGTTACAGACGGTACAGTTTATAAAGTAAAACCTAATCAAATAGCTAGCGGTAGTGCTAACGCTTTAGAGGACGGAGATAGCAATTTAACAATTACCGACGGAGTAACTAACGGTTTATCTTATGTCTTAGACGCTACAACTATGGCAGATTGGGACGAGGCCGGTATTAATTTAACTACTAACGGAGGTATTTATAGACATAATCTAACTATTGCGCCTAGTTTTACAATAGCAGCAGACGAGGGAGCAGTTTTAGCAGGTACAATAACTATTACAGGTACCGTAACGGTAAATGGCTCGTTGGTGGTTGTTTAATGCCAATATTAAAAGTAAATACAATAAGTAAAGCTACAGGAAACAATATTACTTTAAATGATCCTATAAATTTAAAAAGTTACACTACAACAGAGAGAAACGCCTTAACTTCAACCGCAGGCGATACAATTTTTAACAGTACAGATAATAAAGTACAATTTTATAATGGTACGAGTTGGGTTAATTTATAATGTCAACTTTAGAAACTAATTCTATCGGTAAATATTCGGGCAATAATATATCTATTGATGATCCATTAAATTTAAAAAGTTATACAACAACAGAGAGGAACGCTTTAAGTGTATCTAATGGCGATCTAATTTATAACTCAACCGAGGGTAAATTACAATTTTATAATGGTACTTCTTGGGCTAATACAAGTAATATAGAGGGTTTTGAAATTGAATATTTAGTCGTAGGAGGCGGTGGAGCGGGAGCTTATCGTTATGACGCTCAACGAGCAGCAGGAGCAGGCGGAGCAGGTGGTTTTAGAAATTCAACTACAGGAGAGGAAAGCGGTTACCCTATGACCGATCCCGAGCAAAAATATATAGCAGCAATTTCAACTAATTATACGGTTACAGTTGGCGCAGGTGGTACAGGAGCTATTTACGGTGGTACAAGTGGTAACGATAGCCAATTTAGTATAATTGTAGCCGCAGGCGGAGGCCGTGGATCTTCTGCTTTTACAGGAAGAGCGGGCGGTATTTCGGGTAGTGATAAAACTACCGTTGGAAGTGGCGGAGGAGGCCAAATAGGATCCTATAACTCGGGCGATGATCGAGGAGGCGGTGGCTCATACGGGCAGGGAGCCTCGGGATCATCTAGAGGCGGTGGAGGCGGAGCAGGCGCCGTAGGTACTAACCCAACAGGAGGAGCCGGAAAAAGTAGCGCTATTAGTGGATCTTCTACAACTTATGCTACAGGTGGTACCGGAAATAATAATAACGCAGGATCGGCAAATACAGGCAACGGAGGGGGCAGCTCGACAAGCGACGGGGGCGGTGGATCCTCGGGTAATGGTTACGCAGGTGGCAGCGGTATAGTAATTTTAAAATATCCGGATAGCTATAGTATTAGTGGCGGAGCAGGTTTAACATCTTCTACAACAACTTCGGGAGGTTATAAAATTACTACTTTTACCGCAGGAACAGATACAATATCTTTTAGTTAGGAAAATATGAGCAGAATTAATACAAATACAATAGCAACAAGCGACGGAAATAATGTAGCTTTAGATAGTGCTTTAAATTTAAAAAGTTATACTACTACACAACGTAACGCCTTAACTTCAACTGCGGGAGATATGATCTACAATACTACCGATAATAAAGTACAAACATATAACGGTAGTAGTTGGGACGATTTAGGTAACCCTTTTACCGATATAGATTTTTTAGTTATAGCCGGTGGAGGAGCGGGCGCTTTTAATGATAACGGCGGAGGTTATGCCTCCGGTGGTGGTGGCGCAGGAGGTTATAGAACTTCTTACGGTACCGGTAACGTTAGCGGAGGTAGTAGCCCGGTTGAAACTGCTTATAAAGTTTTAGTAGACGGATCTACTACATACACTATTACTATAGGCGCCGGATCTAGTACCTATAGACAACCCGCTAGTAATAGTCAATTTGCCGATATAATATCTTATGGTGGAGGCTCTAGCGATAGAAACAATAGTTTTAATGGTAACAATGGAGGCTCGGCGTCGGGTGTAACAGGTTTTCCAAGTAGTAATATAGGTTATGGTTTAGCCGGACAGGGTAGTAATGGTGGCGCCTCGTCAACCGCAGGCGGAGGCGGAGGCGGAGCAGGAGGGGTAGGAGCTAATGCTACTAGCCAAACTGCACCGGGAGCCGGTGGTACCGGTTTATCTTCATCTATAACAGGATCCGCAGTAGATAGAGCCGGCGGAGGCGGAGGCGGAGCAGGCGGCACAGGAACAGGAGCAGCAGGAGGCACCGGAGGAGGTGGAGCCGGAGCTAATGGGACTAATAACGCTACAGTTGGTAATACAGGTACCGCAGGTACAATTAATACCGGCGGAGGCGGAGGCGGTGGATCCGGTGGAACTAGCGCAGGATCAATAGCTAACGGTGGTAGTGGTGTAGTAATTTTAAGATATGCTACCGCAGACGCAACTATTTCTATTGGAGCAGGTTTAACAAGTACATCTACTACAGACGGTAGCGACACTATAGTTACTTTTACGGCCGGTACAGATACGGTAACTTTTAGTTAATATGAAAATTTATAATATTATTAAGTTAATAAACATACCTAACATAATGTTAGGTATTAGTGGTAAAATGTTTTTTAATAAGGAGAAATAAATATGGCTCATTATGCACTATTAGATGAAAACAATATAGTAACAGAAGTAATAACAGGTAAAGACGAAGACGATTTAGATACTTTACCGGAGGGTTTTTCTAGTTGGGAAGATTACTACGGTAATTTTAGAAATATGACTTGTAAAAGAACTTCTTATAATACTATTGCTAACGCTCATACTTTAGACGGTGTAGCTTTTAGAGGTAACTTCGCCGGGATCGGTTATAACTATGACGAAACTAATGATATATTTTTACCGCCTAAACCTTTTGATAGTTGGGTTTTAGATCTAGATATAGCTAATTATGTAGCACCCGTACCATACCCGGAAGACGGATTAGGTTACGAGTGGAACGAAGTTACTATGAGTTGGGATTTAATAGAAGATGTCTAGTATTGTAAGAGTAGATACTATAAACGAAAAAACTACGGCTAATGGAGTTACCGTTGACGGCGTTTTAATTAAAGACGGAGCTATAGCAAGTAGTTATATAAGTGGTTTAAGTGATAATAACGATTTTGTTTTATTATCTAGTGCTACCGCTAGCGCTAGTAGTGAATTGTTATTCGATAATTTTGTAGATACTTCGACTTATTCTTATTATCGAATAGTTACAGAAAATATAATACCGGCTACTACAAGTACTAATTTATATATGACTTTTAGGCAGGGTGGAGCTAGTGGTAGCGATTTAACGGGAAATTATTACGGCGCAGCTTGGCAAGCCTCTTTAAATACTGCGTCATCGGGTTTTGATGTTAATTTTATACAAGCAGGTTACGGACAAATAGGAGATCAAATACAGAATAGCGCAGGAAGAGCGCATAATGGTACAGTAGAATTTTACCCAAGCGACGGTACAAATAACGGTACTTATATTTCGGCTAATTTTGTACATTATACAAGTCTTGGAACGATGAGAAGTAGGCATAGATCACATTATTTAGATAGTAATACCGCAGTTACAGGGGCTAGGTTTTATATGTCTAGTGGCAATATTACAAGCGGATCTATACATATTTATGGGATTAAAAAAGTATAATGGCACAAACACTAGAAGAAATTAAATCAAGTTTTGAGGCACCAACTCATAAAATAGTTAACGGTGTTAAAGTAGATTTAACCCCTAAAGAAATAGAAGATACTTTAACTATTTGGGCGGAAAATGAATTAGCTAGACAATTAGACGAAGAAAATAACGGATATAAATACAATAGAGCTAATGAGTACCCACCTTTACAAGAGCAATTAGATTATATTTTTCATCACGGACTAGAGGCGTGGAAAACGGATATAATACAACCCGTAAAAGACGCTTACCCTAAACCTTAATTGACACTACTACAAGATCTACGCTTACAAGCGTTAGAGAGATCCGGGAATAAATGCGAGTGGCCTAAGTGTACTAATTATGATCAATGGCTAGAAATGGCACATATAACCGGTATTGGTATGGGTGGCCGACATAGTAAAGAGAAATACGATCTAAATAATGTAGTTATGTTATGTAAACTACACCACGATATTTACGACGGGCGGACTATATCACTTGCAAAAAAGGAGTGGCGCATACTGCTATTATCTTTTTTAGAATATGACCGACAATAATAATTACACTCAAAAGGAAATGACGGCTAAAATTATGCTCGATATAGAGAAGATCTTTACTAAATTAGACGAACTACAAAAAGATATTAATACGAGGCCAACTAGAGCCGAGATCTACGGTTGGATCATCGCCGGGATTTCTATAGCTACTTTAGCTAATGTATTAATGTGATGAAAATAGATCTTAAAACTCTTACACCAATTTTAATAACTGCTCTTATAGGAGTTATTGGGTGGTTATTTAATACAATAGAAGAGTTACAAATAGCTCATAGCTCTATGATGACGCAACTTCGCATATTAGAAAAAGATTTAGATATGCAAGAAAGTTTATTTAGTGAGCTTTTATTTAAAATTAGCGGATAAAATAATTTTATGGATTTTCTATTAGTCATAGTAGTAATAGTAGGTATTAACTATCTTAGTTGGTGGTTAATTAAAAACGATAAAATATAATTATGTGCAAGATAGATCAAAAAGAAGACGGATCCTATGTACAGATATGTAATTGTAAGTATGGTAGTGAGAATTGCGAAAATTTAAAATAATGGATTATTTAGTAGGTTTTATATTAGGTTTATTTATTAAAGAGATTTGGAATTTTCTTAAAAAACTAGATCAATTTGATAGAGAAAATTTTAGCTTTTTTAACTTCGATTTATTCGATGTTGAAGAAGATGATTTACCTTAAAACCTTTTAAATGTCTTAACTTTAGTTTATAATAGTTACAGTATTGTTAATAGAAACGGGGCTATTATATGTCAAATTTAACTCTAGATGAGTTTGCTTTAGGTAAAATAAATTATAAAAGTAAAAGAAAATTCGAAAACAGATACCCAAAAGAAACAGAAATTATAATTAATTTATTAAAACAAGCTCTAATAAGAAAAAACGAAACTCAACTAAGCGTATATAGTTATAAAACTATAGCCGAGTATTGTATAGAAGTTTTAAATTTCAATATGGTACATAGTGAGAGTTTACGTAAAATTATAAGTCGTATTGCGCAGGATAACGGTTGTGAGTTATGAATTTAGACGAATTTGTAGAGAGCAGAAAAGACGTACCTACTACTAACGGAAAGAAGATCAAGCCCTCTAGCGATTGGACGCCGGGTATTGAAATGCTTGGATCTAAAGGTACGATCACAACTAAAGCTATACCTAAAGGTAACCCTAATTGGAACGAGTGGATAGATTATTGGTTAGGCGACGGATCTAGTAAAGATTTCTACGTTAGAGAAGATGAGCCGGTTAACTTTAGAACTTGGCAGGGTTGGGGAGAAAACGGGATCCAAAACTTTTATTATTTTAAAGCTAATATCTATGCAAGAAAAAATAATAAATATGATGATAAAGAATTAAATAAACTTATTAGCGACGCTAAGAAAAAACCACCTAAGCCTAAAACTAAAACTAAAAATAAAAAGGCTCTAGTTATTTGTATGAGTGATTGGCAAGTAGGTAAAGAGGGGAGCGAAAATATGCTTAAAAGATATTACGCAAGCCTAGACGCTATAGATAATCAAATAAAATTCTTAAAGAAAAAACATAAAGATCTAGATAAATTAATTATTGTTGGGTTAGCCGATCTCGTCGAGGGTTGTAGTGGGTTTTATCCTATGCAACAATTTACAACAGTATTAGACGAGCGCCAACAAAAGACACTAGCTAGACGTATGTTATTAGACGCTTTTAATAAATATAGCGATCAATTTAACGAGGTACTCGGCCTATGTTGTGCGGGTAACCACGGAGAAAAAAGAATAGGTACAAAAGCCTATACAACTTTTGGGGATAATAAAGATTTAGAATTATTTGACGAAGTAGCGCAGATATTAAAAGCGGATCCTAGCAAAAAACACGTTAAATTTACGATCCCGGATAATGATTTAGCTTATAGCGTTGAAGTCTTACCCGATGTAGTACTTACAATAGCTCACGGCCACCAAGCTAAACGAGGAACGACACCGGCAGCTAGAGTAGAGAATTGGTTTAATAAAATGGCTAGTAAGCCCTCTAGAGGTGGTTTTTATGCTACTAATGTTTTATTAGTAGGCCATTACCACCACTTTTGGAGTAAAGAGAGCGAAAGACTTTTACTCGGAGCGCCTACGATCGACGACGGGAGCCAATGGTTTGAGGAAAGCGGAGGCGATACTAGCGTACCGGGTATATTAACTTTAGTTTTACATAGTACGAAAAATAAAAGAAAATGGAGTGATATAGAGATATTATGAGTACGAGAAGAGGTAGTAGTAATTGGTACCTAGAAAATTGGGCAAGTGCCTTAGGTAACGTTGACGATACTATAATTTTAAAATTTAACGGTAAAGGTAGAGCAAGAATTAATAAAGCAGTATTGCCGGCTTTTACCTTATTGAATATGTGCTTAGTAGAAGATAACTACATAACGCACAAAAATACAACAGGAGGATATAACTTTAGAAAAATAGCGGGTACAGATAAATATAGTTGCCACGCTTACGGATTAGCAGTTGATATAAATTGGGATCTAAACCCGGTTACGAGGGACGGATCTACTAAAACTAATTTTAAAGATACAACAATAAAAAAGATTTTAGGTATAAAGACCCAAGACGGTTTACAAGTATTTAGGTGGGGAGGAGATTATAAAAGTTATAAAGATCCTATGCACTTCGAAATATTTGTAACTCCGCAAGAATTAAATAGAGGGATCATAAGAGAGAATTTTGATCAAAAAGAATATATTAAATTAGGTTTATCGGTAAAGCCATTAAAGAAAGGCGATAAAGGCGACGGAGTTAGATATATTCAAGAGATCTTAAATTTTGTTTTAGATCATAGATTAGTAGCGGACGGAGATTTCGGTAGTTTAACCCAAGCAGCAGTATTAATATTTCAAAAACAAGCAGGCCTAATAGAAGACGGAATAGTAGGCGCTAATACCTATGCTAAATTAATGGAGTTTAGAACTGCTAAGCTAGAGCAGGAAAGGAATAACGATAGTGGCAAATACAGGATCGAATAAAAAAACACAGAAAAAAGATTGGAAAGCGTATTGGGCTTTTATGCTATCTAAAGCGTTTAGAACGGGCTTACAAAGTGCTATATCTTTATACTTAGCTAACTCTAGCGGTATTATTGACGCAGATATGGTACAACTTTTGAGCGTTGCCTTTTTAAGCGGTTTTGTTACCGTAGTGCAACACGCCTTAGAGCAATATAAACCAAAACAAACTTACAATTAAATTAGATTTAAAAATATAGAGATACTATATTTAATTAAAGTATTAATTCAAAGATCGCACCCTTAAATTAATAAATACTAAGACGTAGAAATACCCCCAAGTATACCTACGATACAAAAAAGCCGGGGATCCGCACAACCCGGCTTTTTTCTTTTTATAAAAAAAATATTAAAAATTGACACCATTATTTAAAAAAGTATGCCTATAATACCTATATAAGAAAAAATACTTGGGGTATTAAATGAACATAACAAAAGATATAATCAAAAAATTTGAGGATAAAGGTTATACCTTAGAAACTACTAAGTTAGATGATGATTATACAAGACTTATGGGTTTATCTTCTAACCCTTTAGATTTACCAATTATTGAACAAAAAGAAATTACAACTACTTATAAATTAAACTCAACTAAAAGAACTATATATTATTTCTCTAATAACGATAACGTATTTGAAATTAAAGAATTGGTAACAAGTGGTTATACCAATTTATCTAATGGTAAGTTAAGAAAAATTAATACTACTCAATACGAAATAGAATTTAACTACGAAAAATATAGTTTAAAAAACCTAAAAGTATTTTTAGGTATAATCTAAATAAGGAAAAAAAAGGGGGTAATTTATGGAGATACGATCACAAAAAAGATTTTATCTTACTACAGATACAGTAACTTATATAAAGTGCGGTAAATGTTATAACTATCTAGCTAAAAGTTGGAATAAAAATAATGTGCCACGCTGCGGTAATTGTATTTCTATTAAAGATAAATATAGCGATAGTTACTATTTAGATACTATTGCTTATGCTAGGAAAGGGGGTATTTCGTGAGCGAAATATTAACAGAAGAAGAATATAACGAATTTGTTAAAAACGGGGATTGGTTTTTAGATAGCCAAGCCCCGGACTTTAACGAGAAATTATATTTAGATATGAAAGCTAGGGGTACGTTATGAGTTATGACGTAACCCTAGAAAAAGAAAAAACTATTATAAAGAAATATTCTTACAATAGTTTAAGTGGCGAAGTTGCTACTAGCGCTACGCCAATAATAGCGTATAGGATTGTACTAAATTATTTTAAAGAGTATGGAGATTATACTTATACAGATTATTTAGTTACGGATCCTAAATTAGATTTTATAATGATCTTTACGCAAAAATACGACGAAGAGAAAAAAGATTATTTTTATTTCTCTAGTCAAATAATTAAGATCGGCGATCCGGTTGTTTACAGAAATTATAGATATGAGCAATACGGTATATTTAAAGGTACTCGTATGGATAATACAGTATGGATAACCGATAAGGAAAACTACATAAGTATTTCTCTTTATCGTTTCGCCGTTTTAAATGCTAACTACGATAAATCTAAAATTCTTAATAAGATGAGTGCTACATTATGAAAGTTAGAGATCTTAAAACTTTAATTAATATTGTAGATCAACTTAATAGATCGGGAGATATAAATAAATTTTCTTCATATAACGAGATAATTTATTTTAGCGGTATTAAACTGCTTAGTAAAAAGGGGGTAGAATAATGGATCTAATTTCAACTTGGGATATATTACATAAATGGGTAATGTTTTTTACCATAGTGATAGTACCGGGTATCTTAATTCTTATGTCTATGTTAGAAGAAAAAGAAGAAGAGTTTATAGATGTACCGGAATTTATTAAAGGTAATGCGAGCGATTTTTATGGCAATTAAGAAATTTATTTGGCTTACTTGTTATAACTTTTTATCGTACCTTAAAACTATTATTAACAAACTTATGTATTACTTTTTAATTAAGTTAAATAGTAACTACAAGAGGGTAGAGGTTAAAAATATAAAATGGAAAAAAAGAAAGAGGTAATAAGTGGATCATAAAGAAAAACTCATATTAAAACAAGTTAGTTTAAAAGCTGCTGCAAGTGTTGGAGGCACAAAAGACGAGGTAGTAGCTAATGCAACTTATTTTAATGAGTGGTTATTAAAAGGTATAGATCTAGATACAGTAGTAAATAACTTCTCAACAGGGCAAAACGAAAATAAGTTTGTGGCAACTTGCCCAAGTTGTAATAGTGAAGTTTGGGATAATAGAGCTACTGCTCAAAACAACCAACCGGTTTGGAAATGTAGAAACCAAGATTGTACAGGTGGCACGTTTTCTAAAAAATACAATAAGCTAATGCCGTGGGCTAGTTGGGAAGAAAACGAGTTTTATAACCAAGAAATGAAATTCAAAAAAAACAACACGGTAGAAGATAAAGCTATAGAGGGCGAGGTAGTAGAAAACCCTATGGTAGATGACGAAGACGGAGCGCCTTTTTAAAATGGATCGCTTAGCTTTCGCTAAATGTTTTGGGTGGGCTAGCCTCCGTTGGCCTACTCTTAATACATCTATCGAGGCTCTAGATAGCTTATACGAGGATTATAAGGGTTTTAGTGATCGCAGCTTAACTAAAGCCCTTAGCCTCATATATGAGAACGGAGATCAATATTTAGAATTACCTAAATTGTATAGGTTAACTAAAGATCTTTATAACCAAGAGATTTTAGATAATCGTAATGCTTTACCTAGCCCTACCGTGGAAAATGGTTTAAAAGATTATTTAAAACAAAACAATTACAAAAATATAAAAGACGCAATTAGAAAAATTAGGAGTATGAGTAATGAGTGAACAAGTAGAAATAAAATACGATATACCGCCTTTTGTGATCGTGCCTAATTGGGTAGCAGAATTATTAAAACCTACAGAGTTAGCAACCTATGTAGCACTAGGTAAGTATGCAGATAATAAAACTAAAGAGTGTTGGCCTAGCCTTAATACTATTGCTAAGGATCTAGGAAAGTCTAAAACTAGCGTAATTACTGCTATTAAGGGTTTAGAAAAAAAAGGAGTAATAAAGGTAGATAAAAGACAAAACGATAAAGGGGATTGGGCTAGAAACCACTATACTTTAATGGTTTATGGGGGTAGTAAAGAAAACACTACCACCCCTAGTAAAGAAAACACTACTACGGGTAGTAAAGAAAACTTGACTAGGGGTAGTCAAGAAAACTTAACTCTAACTATACCCAATACAACTAAACTCAATAAACTATATACTAAAGATATTCAAACTGCTTATAAAAATGAAGTAGTTAGAGTATGTCAATTAGATAAAGTTAGTAGGAATATGTGGGGGCAAATAGAAAACACCGCTAAACAATTATTCGAGGCCGGAGTTACCTTAGAAGAAATTGAGATCCTAGCTAGAAATATAGTTTTAACTTATGGAGAGGCCACTTTAACGCATAGAAGTTTACCTAACTTCTTAGAGTTAATACAGGGAGCCAAAACAAAAAAACCTAATGATTTTAAAGCATATAAGCAAAAGAGCGATTTACAGGAGTGGGCAAATAATGGATAGTATTAATAAAGGGGCAAAAGCGTTAACCGAACTTATGGACGAAGTACCGGGGTTTGGTGTTTTAGTTAAAGAACGAGAAGAAATAAAACCTACAAAAGATCACGGAGGTTTAAAATTTCACGTTAGTAATGGTAAAACACGTATAAATTATAAAATTATTTTAAACTTTTATGACTTTTACGATATTTACATTAACGACGAATTATTCGCTAATAGTGGAAATGGCGACGTAGTTAATTTATTTAAGTGGTTAACCGATCGCTTTAATTCTACTTATTGTATTTTATGCAAAAATAAAATGACGCCTAAAGATCTAAAAGAAGATCCTAAAGTTTGTATTAAGTGTTGGGACGATCTAGGAGAAGAGGAATAAATGAAAGTGTATAAAGTATTAATAACAAGTGAAATAGTTATTATTGCACCTAACGAAGATCGAGCAGAAAAAATAGCGGAAAGTAAAATAGTTAATATACCAAGTACTTTTAACGCAAAAATATTTAGTATTAGCTTTATGGAGGATCTAGCGCACCGTGGCCAAGATAACTCAACTACATAAATATAAAAAGTGCCGTATAACGGTAAATATAGAACTATTACTCGAAACCGAAAAAGTCG
>Ga0222714_10002813_pt1 | contig 18122 bp, 15 predicted proteins | sample C33_3DmetaG_FD_165048 | JGI IMG/M metagenome (GOLD analysis project Ga0222714, IMG submission 165048) | Estuarine water microbial communities from San Francisco Bay, California, United States - C33_3D | ecosystem: Environmental > Aquatic > Marine > Unclassified | place: USA: California...
TGGAGGGCGCGAGCGAGGCGCCGCCTTCGATCTTCACCGCCTTGACGCCGCCTTCCTGGAGGAAGCGTCGGCAGTAGCCGAGGAGCTTAGGAAAACTATCGTGAGCCAGGCCAAAGGGGAGGTCGCCCACCACGATCGCGTCGGTCTTCGCGCGGACGACGGCGGCCGAGTGGTGGATCATCATGTCCAAGGTGACTCCGACCGTGTCGGGGAGACCTAGGACGGCGTTGCCCAGCGAGTCGCCGACGAGGATGAGGTCGGCGCCGCCGGCGTCCGCGATGCGGGCCGTGCTCACATCGTACGCGGTCAGGCAGACGATGGGCCGGACGCCTTTGAGGGCGCGGAGGGACCGGGTGGTGGACTTCACGCCTTGGGCTTACCCAGAGACCCTCCGCTTGTAAAGCGTGGGTAAAGGGTGTAGGGTGCCGGGGTGTGGCGTCGTGTCGTCAGTCTGTTCCGCAAGCCCGATTACCGGGTCAACGCCTACGCGCACCCTGATCTTTCGGCGCAGACCCGGCTCGCCTGGCATGCGCGCCTGAGGTTGCTCCTGAGCACGCGCCGGGGCTTGGACCATGCCGACGAGAAGCCGGCGCTCTGGACGCGCCATCGCAAATGGCTGCTCCTCGTGCTCGGCGCCCTGCTCGCGTGGTTCCTCGCGGAGAGCGCCACCGGCTGGGGTTTCTACGAAGGCTGAGCGGAGGCGCTCAGGCCGGACCGAAGCCGAGCAGGTCGATGCCGAGCTGCTTGGCGCGCGCGATCACCGCGGGCTTGTCGATGAGGATGACCGCGTCGGCCTCGAGGGCCGCCTTGGCGACGCCGCCTTCGGCCATGCTCTCGAGCGTCTTGAGTCCGAAGCAGGGGACGTCGAAGCGCCAGTCCTGCGCATGCTTCGACGTCTTGGTGAGGAGCATCTCCTTGCCGCCCGTCCGGGCGCAGCGGCGGAGCATGTTGTCGGTGCCTTCGAAGGCTTCGACCGCGATGACGGTGCCTTTGGCCGTGACGACGGACTGGCCGACGTCGAGGCGGGCCATCTCGCGGGCCATGCGGGCGCCGAACGCGAGCTGGTCGTCGCCGACGCCGCAGCTCCAGCCGGTCATGCAGCCGGGCGAGGCGAGGTGGTCGTCGAGGAAGACGCGCGCGTCGAGCATGCGGACGCCGACCTTCTCGATCTCGGCGGAGATGGCGCCGAAGATCGTCTCGGCGTTGCGCTCCTTGAGCGAGGCCATGAGCGCGACGAGCTTCAGGTCGGGCACCATGCCCGTGAAGAGCTTGCGCGGGGTGACCTGGCCGGCCATCACCGCGCCGGCCGCGCCGAGTTCCTTGAGCGCGTCGAGCATCTGGCCGAGCTTGCCGACCGGGATGGCGCGATGGTCGGCGGGGTCGAAGGCGGCGATGAGGGCCGGGTCGGTCTCTTCTTCGAAGGACACCAGCTTGATCATGGCGCCGCGGGCGCGGGCGCATTCGACGAGGAGGGCGGGGTAGCGGCCTTTGCCGGCGATCACCACGACGGTCTGCGTCGGAGCGAAGTCCGGAGGGAGGAATCGGGAGGCGACCGCCATGGAGGCAGTGTTTCGCCGGAGAGGCTCGGGCTCAAGCCTGCTTTGGGTTGCCACGGACCCCGCGCCGGAACGTAATACGTCATGCCTGCTGCCATCGGCATCCTGGGTGGGACTTTCGATCCTCCGCATGCCGGACATGTGGCCGCGGCCGTGGCCGCGCATAAGCAGCTCGGGCTCGACGAGGTCCGCGTCATCCCCGCGGGCCAGGCTCCTTTGCGGACCGGCGCCCCGTTGGCTTCGGCCGCAGATCGCGTCGCAATGTGCCGTCTTGCGTTCGCGGAGCATGCGTGGGCCGTCGTCGACGAGCGCGAGACCTTGCGGTCCGGCACGAGCTGGTCCGTCGACACCGCCCGCGAACTCGCCCGGGAATATCCGGACGCCCTGCGCGTCTGGATCCTCGGCGCGGACCAGCTCGCCCGGCTCGACCGGTGGAAGGACGTCGCCGAACTCTGCGGCCTCGTCGAGTTCGCGGTCCTCTCGCGTGACGGCATCTCGACCGTGCCGCCGGCTTCCTTGGCCGCGGTCATCCGCCTGACCATCCTGCGGGCCCCGCCCGTGCAGGTTTCCTCGACCTCGCTCCGCGAAGCGCTGCGCCGCGGTGATTCGCCCCGAAACGGCTTGCCCCTCGGGGTCGCCCGCCACATCGAAGAGCACTCCCTTTACCAAGCCTGAACATGTCCGCCCTTAAGAAGAAGACCACGAAGAAGAGCCCGGCCCGTCCGGTCGCCAAGTCCAAGGCCAAGGCCAAGGGCGGCGTTTCCGCCAAGGGCGGCAAGCCGGCGGCCCGTCCGGCGCGGCGCATCCTTCCGGCCGTCCCGCCCCTCAAGGCCAAGAGCCGCGGCGAGAAGGCCGCCGCCAAGCCGATGGTCGTGCTCCCGAAGCTGCCGGCGCACCTCGTCGCCGCGGTCCGCGCGCTCGACGACAAGAAAGCCGTCGAGATCCGCGTCCTCGAGATGGGACAGATCTCTTCCGTCGCCGATTTCCTCGTGATCGCCACCGGCACTTCCGAGCCTCACCTGCGCGCCCTGCGCATCGCCCTCGAGCAGGCGCTCGACGAGGTCGGCGTGACGTCTCGCTCCGAATCCCAGCGCGACAGCGGCTGGACCGTGGTCGACGCCTTCGACGTGCTCTTCCATGTCTTCCGCGAGGACGTCCGCCGGAGCTACGCCTTGGAAGCCCTCTGGAAGGACGGACTGGACATCCCGGTCTCGGCCATCCTGAAGGCCTGAGGGGGAAGCAGCACCCGGTGGTGGTAGTGGGCAGGATCGAACTGCCGACCTAGGGCTTATGAGTCCCTCGCTCTAACCAACTGAGCTACACTACCGAAAACCGAGTTCGGTCAGTCCAGCCCAGCCCCTCGGCTTCGTCAAGCCGATTGCGGTTCAGGGGCGCGGCTGGACGATGATCCAGAAGCACCAGAGCCACAGCAACAGGCCCAGGCAGGCCAGGACGAGGGCGAGCCCGGACTGCGTCTGGCGGATCTCGGCCAGGCCTTCCTGGTCGAGGGTGCGGCCGATCCGGCGCACGAGCGCGACCGGGAGGAAGCAACCCAGCGCCGTCGTGAAGGTCAGCAGGATGAAGAGCGAGATCGGCGGGGTGTCCGGGGCGACGATGTGCCAGGCGTAGACCGCGAGCGCGAACAGCGGCGGCAGCAGGAAGGTCGAACCGCACCAGAGGTAGCCGGCGCGCACGGTGCGCTCGAGGTTCTCGCCGGCGGCCGAGCGGGCGGTGTCGGGCATCAGCCCCGGATGTTCGTCGGCGACGAAGCCGGGCGGCGGAGGCGCGTCGCCCGCGGTGACTTCGGCGGTGGGCGCGATCACGCGCGTCAGGCCGGCGCCGCGGAGATAGTCGCGCAAGGTCATCCAGCGTCCCTCGACTTCGATGTTGTGCAGCAGGCTGATGTCGCCGGCCCGGAGCAGCTCCTGGACGCGGGCGAACGGGAAGGGGCCGGTCACGGCGCCTTTCCAGCGGAGTCGGAATGCGTTCGTCGGGGCCATGGTCAGAGGTCGCGCCCTTGGAGGAGGGTCTCCCAGCCGCCGTCAGGCGGGTTCAGCCCCTTGGGGATGCCGGCGGCTTCGGCCGCTTCGGCCACGGTGCCGGGATAGCGCAGGAGGGGCGAGAGCGGCGCGGCGTCGGCGACGCGTTTCGGCAGGCCGTCCTCGCCGACGCGGAAGAGCACCGCGACCTTGCCGTCGTTGTCGAGGCCGTAGAGCGCGCTGCCCTTGGCGGCCTCGCGCAGGCGGGGCGCGCCGTCGCGGCCGACCATGCCGGCGAAGACCAGCCGGCGGGTGCGCAGCTGCGCGAACGTGGCGCGCCAGAAGCGGGCTTCCTCGGCGTAGCCGGCGCCGGCCTGCGGGAGCAGGAACGCACGGAGTTCTCCCTTCACGTCGGCCCACTTGTCGCGGAAGAGGTAATCGTAGGGTTCGAGCGCGTTCTGCGTGATGCGGCGGAGGTTTTCGGCGTCGCGTTGCGCGCTCGGCGAGAAGATCAGGCCCCAGGCGTCGGGTCGTCCGCCGGCGAGTTTGTAGAGTTCCTGCAGCTGGAACGCCCGCAGCTCGGGGTAGGGCGAATCGCTGCGCCGCACGCGTTCCATCGTGCGCAGCGGCGGTTCGAGGAGACGGCCGGAACGGGCGTCCTGGAAGCGCGTGACCTGGCGGATGAACTCCAGCTCGGGGATGGGCGCGAGCGACGTGAGCTCCTCGCCGTTGCGGAAGCCGTTGTTGAACTCGCGTCGGCGCCAGGCGCCCTCGGTCACGGAGCCGTCACGGCCGAGCTCCTTGGCCTTCTGCGTGAACTCGACGCCGTCGGTGAACGCGTTCTTCGTCTCGACGATCTCGCCGACGACGTACACCTGGCGGCCGGGCGTGACGCCGCGGACCGAATACAGGCTGAGCGTCGCGCGGCGCAGGCTGTCGGCGAGCGAGGTGTCCGAGAGGCGTCGCAGCAGGCGCTGTTCGGCGTCGGTCAGCACGGCCGGATGGAACACGCCCTGCGGGTCGGCGGTCGCGGCGGCGTCCCACATCGCGGCCACGCGAGGGGCGAGGACGGGGCGGGGCAGGGCCTGGAGCGTCGGCGCGCGCGTGAAGACGAAGGAAGCGCGGGCGCCGAGGTCGGTCTTCTCGCCGGCGGTGTTGGCCGAGGCGTCGGCGAGCGCCGCCAGGTAGGTCGTCAGGTCGGCCGCCGCCTCCAGTCCGCGGAGGGCGGCGGCGATCTTGCGGTCGCCGGCGAGGCGGATCTCGCCGCGGTCCGCCGCGGCCGCGGCGGAATCGAGGTCGCGGTCGCCCGCTTCGCCGAGGGTCTTCAGCAGCCGGCGGAGGCGTTCGAGGGTCTCCATCGTGCGGGCCGGTTCGGCGATGGCGGCGACGTCGCCGACCGCCTTGTTCAGTTCGGCGGTGCGCACGGCGAGCTCCTGGCGGAGCCGGCCGAGATGGTTCTGGCTGGCCGCGGCCAGGCCTTCGGGGTCGGGCAGCGCGGACTTGAGCCGCTCGCGCAAGGCGGGCCCGACCTCGCCGAGGGACCTGAGGTAGGCCGCGCTCCGGCGGGCGACCTCGGCGACGTTGTCGTCGTTCACCCCGGACTTGCCGGTCTCGGCGAGCTGACGGGCTTCGAGGCGCAGTTTCTGCTCGAGCGCCATCTGCGCGGCGAGGGTCTCGCGCAGCGGGCGGGCGTCGGCCTTGCGGCGTTCCTGTTCGGCGGCGCCGGCGCCGCCGCGTTCGAATTCGTCGAGCGCGCGCAGGGCGGCGTCGTGCTCGTAAAGTTCGACGAGCCGGGCGGCTTCGGAGAAGCGGCCGAGCGTCTCCTCCTCCTGCTGACGCTGGAGGTTGACGGCGACGACGGCGCCCACGAACACGAGCAGGCCGACGACCCAGGAGGAGGTCAGCAGCAGGTAGCGGCGGTTGAGGCGCGTGCGCGTGGCCTGACGCAGGGCGCGGGCTTCGCGCAGCAGGCCCTCGGGAAGCCTTTCCTCGTGGGGCGACGCGCGTTCGAGCCACGCGCTGAGGCGGACGATGAGGATCGCGGGCGAGGAACCGCGGGCGGCTTCCTGGCCGAGCACCTGCCATTCCTCGAGCAGGCTCTCGACGGCGGCGCGCAGCGCGGCCTCGGCTTCGGCGGTCGCGGCGAGTTCGCCGGCCCAGGCTTCGAGCTCGGCCATCCGCGCGAGCACTTCGGGCGCAAGGTTCAGCTGGTGGTCGCGTTCGAGCGCGCGCGTGCGCCCGAGCGCGGCGGCGCAGGCCTCCCAGTGGCCGCCGTCACGGGCCAGGGCGGCTTCGGCGACGAGGCCGACGGCCTGTTCGGCGGCGTTGGCGCGGAGCCAGGCGGCGCGGCGGGCGCGGGCGTCGTCCCAGCGCGGTTCGCCGGCAAGGTCGTTCGCGCCGAAGCGTTCCATGCGCTGCATGAGCTCGACGGCCTCGGCGGGGCGGCCCTCGGTGAAGAGCGCGCCGACGCGCCCGAGCGATTCGCGCAGGAACTTCGCCGAGAGGCGGGCGAGTTCGGACTGCGCGTTCGGGTCGTCGGGGTTGATGCGGACGATCGAGCGCAGCACCGCGAGCGCGCGGTCTTCGTCGCGCCGGCGGATCGCGTCGCGGTAGTCGCGGTAGAGCGGATGGCTTTCGCCGATGACGCGTCCGTAGAGGCTCTCGACGGCGAGCACGTGCTGTCCGTCCAGCGGGAATCCGGCCGGCAGGCCGCGTTCGCGGCAGAGCGCGTGCCAGCGGTCGGATTCCGCGAAACTCAGCAGGGCGCAGAGGCCGAGAAGGTCAGGCTCGGCCTCGGCGGCCTGGAAGGCGGCGTGCTCGTTGCCGCCGCGCACGAGCGTGGCGCACTGTTCCAGGCGCTCGCGGGCGCGGACGCACAGCGCGGCGTATTCCCCGGCCAGCGAGCGCGCTTCGAGATCAGGCGTCCCCAGTTCGAGCTGGCCGCGGATGCGGGCGATGAGGCGTTCGGCCTGCATGGATCAGCGGAATTCGAGCAGGCGGGGCCCGGCGGAGCCGCCGGCGTCGACGGCCTGCACCACCCACGGCGCGCCGGCTTCGATCAGCCGGCCCTCGCGGAAGGCTTTGCGGCGGGCGGCGATCTCCTCGTAGGGGGGCGTGCCCGGTCCTTGCTTGGCTTCGAGGCGGAGGAGGTCGGTCTCGAGGAGGGAGCGGGTGGCGCGGACGGACGGCAGGTCGCGGTCAGGGAAGGCGTGTTCGGCGGGGTAGAGGCCGACCTGGCCGTGGGCCCAGACGAAGGCGTTGACGGCGCCTTCGGCCCAGGGGGCCGGGCGGATGACGCCGGTGTCCGCGTCGTAACGGAGGGCGCCGACGCCGAGGTCGAGCGGCCGCAGCTGCGCGGCGTCCCCGATCAGCGCGAGCACGCGTCGGTCGCCCTTGGGCAGGATGATCTCGACGAGCAGGTTGGCCCCCGGCGCGCCTTCGGCGGCGGTGAAGTTGAGGGACACGACGTTGCGACGCGCGCCGAGGCCGACGCCGATGGCGGGCAGCCTGCCGGGTTCGGGGTTGGATTCGAACCAGGTCGTCTGTTGGGCGACGCGGATCTCGCCGTTGACGTAAGGCGTGCGTTCGTCGCGCTGATGGGGGGTGACCAGCGGCAGCACGCGGAGGCGGATCTGCGCCGTCGAGCGGGACGAGGCGCCGGCTTCTTCGGCCCATTTCGTGAGACGGTCCACCGCGGAGCGCGAAAGGGAGAATTCGGCCTCGACGGGAGACTTCGGTCCGAGGTCGGAGACGCGCCATCGGCCCGGCACGGCGAGGACGGGTCGGACGTCGAGGGTCGGGAGCAGCAGGGTGCGCCCCTTGATTTCGAGGAGCTGCTTCCAGGCGGCGTCTTCGGGGACGCCGAGGAGCTTGCCGACGCGCATGACCTCGAGGGTCTCGGCGTGGGCGGCCTGGCTGGCCTTCGGGTCGTCGAGGATGTCGCGCCGTTCGATCCTGGCGAGCAGCTGGCGGACGGCGCCGGCGGAATAGCCGTTGAGGATCCGCGGCAGGAGCTGCTCCTTGTAGTTGCCGAGGCGGGCGGGCGAGCGCTCGTTGGTCTCGAGCCAGAGGCGCGCGGCGGGCAGCATGTCGCCCGTCTCGAGCAGGCTCTGGATCTCGGTGACGGCGCGGTTGACGCGGAGGATCTCCTCCTGCTGGGCGAGGTCGGCGGCGGAAGGGGCGGGGGCGACGACCGGGGCGGGCGCCGGGGCGGGCGTCTCGGCCTGCCGGGTGAAGAGGAAGGCGAGGCCTGCGGCGACGACCAGCAGGACGCCGCCCACGATCCACGGCGTGGCGGAGCCGCCTTGCGGGGCGGCGGGCGCGGCGCCGGGACGGCGCGTGACCGCGACCGGCGTGCTCTTGGCGGAAGTCAGGCCGGCGGCGGCCTGCCGGGCGAGGTCGCCGGTCGGTGCCGGCAGCGTGCGGGCCTCGACGAAGTCGATGGTCGCGGCGCGTTCGGCGTGGGCGGCCCAGACGAAGCCGGCCTCGCCCGTGATCCGCGCGTCGGTGGTGAACGTGGCGTGCCAGGCGGCCTTGCCGATGAGGGCGGAAGCTTCGGCGAACAGCTTCAGCAGCGTCGCGTTGGCCGGAGGATTACGCAGGCCCACCGTGGTCGCGCCCGTCGCGTCGACCAGCCAGGCGGCCTTGGCGCCGGTGCCGGTGGCCTCGCGCCACGTGACGGCGGGGGAGAGCGGCGTGGCCGCTTCCAAAGCCAGCGGACGGTTCTCGCCTTCGAGCCAGACGGGGGCGCCGGTCCACTCGGCGAGCCAGCCTTTCCAGCGGGCGGCCAGGGCGGCGGGCGGCGCGAGGAGGGCGGCTTCTTCGGCGGTGAAGATCAGGTGATGCGCGAGACGGTTGTCGCGCTGCGTGTAATCGAGCCCGCGGGCGACGAAGCGGGAGAGCACGAACCAATGGCGGTCGCCGGCCTCGAGGGTGCGGAAGGTGAACGTCTCTCCTTCGGGCAGCTCGTGGGGCGTGCCGACGGACTCGAGCAGCTGGGCCAGACGGTCCGGCACGGCGCGATGGCGCGCGACGGTGCAGTAGCCTGAGCGTCCCGGGGTGAGGCCTTGCGGAGCGGAGGTGAAGACGAGTTGGAGGGGCATCAGGATTGGGGGGTCGCGGGGAACATCGCCGGCGAGGACAGGTGCAGCAGCCAGTAGAGCGGCTCCTCCACGTGGGCGGGCGCGAGGCGTTGCGGGTCGGGGGCGATGCGGCCCTTGTTCGGTCCGGCGCCGATCATCACCGGCGTGTGGCCGAAGGAGGTCGCGGCGAAGAAGCAGATCCGGTCGGCGAGGGATTCCGCCGAAGCGACCAGGCCGGGGCACAGCTGCAGCAGCACCTCGCGGACGCGGTCGGAGTTGCGGCGGATGGCGGCGAGGTCGAGCGCGCCGGATTTCACGGCCGGTTCGAGGGGCGAGCTGAGGAGCTTCTCCCAGGTGTCCGACTTACCGACGACGAAGGCGAGCGGCGTCGCGATGCGCTGGTCGTGCGCGAGGCCGAGCACGCGCTTCATGCGCGTCTCCATCTCGGCGAGGATGCTGTCCTGCTGATCGACGCGGCCCTTGAGCGACAGCTGCGGGTCGTCGACGCCGACGAGCCTGGCCTTGAAGCGGGCGTTGGCGGTCGGATCGAAGAGGAAGATCAGGCCGCTGGAGGTCGCGACGTGCATCGCGCCGGGCGAGTCATGGATGTCGATGCCCGGCTCGAAGTGCTCCCCCGCGTTGTCATACAGGATGACCGAGGTGTCGAGCGCCGGCTGGCCGGGGCGGCTCAGCGAGTAGATGAACGGCCGGGGCAGGGAGACCATGCGGCCGAGGCGCGGGAGCTTCTCGTACGTCGCGCCTTCGAGGGCCGTCTTGCCGAGGAGGGCGTCTTCCGGCGTCGCCGCGGAGAAGAGCGTGTTGCGCATCTGGTTGAGCAGCATGTTGCCGCTCGGGTCGCCGTCCTTGAACGCCAGCGAGAAGTCTTCCGGCAGGCGGTCCTGGAGCACGCGCGTGAGCACGGCGAGGTAGTAGGATTTGCCGGCGCTCGGCGCCCCGATGAGCGAGATGATGCGGTGCGGGCGCTCGAGGTAGCCGGGCGGCAGCTGCCGGCGGCAGTGCGGGCAGGCGATGTCGGTGCAGGCCAGGCCCATCGGGTCGAGGGCGAGCCCTTGGTCGTTGAAGCGCGTGGGCTGGAAGCGGAGGCGCGCGTCGGAGCCGAGGATCGGATCGCCGCGCAGGTTCTCGTGCACCGCGATGCTCAGCGCGTCGCCGGCGTCGAAGCGCGTCCAGCAGACCGGGCACACGTGCGCCCCGCGGTTCTGCTCGGCCGCGAGGAGGGTGGGGTTCGGCGGACGGACCTCGGTTTCTTCGGGCGGGGAGACGAGCGGGGCGATCTGCGCGAGGTTGAAGCCGACTTCGAGACCGACCGGCGTGCAGGCCAGCGCTTCGGTGGGCAGGCCCGAGCGGGCGGCCGCGGCGAGGAGTTCCGTCGACGGATGTTCGCCGAGCTGGTCGCCGGTGCGGGCGTCGAAGAGCACCCAGAGGTCGGTCCGGACGGTGGCGAAGTCCTGTTGTGGGCGGGGGGCGACGACCAGCAAGGCGTCGGGAAGCTGCACGGTCGTCGGTTCGGTGACGGCGAGACGCTGGCTCAACGGAGCGCCGTTGACCAGGGCCACGCCGTCGCCGGAGGGCTCCAGGCCCACGGTCTCTCCCGCCAGGACCAAGGCGAGGGCCGGTCGGTCGGCGTCTCCCGGGAGGGCGGCCGGCAGTTCGGCGGTGGAGCCTGTTTCGCCGCTGAGGCAGTTGAGCCAGGAAAGGGAGGGGGTTTGCTTGCGGGTGGTGAACATCGGCTCCTGAAGTCGGGGTGTTAAAGAGGTTGATAAGCGAGGGGTAATTGTAAAGATATGTCACCATGATTATGGGTCGACTCCGGCCCGTTTTCCTCTACCAAACCTGAAACCCATGGAGACCGAAGCCGACCAGTCCGCCTTGGACCGCGCCCGCCAGGGGGATCTGTCGGCTTACAACGAGTTGGTCCTCAGATATCAGGGTCGGATCTTCGCCAAGGTCTTTTCGCTGCTTCGTAACCGTCAGGACGCCGAGGAAATCACGCAGGACACCTTCATCCGGGCCCATCGGGTCCTGGCTTCGTTCCGCGGCACCGCCACCTTCTCGACCTGGATCCACCAGATCGGCACCAATCTCGCCCGCAACCGCTACTGGTATTGGCGCCGCCGCAAGCGGGATCAGTCCATGTCCCTCGACGCCGACCTCGGCGATGACCCCGGGGCGACGCTGCATGACATCCTTTCGGACGGTTCCCATGGTCCGGGCCATGAGGCCCAGCATAACGAATTCGTCCAGAAAGTGGCCGAGTGCATGGAACAATTGAAGCCGGAACATGCTCGTATCCTGGCGATGCGCAACGTCAGGAACATGTCGTACGAGGAGATCGCCGAGGACCTCGGTCTCTCCATCGGTACGGTCAAGAGCCGTATCAACCGCGCCCGCGAAGCGTTGCGCGACCTCATGGGGGAGGAATTCCGCTCATGAGCGTCGCCGAATTCGAGGACCTGGTCGCGCTTTTCCTCGAGGGGGGCGCCTCCGCCGAGCAGGTCGCCCGCCTGCGCGCCGCTTTGGACGCTTCGCCTTCCTTGCGCGTGCGCTTCCGTTCTTGCGTCCGTCTCCACCAGGCCCAGCTCGCCTGTCTCAGCCGTCGGGAGGAGGGTTCTTTCGAGGGCGTGCTGGCTTGGTTGCATGCCTATGGCCAGCGGATGGGCCGATCCTTCGCTCACCTGTGTCTTCTCGCCTTGGTGTTCGTCGAACTGAAAGTCACCATTCCCGCCGAATATACCGGTCTGTTCTCCTACGTCGAGGCGCCGGCGGTCTCCGTCTCGCTCGATCTTGCGGAGGCCGGCATGCCGGAACTTTTCATCCCGGACATGGACGATCGCGGGGCCTTGGCTGCCGGCGAAGAGGGCGTCGAGCCCTCGATGCCGTTGCTGGCTTCGCCCCTCGCGCCGATGCCGGCTGCCATGCCTGACATGGCCATGCCCGTCGACCCGCTCACGCAGGTCGAGGTCTGACGCCGATATCCTGCCTTGCCTCCCTTCGGCGCCGGGGGTCAATTGGTGCACGGATGAAGGCCGGAGAACACAGGCCCGAGGTTCGCCTCAAGGGAATCGCCGCCGCCCCAGGCGTCGCGCGCGGACCCGCCTACCCGCTGATGCGTGGCATGGCCATCGTCGCCTGCGAGAAGATTCCCGACCCGGAGGCCGAGATCCGACGCTTCGAAGGGGCCCTCGCGGCCACCCGCGTCGAGATCACGAAGCTCCGCGACGACGTCGCCCGCAAGCTCAACGAGTCCGAGGCTTCCATCTTCGACGCCCACCTGCTCGTCCTCGAGGACGTCGCCCTGATCGACGACGTCAGCAAGGAGGTCCGCAGCACCGGCTTCAACGTCGAGTTCTGCTTCCAGGAGGTCGCCCAGCGCTACATCGAGATCTTCGAGCGCATGGACGACGACTTCCTCCGGGAACGCGCGTCGGACATCCGCGACGTCACCGGTCGCGTGCTCGACCAACTGCTCGGCACCCAGCCGGAACGCGTCGGCCGGGCGGCCCAGGCGCACGTCGTCGCCGCCCGCGACCTCACGCCTTCCGACACCGCCGGCCTGCATGACGACGGCGTGCTCGCGTTCGTGACGGAAGAGGGCGGACGCACCAGCCATTCCGCCATCATGGCCCGTTCGCTCGACGTCCCCGCGGTCGTCGGCGTCAAGGGCCTCATGGAGTCCGTCCATGAAGACGACGTCATCCTCGTCGACGGCGAGACCGGCCTGGTCATCGTCAACCCCACGCCCGCCACGATCGAGGGTTACCGGGACAAGGAGCAGGCCATCCGGCAGCGGCGTGACCGGGTGCGGGCCGAAGTCTCCTTCCCCGACCTGACCGCGGACGGCGCGGCGTTCAGCCTTCTGGCCAACATCGGCGACCCCGCCGAGATGGAGGACGCGCTCGCCTACTGCGCCCGCGGCGTCGGGCTTTACCGCACCGAGAACCTCTACCTGCGCCTCGACGGCTGGCCGGACGAACGCGTGCAGTACGAGGAATACGCCGAAGCCGTGCGCCTCGCCAAAGGGCGGCCGGTCACCTTCCGTACGCTCGACCTCGGAGGGGACAAGCGCCTCGGCGACCTCGCGGACGAAGCCAATCCATTCATGGGATACCGCGCCGTGCGCCTCTGCCTCGAACGTCCGGACGTCTTCCGTCCGCAGCTCCGCGCGCTCGTGCGCGCCGCCGCGCTCGGCCCGGTGCAGGTGATGTTCCCGATGATCTCCGGCGTCGAGGAGCTTCGCCGCGCGAAGGCCGTCTTCCGCGACGTCGAGGCCGAGCTCGCCCGCGAAGGCGTGCGTCCCGTCGGGGCGATCCCTCTCGGCGCGATGATCGAGATCCCTTCCGCCGTGCTGGTCGCCGACGCGCTCGCCGCCGAGGCCGATTTCTTCAGCGTCGGCACCAACGACCTCGTCCAGTACCTGCTCGCGGTGGACCGGGGCAACCAGCGCGTCGCCTCGCTCTACGATCCCTGCCATCCGGCGGTCGTCCGCACGCTCGTCGCGATCTTCGCCGCCGCGGAGAAGGCCGGCATCCCCGCCGCCGTCTGCGGTGAGCTGGGCGGCGATCCGGTGTGGGCGCCCTTGCTCATCGGGCTCGGCGTGCATGAGCTCAGCATGAGCCCGGCCGCCCTGCCTGAGGTGCGGTTCGTCCTCCGTCATTCCGCCGCCGCCGAACTCCGCGAGCTCGCGGAACAGGTCGTCGCCTCCGCCGACGCGTCCCGGACCCGCGCGTTGCTCCAGGAGTTCGCCGCCGCCAAGCTCAAGCTCCGCTGATGTCTTCCCGAACTCCCGCCGCGAACCCGCATGTCGCGGCCATGTCCCCCTACGTCCCCGGCGAGCAGCCGCAGGGCGGGGGCTGGGTCAAGCTCAACACCAACGAGAACCCTTATCCTCCGAGCCGGCGTTCCCTCGAGGCCGTGCGAGCGGCCTTGGACGCGGAGGGCGCCGCCCTGCGTCTTTATCCTTCGCCCGACTCCGCGCCCCTGCGCGCGGCCGTCGCGCGCTTCCATGGGTTCGAAGCGGCGCACGTCGTCGCCGGCAACGGATCCGATGACGTCCTCAACCTCCTCATCCGCGCCTATGCCGGTCCTGGACGGCCGATCGGCATGCTCAATCCGAGCTACTCGCTGTATCCCGTGCTCGCGGCCGCCCAGCATGCCGAAGTCGTCAAGGTCGAGGTCACGGACGCCTTGGGCGTGGACGTCGAGGCCGTCGCCCGGTGCGGCGCCGCGGTCTTTTTCCTGACCAATCCCAACGCTCCGCTCGGCGTCGCCTTCGCGACGGACGTCGTCCGCCAGGTCGCCAAGGCCTTCCCGGGCCTGCTCGTGGTCGACGAAGCCTACGCCTCCTTCGCCGACGCCGATTGCGTCGCGCTCGTGAAGGAATTCCCGAACGTCGTCGTCACGCGCACCCTGTCCAAGGCCCACGCCCTCGCCGGGCTGCGGGTCGGTTATGCGCTCTGTCCCCCCGCCGTCGCCGAAGTCCTGCATCGCGTCCGCGACAGCTACAACGTCGACCGCCTCGCGCAGGTCGCCGCCGCGGCCGCGCTGGACGACCGCGAATGGCTCGGCGTCACCGTCGCGCGGGTGCGCGCCACGCGCGAACGGCTCGCCGCCGCGCTACGCCAGCTCGGCTGGCAGGTGAACCCCGCCGCCGGTAACTTCGTGCTCGCCGCGCCTGCGTCGTCGCAGCGCGCGGCCTCGGTCGAGACCGCCGCCCATTGCTTCGAGTTCCTGCGCGCCCGCAAGATCCTCGTCCGCCGTTTCCCGAACCATCGTCTCACCGAGAAGTCCCTGCGGATCTCCGTGGGCACGGAGCAGGAGACGGACGCCTTCCTGCGGGCCGTGGCGGCCTGGATGGAAGGGTGAGGTTGACAATCCCGCGTTCCGCGGGGATTTCTGGGGGATGAGCGCAGCCGTCCGCCAAGCCAGCCTCCGCCGGGATACCGCCGAGACCAAGATCGCCCTCGAGGTGAACCTGGACGGCACGGGCGCCTCCGAGATCGCCACCGGCGTGGCCTTCTTCGACCACATGCTGACGCTGTTCTCCCGCCACTCGCTCGTGGACCTCAAGGTCAAGGCGACCGGCGACACCGACGTCGACTACCACCACACCGTGGAAGACGTGGGCATCGTCCTCGGTCAGGCCATCAAGGAAGCGCTCGGCGACAAGGCCGGCATCCGCCGCTATGGTTTCTTCATCCTCCCGATGGACGAGACCCTGGCCCGTTGCGCCGTCGACCTCAGCAACCGTCCGATGATGGTCTACCAGGTCGAGATCACCAACTACATGGTGAAGGACTTCAATATCGCGCTCGTCCGCGAGTTCTTCCAAGGCCTCGCCAATTCGCTCGGCTGCAACCTGCACCTGAAGCTCGAATACGGCGACGAACCGCACCACATCGCCGAAGCGCTGTTCAAGGCCTTCGCCCGCGCCTTGCGCGAAGCGCTGGAAGTCGACCCGCGCCAGGGCGGTCGCGTGCCGAGCACCAAGGGCACGCTGGCCTGACCGTGGAAGCCTCCGGGACAGCGCGCCGCCCGCGGGTGGCCGTCATCGATTACGGCATGGGCAACCTGCGCAGCGTCAGCCGCGCCATGGTCGCCGCCGGCGCCGACGCGTTTCTGGCCGCCACTCCGGCCGAGGCCGAGGAGGCCGAACTGGTCGTCTTTCCGGGGCAGGGAGCCATGGCGGACTGCATGGACTGCATCCGGCGCAACGATTTCGCATCCTTCCTGAAACAATGGATCGCCGCCGACCGTCCCTTCCTCGGCGTGTGCATGGGGCTGCAGGTCCTGTTCGAGCGTTCCGAAGAAGCCGACCGACCCGGCCTGGGCGTCTTCCCGGGCGTCGTCCGCCGTTTTCCGTCCCAACCCGGCCTGCGGATCCCGCACATGGGCTGGAACGAGGCCGTCTTCAAACCCGGCGCCCCGTTGACCCAGGGCCTGCGGGCGGAAGGAGAGCCCTTCTATTTTGTCCATAGTTACCGGGTGGTCGAGACCGACCCCTCCTTGGTGTGGTGCGAGACCGATTATGCGGGCCGTTTCGTGAGCGGGGTGCGGCGCGGACGGGTCTTCGCGACCCAGTTCCATCCGGAGAAAAGTCAGGTCAAAGGCTTGCAACTCTACCGCAATTTCCTGACTTTGTCCGTCCGCTGAAGGGTGATGCGACTCTCGGCGGTACCTATCCCCGCCATGAGCTCAAAAACTGCTTCCCTCAAACTGGACGACAAGGAAATCGTCCTCCCCATCGTCGTCGGCACCGAAGGCGAACGCGGGGTCGACGTCCGCAAACTCCGCGACGACACGGGCTACATCACTTTCGACGACGGCTACGCCAACACCGGCGCCTGCGAGTCCAAGGTCACCTTCATCGACGGCGAGAAGGGCGTCCTTCGCTACCGCGGTTACGGCATCGAGGAGCTCGCCGAGAAGTCCAACTTCATCGAGACCGCCTACCTCCTCATCTACGGGGAGCTGCCGACCGAGTCCCAGCTGGTGGGTTTCAAGGACCGTATCCTGGACAACTCGCAGATCCACGAAGGCCTGCGCATCGCCCTCAGCGGCTTCCCCGGCAACGCCCACCCGATGGCCGTGCTGTCGGCCACGCTGAACACCCTGGGCTGCTACTACCCGGAGCTCGGCACCAACGAGCGCACCCATGACCTGGCCAAGTTCGACGAGACCGCCGCCGTCCTCATCTCCAAGGTGCGCACGCTCGCCGCGCTCGCCCATCGCTCCAAGGAGGGCGAGCCGCCCGTCTATCCGAAGCCGGGCCTCGATTACTGCTCGAACTTCCTGCATCTGCTCTTCTCGCAGCCCAACGCCGATTACGCCGTCCATCCGGAGATCGCCCGCGCGCTCGACCTGATCCTCCTCCTGCACGCCGACCACGAGCAGAACTGCTCCACCTCGACCGTCCGCATGGTCGCCTCCGGCGGCGCCAACCTCTTCCCGTCCGTCTCCGCCGGCGTCTGCGCCCTGTGGGGCCCGCTCCATGGCGGCGCCAACCAGGCCGTCATCGAGATGCTCGAGGAGATCCATGCTTCCGGCGACGACGGTTCGCGCTTCATCGCCGACGCCAAGGACAAGACCAAGAGCGTCCGCCTGATGGGCTTCGGTCACCGCGTGTACAAGAACTACGACCCGCGCGCCAAGATCATCAAGGCCCAGTGCGACAAGGTCCTCAAGGTGCTCGGCATCAACGACCCGCTCCTGGCCATCGCCATGCGCCTCGAAGAGGCCGCGCTCAACGACCCGTACTTCAAGCAGCGCAACCTCTACCCGAACGTCGACTTCTACTCGGGCATCATCCTCAAGGCCATCGGCATCCCGACGGAGATGTTCACCGTCATCTTCGCCATCGGCCGCATGCCCGGCTGGATCTCCCACTGGAAGGAGATCGCCGAGACCCCGAAGCAGAAGATCCATCGCCCGCGCCAGATCTACGTCGGTCACACCGAGCGCAAGTACGCGCCGATCGCCCAGCGCAGCTGAGCGACCCGATTAGTCCGCAAGGGGGGAGGGCCGAACGTTTCCGTTCGGCCCTCCGTCTTTTGAGCCATACACTATAAGCCGGATTCTGTCCTTGGGCGGCTCTCGCCGATCCCCTGCGCGTTCATTTCTCTGACCTTGCGGACCCGCCTTGCGGCGGTGCGACAACCCGGGACCTTGGTGGGCGACCTCGGACGGTCCCTGTTCGTCTTGCACCGGATTGGGTTTACCTTGCCTCGTCGGTCACCCTTCGAGCGGTGGGCTCTTACCCCACCTTTTCACCCTTACCTCGTTCCTTGCGGAGGAGGCGGTATCTTCTCTGTGGCACTATCCGTCACGTCTTGCGACGCGCCCCGACTTGCGGCGGGAATCCTGCCCTGTGGTGTCCGGACTTTCCTCACGGATCGCTCCGTGCGAACGCACATGTATGACTGTCCGGGCAGGTTAGCGTCTGCCGGGCCCGCAGGGAAGGGCAAAAGGCGAGACTTCCGCCTTGGAAAGGCCCTCGGACGGCTTTGATTAGCCCGACCCCAATGCGCATCCTGTTCTTCGCCTTGCTCACCCTCATGACCGCCCGCGCCGCCGAACCCATCAAAGTCGCCTGCGTCGGCGACAGCATCACCCAGGGCGTCGGCGCCAAGTCCGGCCAGTCCTATCCGGCCCAGCTGCAGGCCCTGCTCGGCGACGGCTACCAGGTCGGGAACTTCGGCGTCAGCGGCCGCACGCTCCTGAAGAAAGGCGATTTCCCTTACTGGAAGGAGAAGAAGTATCAGGCGGCCCTCGCGATGGAGCCGGCGATCGTGATCATCATGCTCGGGACCAACGACACCAAGCCGCAGAACTGGAAGCATGAGGCGGAGTTCGACGCTGACTACCGCGAGCTGGTGAAGTCCTTCCAATCCCTCAAGTCCAAGCCCAAGGTCTTCGTCTGCCGTCCGGTGCCCGTGCCCGGCAAGGGCAACTTCGGCATCAACGAGGAGAACATCCGGAAGGAGATCCCG
>Ga0222714_10002814_pt1 | contig 18112 bp, 15 predicted proteins | sample C33_3DmetaG_FD_165048 | JGI IMG/M metagenome (GOLD analysis project Ga0222714, IMG submission 165048) | Estuarine water microbial communities from San Francisco Bay, California, United States - C33_3D | ecosystem: Environmental > Aquatic > Marine > Unclassified | place: USA: California...
AGATATATCGTCGGCCGCGCGACAGGATCATTCGGCCACGCTGGCGGCCTGCTCGACCGGCGGCGCCTCCGCCCGCAGAGCAATAGTGATCCCTGCAACGAGGATGAGAAGAAGCCCCAGAAGGCCCAGACCATCGGGCCATTCGCCCCAAAGGATGATCGCCCAAAGTGTCGCAAAAACCAGAAGCATGTTTTCGAAGACCGCAACAAACGCCGCCTCGGCCAGTTGATAGGCGCGGATCGTGAGGCCCACGCCAAGGACCGAGCCGATGCCCTGCACGATGATCATCACGAGGAAGATCCCCTCAAGCGGCGACCAGCCGCGCGTCATGAACCCGTCGCCCCCTTCCGGCACCGGCAGGGGATGGATCGCAAGAAAGCTTACGCCCAGAAAGCCCCAGACCGTCATCGTCAGAAAGAACCCGCCCAGAAGCGTGAAGGTTCCCTCCCCCTCGCACCAGCGGCGCGTCGCGATGTTGCCCATCGCATAGATCGCACCCGCGAGCACCGGCAGGATCGTCCAGACCGTAAAGGCCGAGGCCTCGGGCCGGATCGCGAGGATCGCGCCGGCAAAGCCTATGGCCACGGCAACGGTCCGGCGCGGGCCAACCTTTTCGCCGAAGAACAGAACCGAAAACACCACCACAAAGATCGGCGCTGTGAACAGCCCCGCCACCACCTGCGCGATGGGCATGAAGCCGAGGCAGCCAAAATAGATCACCATCGCGATCGACGTGAGCGCCGACCGCAACAGCACCCGTCCCGCGCGATTTGGCCGCAGAGCGATGTCTCGCCAGCGCGCGATGGCCCAGATACAAGCCAGCGCAAGAATTGACCGCAAGAAATGGAATTGCCAAAGCCCGCCTGTTTCAGCCGCAAGGCGAATGAAATTGTCGATCAAACCGAAGAGCGCCATCGCGGAAACCACGAGGAATGCCGCAATCAGGTTACGGTTGGTCTGAGACTGCATTTTATTTGCCCGAAGAACTTGGTTGATATCTGATAGGTTCGCGGCAGGGCCACGGCTTGCCCCAAAGCGACATTACAGGGAAGTTTCGGGAGGACACCATGGGCTGGATGCAGGATGAAACCGGGCTCGAGAAATGTGCAGCCAATTTTGTGCCGCTGACGCCGCTGAGCCATCTCAACCGCGCCAAGCTACTTTTCGCCAACCGCGAGGCTGTGGTCTATGGCAGCTTCCGCAAGACCTATGCCGAATATCACGCCCGCGTCAGCCGCCTTGCCTCGGCGCTGGCAAAGGCCGGCATCAAGCCCGGCGACGTGGTGGCGACGCTTATCCCCAACCTTCCCGCACAGGCTGAGGCGAGTTTCGGCATCCCCGCCTGCGGCGCCGTCCTCAACACGAGCAACACCCGCCTCGAAGATGACACGGTCGGCTATATCTTCGATCACGGCGCCGCCAAGGCAGTGATCGTCGACAGCCAGTTCATGCCCCTTGCCCGCGCCGCCATCGCCAAGATGGAAGGCCCCGCGCCCCTGATCATTGAAGCCCACGATCCCGCTTCAAGTTTCGCGCCCTCCGGCACCGCGACCCTCTACGAGGATTTCATCGCGGGCGGCGATCCAGATTTCGACTGGATCATGCCGCAAGACGAATGGGAGAGCCTCGCGCTCAACTATACCTCCGGCACCACCGGCCGCCCGAAGGGGGTCGTCTATCATCACCGCGGCGCGTACCTGATGACCATGGGCACGCCCGCGTCGTGGCAGATGACGCTCTATCCCCGCTACCTCGCCATTGTGCCGCTCTTCCACTGTAACGGCTGGAACCACACATGGATGCTGCCGCTTCTGGGCGGCACGCTGGTTTGCTGCCGCGATGTGACGGCCAAGAACGTCTATGACGCCATCGCCGACGAGGGCGTGACCCATTTCGGCGGCGCACCGATCGTCCTCAACATGATCGTCAACGCCAAGGCCGAAGACCGGCGCGCGTTTGGTCATGTGGTCGAGGTTTTCACAGCCGGCGCCCCGCCGCCCGCGGCCACGCTCAAGGCAATCGAGCCGCTCGGCTTCAACGTCACGCAGGTCTATGGCCTGACCGAAACCTACGGCCACGTCACCGAATGCCTCTGGCACGACGACTGGAACGCCCTGCCCGATGAAGATCGCTATGCCATCAAGGCGCGCACCGGCGTCTTGATGCCGATGATGGAGGATATCACCGTCCTCGATCCGCAGATGGCGCAAGTGCCGATGGATGGCGCTTCGCTGGGCGAGATCATGATCCGCGGCAATTCGGTCATGAAGGGCTATCTCAAGAACCCCAAGGCCACGAAAGAGGCCTTTGAAGGCGGCTATTTCCATTCGGGCGACATCGCCTTCCAGCTTCCCGACGGCTATATCAAGATCGCCGACCGCGCGAAGGATATCATCATCTCGGGGGGCGAGAATATCTCGTCGGTCGAGGTTGAAGGCGCGATCATGCACCACGCAGCAGTCAGCCTTTGCGCCGTTGTCGCCATGCCCGACGAGAAATGGGGCGAGGTGCCCTGCGCCTTTGTCGAGTTGAAAGAGGGCGCTTCGCTGACCGAAGCCGAGCTGATCGCCCATTGCCACGCGCGCCTTGCGGGGTTCAAGACGCCGAAGAGGGTCGTGTTTCAGGAATTGCCCAAGACATCCACCGGCAAGATCCAGAAGTTCGAGCTGCGCGCCCAGTTCAAGATTATCCCAAGCTAGGGCGCGCGCGCGCCCTACCCAAATCTTGCAACCCAAGTTATCATGCCTGAAAGACGAGCAGGCACATGACAGCACTGAAGCAATACGACCGGCTTGAGGCCACCGGCCTGTGGCGTCCTGCGCCGCAGGACCAGCGGCGCGAGGTCGTTCTCACCTTCGGCGACGCCACGCTGGTAATCTCGGACGGCGCCATGCGCCCCCTCGCCCACTGGTCGCTGGCGGCCATAAACCGCAGCAATCCGGGCGAGCGTCCGGCGGTGTTCCTGCCAGGCCCAGACGCCGCCGAGACGCTTGAAATCGACGATGCGGTCATGATCGAGGCGATCGAGAAGATCCGCAAATCCATTCTTCGGCGAAGGCCAAAGCCCGGTCGCCTGCGGGTGGCGGGGTTGACGGTTCTGACCGCCGCACTGCTTTTCCTGATCTTCGTCTGGCTTCCCGGCGCCCTTACCCGCCAGACCCTGAGCGTCGTGCCGCCCGCCCGCCGCGCCGAGATCGGGCAAAGCCTGCTGACCGAAGTCCAGTTCCTCACCGGCGCCGCCTGCCGCGACACCCTCGGGCTTGCGGCCCTTGGCAAGCTCGCGGACCGCATCTTTTCCGGCGGCACCCCGCCGAGGCTCGTGGTCGTTCCCGACAGCATCCCCGAAATCACCGTCCTTCCAGGGCGCATCCTGTTGATCAACCGCCGCCTGGTCGAGGATTTCGAGGATCCCGCAGTCGTCGCCGGATATGCTCTTTCGGCCAATGCAGCGATTGACGATCCATTGAGCGATCTTCTGCATCACGCGGGCCTTCTGGCGACGCTCAAGCTCGTGACCTCGGGCAGCCTGCCGAAAGACGCCTTGCGCGCCTATGCCGAAGAGACTGTCTCGACACCCACAGCGCTTGCCTCGGGCGATGTCACGCTCAATCTTCTGGGCGCCGCCGGGCTTTCGAGCGTTCCGCTGGCCCTTGCCATCGATCCGACGGGCGAGGCCACCCGCGGGCTCATCGAAAGCGACCCGATGCAAGGCAAACTGCCGGCCATCGTGCTCAACGACGGGGATTGGGTCGCGCTACAGGGGATTTGCGGCGGCTAGGTCAGCCGCGCACATAGGCGTCGGCAAAGCCGGCTGCCCGCACTGTCTCGAGCGCCTTGGTCAGGGTACCGCCCCGCAAAGGCCCGACGACGACGAGCGTCAAGGCCCTGTCGCCGCGCGTGACGGTCTGGGTCTGGACCGGCAGACCGGCGGCCTCAAGGCTAGCAACGATCCTTGCGGCATTCGCGGCCACGCCAAAGCTTGCCACCTGAATATGTGCGCCGTCTTTGGCAATCGACTCCGAGGGCGGCGAGGTCTTGGTCGAGATCTGGATAACGGGCTGAACCACAGGCTGAACCGACTTTGCTGCAAGGCCCCGCTGCGGGTTCAGCCGACCGTCATCCCAAACCGCGACATATCCCGGCGGCGGTGCGGCGGGCTCGGTTGCGGGCAACGGATTGGAGAACGGCGCGCCATAGGCCAGCCCTGCCCCCTTGCTCGGGGCGGACCCGCCGCAATCGACGACGTCGCCTGTTATTGAGCTGACATATCCGGGCTGCGGGCCGGTCTTGCCCTCGCAGAACTGCGCCCTGGTCAGGCTCGCCACAGGCGCGGGCGGAGCGGATACCGGAGCAGGCGCTTGCGCTGTCGCTGCCGCGAATGTCGGCGTAGAGCCGCACATCTGTTCGCGATCGCGCGTCAGGCGCGGAACCCACGTCACGACGCCGCCGATCCCGGCCCGAACGAAAACGCAGCCGAGGCTGTCGACATACTGAACGCCGTCAAAACTGAGCGGCGGCTCTTCTGCCGGAAAGAACGAATAGCTGGTTTGCCCCGATGCAACCTGGCTTGTCGCAACAACAAAGGCTGCGACAAAGGTTGTCAGATGCGTGCGCGCCATGCCTATCCCCCGAGAAATTGGGGGGATTCTGCCGGACAATTGGTGGCGAGTAAAGGAATTGTTCCCTTATTTTGTGCCAAACATACGGTCGCCCGCATCCCCTAGGCCGGGGACAATATATCCATGGTCGTTGAGGTGGCTGTCTACCGCTGCTGTAACGATCGGCACATCGGGATGGGCCTCTTGCATCCGCTGAATGCCCTCGGGTGCGGCAAGAAGGCAGAGGAACCGGATATTCTTGGCCCCTGCCTTTTTCAGAAGGTCAATCGCCGCCACCGAGGAGTTTCCGGTGGCGAGCATCGGGTCGACAACGATCGTCACGCGGTCTTCAAGCTGGGTTGGAACCTTGAAGTAATACTGCACCGGCTGGAGCGTTTCGGGATCGCGGTAAAGCCCGACGAAACCGACCCGCGCGGCCGGGATCAGCTCGAGAATACCGTCAAGAAGCCCGTTTCCGGCCCGCAGGATCGAAATGAGCGCGAGTTTCTTGCCTTCGATCACCGGTGCATCCATCTCGCGCAGGGGCGTCTCGATCCGCCTGGTGGTCATCGGCAGGCCGCGCGTGACCTCATAGGCCAGAAGCAGGCTGATCTCGCGCAGAAGCTGGCGGAAAGACGCGGTCGAGGTATCCTTTTCGCGCATCAAAGTCAGCTTGTGCTGAACCAGCGGGTGATCGACGACGGTCAGATGTTGTTCGGTCATTGGGCAGCCTCCAATCGTTTGGCGATACGTTCGCGGGTGGCCGCATCGCAGAACGCGGCCGCAAGCGCAGTTTGGTTCAGGGCGGCGAAATCGGCTTCGTCCCAGCCGAATTTCTCGGCCAGCATATCGTATTCGCGCGTCATCGTGGTGTGAAAGAAGGGCGGATCGTCGGTCGAGACCGTCACTTTGACCCCCCGATCGCGCAACAACCGGATCGGATGCTTTTCCCAGCTTTCCACCGCATTGAGGAAAACGTTGGAGCCAGGGCAGACCTCGAGAACGATCCCTTGTTCGGCGATCTGGTCAACAAGCGCCAAATCCTTGGCCGCGTTGATGCCGTGGCCGATGCGCTCGGGGCGCAGATCGCGGATCGTATCGGCCACCATATCCGGCCCGCCCCACTCGCCGGCATGGCAGGTGATCCGAAGGCCCGCCTCGCGCGCCATGTCGAAGCTATAGGCGAAATCGCCGGGGCGGCCCATCATCTCGGCCCCCGCCATGCCAAAACCGGTGATGAAATCTCCCTTGGTTTCCACGGCGCAGCGGGCGGCGGTTTTCGCCTGTTCCGGGCCATTGTGGCGGATGCAGGTGATGATGCCCTTGAGCGTGATACCGAAATCGCGCTCGGCCTGGGCTGCCGCATCGGTCATCGCGCCGAGATAATCGCGCCACGCCTCGAGATCGCCGCCGCCGCAGAAATCGAGCGACAGGAAGGTCTCGGAATAGATCACACCGTTCGAGGCGCTTTCTTCAAGGACGGCCAGAACCAGCCGCCGGAAATCCTCGGGGCCCTGAAGGGTCGTGCAGGCCGCCTCGTAGACCCGCAGAAAATGGTCGAAATCGCGGTAGGCATAGCCACCCTTCTCATCGAATATCTTGTGGATATCAATGCCTTTTTCCTTGGCGAGGCCCCGGATGAAGGCGGGCGGCGCGCCGCCTTCCAGGTGCAGGTGCAGCTCCAGTTTGGGGTAGGTCCGATAACTCACAGGAAACTCCGTCCGGGGCCGCGCGAGGGCACCCCGAGATAGGCGGCGATGCTGGCCGCGACGTCGGTGAAGGCGATGGCGCCAATCGCGCGGCGACCAAGACCGTGGATCACGACAGGCACCTGCTCGCGGGTGTGGTCGGTGCCGATCCAGGTCGGATCGTTGCCGTGATCGGCGGTGACAATGAGAAGATCGTCCGATTTCAAGCGCGGCAGGATTTTCGATAGTTCAACGTTAAACCATTCCAGATGTCGGGCGTAGCCCGACACATCGCGCCGATGGCCATACTCGCTGTCGAACTCGACGAAATTGGCGAAGGTGAACGATCCGTCCTCGGCGCGATCCACAAGAGCCGAGAGGTCTTGCATCAGCGTCGCATCCGGCCCCTTCGTCACATCATCTATTCCGCGCATCGAGAAGATGTCGCCGATCTTGCCCACCGCATGAACCTTGCGGCCCGCTTCGTGGAGCCAGTCGCAAAGCGTTGGCGCGGGCGGGGCGATGGCAATATCCTTGCGGTTGGGGGTGCGCTTGAACCCCTCCTCGACCGAGCCCAGAAACGGCCGCGCAATCACCCGCCCGACCTTCATCTCGTGCAGGAGCGGCGCGACCGACTTGCACATTTTCAACAATTTTTCGAGTCCGAAGGCCGTTTCATGCGCTGCTATTTGCAGAACGCTGTCAGCAGAGGTGTAGCAGATGGGCCAGCCGGTTCTCAGGTGCTCGGCACCGAAATCGGCGATCACCTTGGTGCCGGAGGCATGGCAATTGGCCAAGATACCCTCGGTTCCCGCCGCTTCACAGAGCGCCTTGGTAACAGCTTCGGGAAAGGCCGGATGGGTATCGGGGAAGGTGTGCCATTCCCACGGGACAGGCACGCCCGCCAGTTCCCAATGGCCAGAGGGCGTATCCTTGCCGCGCGAAATTTCGCGGGCCACGGCCCATGCGCCTTGCGGTTCCGCAGCCAATCCCGGCGTCGCGATGCCGGTCGCATGGCGGATCGCCGCACCAAGGCCCAGAGCGTCCAACGCCGGCACCGCCAGCGGCCCGCTGCGGCCCTCTTCCGCCTGCCCCGCGGCGCAGGCCGCCACGATATGCCCCAGCGTATTCGCGCCCGTATCCGGCACATCGCCGTTGAAATAGCGATCCGCATCCGGTGCGCCGCCGATGCCCACACTGTCGATCACGATCAGGAACGCGCGCGCCATCAGCCGATCACCTCGCGGACAAGGGGGCGGCATTCCGGCTTGTCGCCGATCCTGATCGCCGCAAGGATCGCTGCTTCGGCCTCTTGCGCCGAGGCATCGCTGCGGGCGTGGACCTGACAAATCCGGTCGCCCTTGGCAAATCTGGTTCCCACGGTCGCGAAATCGGCGATGCCGACCGAGGGGTCGATCTTGTCGGTCTCAACCCGTCGGCCGCCGCCAAGCCCGACGACAGTCAGCCCGAGCGCCTCGCCGTTTACCATCGCCAGATGGCCGGCCTCGGGCGCGATCACGTCGCGGATCACCGGCGCCTTGGGCAAATGCGTGTGCCAGTCTGCCTCCATATCCGGCGGCCCGCCCAACTCCGCCACGAGGCGCGAGAAGCGCTCCATCGCCGCGCCGCTGTCGATCGCCTTTGCAACGGCCGCCTCTCCTTCGCCCTCCGCCTCGACGCCCGCAAGCGCCAGGAGCTTTCCGCCAAGTGCGACTGTCAGATCGTAAAGCCTTGGTGCGGCTGCACGATTTCCGGCGAGCACTTCCATGCAAACCCCGACTTCGAGCGCGTTTCCCATCACCGGTGCAAGCGGTTCGTCCATGTCGGAAATGAGGGCCGCGGTCGGGCTGCCGGCCCCGTTGGCCGTCGTCACCAGCGCCTTTGCGAGCCTGCAGGCATCCGCGGTGCTTTTCATGAACGCGCCCGATCCGGCCTTGACGTCGAGGATCAGCCCGCCCCGCGTCGAGGCGAGCTTTTTCGAAAGGATGGAGGCGGTGATCAGGTCGATTGATTCCACAGTCGAGGTCACATCGCGGATCGCATAAAGCCGTCGGTCGGCCGGCGCGAGCTGGGCCGTCGCGCCGACAATCGCGCAGCCCACTTTCGCTGTCACCGCGTGCAGTTGGTCCTCGGAGATTTGGGCGCAGACGCCGGGGATCGATTCCATCTTGTCGAGCGTCCCGCCCGTATGGCCAAGGCCGCGGCCTGAAATCATCGGCACGAAAACACCGCAGGCGGCCAAAGCGGGCGCAAAGAGAAGCGAGACGCAATCGCCCACCCCGCCAGTCGAATGCTTGTCGAGGACAGGCCCCGGCAAATCCCATTCCAGAACATCGCCGCTATCGCGCATCGCAAGGGTCAGGTTCACGCGCCCCGCATCGCCCAGACCATTGAGCAAAACCGCCATGGCAAAGGCGCCTGCCTGCGCGTCGCTCACACTGCGGTCGGCCAAGCCATTGGCAAACCACTGCAATTCTTCCTGCGTCGGGGTGTGCTTGTCGCGCACCTTGGCGATGATCGCGCGGGCATCCATGGGTCAGGTCCGGGTCATGTAGTCTTCGGTGAAAGCGCCCGGCAAAAGCGCCCCGATGGTGGTTTCCAGAACGATGCCATCGGTGGTCGCCAGCGTGACCTTCACATCCGGCTTGCCAAATTCGGCCAGCTTTTGCCGGCAGCCGCCGCAGGGGCTTACCGGGATCGGGCTGTCGGCGATCACGGCCACCTCGGCGATCTCGGTGACGCCGCCGGCCACCATCGCGGCAATCGCGCCGGCCTCGGCGCAGGTTCCTTCGGGATAGGCCACGTTTTCGACGTTGCATCCCTTGAAGACCTCGCCGTTCTTGCCGCGGATCGCCGCGCCGACCTTGAAGTTGGAATAAGGGGCATAGGCCCGCGCCCAGACATCGCGGGCGGCATCAATCAGCGTCATGAACATCTCTCTTTTACCAAGTGATCAAAAATAGCAGCAGCCCGCCCCAAGAGGCAAGCCGCCTAGGAAAGAGTTGTCGCAAAATCGCCCGGCAGGGTCACTTCGAGAAGCTCGATGTCGTCGGTCGGCTCGGCATAGCGGGTCATCAGGCCCGGTGGGATCACGAAAGCGTCGCCCGCGGAAAGCCTCCAGGGATCCTTGCCCTCGCCCATCAGGGTCATCGCGCCCTCCATGACAAACGTGAAATGGATGTCGGCATCATGTCGCGCCCACTGGGTCTCGCCCTCGCCACGGCGGATCACCTTGACCCCCGCAACGCCCTTGGTATTGGCGCTGATCGTCGTGTCGCGCGCGATGAAGCCGGGCAGACGGAACGCCTCCCATTCGGCCTTTTCCGACTGATTATAAACGAATTTCTGGCCCTGCCATTCGCGGTCGGGCCGCAGGTGCGGGGTTGGCAGGGTCATCTCGTGGTCGATCTCGGTGATATGATCGGCCGGAACGCCGATCTCGATCACCTCGATCCCGTCGCTGGCCTCGAGCACGCGATGCCGGATTTCGGGCGGCTGGATGAAGCAATCGCCGGCGGTAAGGCGTATCGGCGGCCCCTGATCCTCGTAGACCACATCAACCCAACCGCGATAGCAGAAGATCAGTTGAAACCCGACACGGTGAAAATGCACCATGTCGGGAACCGGCCCGCCGTCGGGGATGCGGATATGGCTGGCGATCATCGCGCCACCAAGCCGCGACGGCACCAGATCGCGATACATCATCCCGGCCCGCCCGATCACCCAAGGCGCCTGATCCGCAAGGCGCCGGACGACGAAGGAATGTTTGGTCTCGGGGAGAACCAGCGGCGGTTCGAGCTCGTCCAGTTCAACCTTCGTTCCGCCGGGGCTTGTCAGTTCGCGCTGTCCGTCAGCGAAGGTTTCAACCTCGTCGGTCAGAATTCTGATGCGTCCAGGCTCCGCCTCGATCGTCGCATCCAGCCGCACGCGCAGCCCGTGGCCGGAATAAACGGCGATCTGTGGGTTGTCGGCCGGATAGATCATGTCGAGACGCATTTTCAGAACCTTGCCGAAGAAACCCAAATCCTCCCGCAGGTTACGGGTCGGAAGGCAGACTTCGGCACGGATCAGGGCATCATTTGTCATCTCGGGCCGAGCCTGCGTCTCTGCGAATGGATTTGCAAGCATCCAGTGAAAGCGTTTATGGACAAAGCAGGCTTCCCCTGCGGAAGCGCATTGGTTTAACGTTAAACTAAATAATAGCGAGGTGCTCTGGTGTCGGACAATCAGCGTGAATCCCTGCGTCAGGCGGCGCTCGACTATCATCGCCTTCCGAAACCGGGAAAGCTCGAGATCCGGGCCACCAAGCCGCTCGCCAACGGTCGCGACCTTGCCCGGGCCTATAGCCCCGGCGTCGCCGAAGCCTGCCTTGAAATCAAAGCCGACCCGGATACGGCTCTCGACTACACCTCGCGGGGAAATCTTGTGGCCGTTGTCACCAATGGCACCGCCGTACTTGGCCTTGGCAATATCGGCGCGCTGGCCTCCAAGCCGGTGATGGAAGGAAAGGCGGTCCTTTTCAAGAAATTCGCCAATATTGATTGCTTCGATATCGAATTGAACGAGCCCGACCCCGAAAAGCTTGCCGATATTGTCTGCGCCCTCGAACCTACCTTCGGGGCGATCAACCTCGAAGATATCAAGGCCCCCGATTGCTTCATCGTCGAGGACATCTGCCGTAAACGAATGAATATTCCAGTATTCCACGACGACCAGCATGGCACCGCCATCGTGGTTGGCGCAGCCGCGACCAATGCTCTGCACGTCGCGGGCAAGACCTTTGACCAGATCAAGGTCGTCTCCACGGGCGGCGGCGCGGCGGGGATTGCTTGCCTCGATATGCTGCTCAAACTTGGCGTCAAGCGCGAGAACGTCTGGCTCTGCGATCTTGAGGGCCTTGTCTATAAGGGCCGCGAGAAGGACATGACGCCGCAAAAGGCCGACTATGCCCAGGGCAGCCGCCCCGCGAGCCTTTCGGAGGTGATCGAAGGCGCCGACCTGTTCCTTGGCTTGTCCGGTCCGGGCGTCTTGAAACCCGAGATGGTCGCCAAGATGGCGTCGCGCCCGATCATCTTTGCCCTTGCCAATCCCAACCCCGAGATTTCGCCCGAAGACGCCCGCGCCGTGGCGCCGGACGCGATCATCGCCACCGGCCGCAGCGATTATCCCAATCAGGTCAATAACGTCCTGTGCTTCCCCTTTATCTTCCGCGGCGCGCTTGATGTCGGCGCGACCGAGATCAACGACGAGATGAAGCTGGCCTGCATCGAAGGCATCGCCGCCCTCGCCCGCGCCACCACCAGCGCCGAGGCCGCCGCCGCCTACCGCGGCGAGCAGATGACCTTCGGCGCAGACTATCTGATCCCCAAACCCTTCGACCTGCGACTGATCGGCGTCGTCGCCAGCGCGGTCGCCAAAGCGGCGATGGAGACCGGTGTGGCCAAGCGCCCGCTGGGGGACATGGCGACCTACAAGCAAAAGCTTGATGGCTCGGTCTTCCGCTCGGCGATGATCATGCGCCCGGTCTTCGAGGCCGCCCGCACCGCGACCCGCCGCATCGTCTTTGCCGAAGGCGAGGACGAGCGCGTCTTGCGCGCCGCCCAGGCGATCATGGAGGAAACCACCGACACCCCGATCCTGATCGGCCGCCCCGAGGTGATCGAACGGCGCTGTGAGCGGGCGGGCCTGAAAATCCGGCCGTTGACCGACTTCCAGATCGTCAACCCCGAGAATGACCCGCGCTATCGCGACTATTGGGGCACCTACCACGAACTCATGGCGCGGCAGGGCGTGACCCCTGATATCGCCAAGGCGATCATGCGCACCAATTCCACCGCGATTGCGGCAATCATGGTCCATCGCGACGAGGCCGACAGCCTGATCTGCGGCACCTTCGGGCAGTTCCTTTGGCATCTCAACTACGTCAACCAGGTGCTGGGACGGGGAACCCTGCATCCGGTCGCGGCGCTCAGCCTGATGATCCTCGAGGACGGGCCGCTGTTCATCGCCGATACCCAGGTTCATCCCAACCCGACCCCGGAACAGATCGCCGAGACCGTGCTTGGCTGCGCCCGCCACGTGCGCCGGTTCGGTGTGACACCGAACATCGCGCTGTGTTCGCATTCGCAGTTTGGCAACATGGATATCGACACCGGCCGCCGGATGCGCGGCGCGCTCGAGATCCTCGACAGCCAGAAGCGCGATTTCATCTATGAGGGCGAGATGCACGTCGACTCCGCTCTCGATGTCGACCTGCGCGAGCGGATCTTCCCCGGCAGCCGCCTTGTCGGGCCCGCCAACGTTCTGGTCTTCGCCAATTCGGACGCGGCCTCGGGCGTGCGGAATATTCTGAAGATGAAGGGCAACGGGCTCGAGGTCGGGCCGATCCTGATCGGGATGGGCAACCGGGCGCATATCGTGACCCCCTCGATCACGCCGCGCGGCCTTTTGAACATGTCGGCCATCGCCGGCACGCCTGTCGCGCACTACGGGTAGGGAGGGGCTCTGCCCCTCTGGGCCTTGCGGCCCATTCACCCCGGAGTATTTGCGGGCCAAAAGAAGGGGCGATGAGTCGCCGGGTTGGCAAGTCAGATTTGCAGATTTGCAGAGGCGTCGCCAGCTTTGCGGAAACCCCTTTGAGTTGAGTGGCTTTGCAAAAATTTGCAGGCCGAACCGCGCAATTCTGCAAATTTCTTGCGCCATTCCGCCGCTGTGAACGGTAACTGTCTTGCCGGACAGCGGTGCAGTCCCTAACACCGTTGCCAAGCGCAGAGGAGGAGATTGCAATGGGATATGAAGACGTCTATCGCGCCTGGCAAGCCGACCCCGAAACCTTCTGGATGGACGCCGCCAAGGCGATCGACTGGGTCGAGATGCCCTCCCGCGCCCTCGATGACAGCAACGCACCGCTTTACGAGTGGTTCACCGACGGCAAGGTGAACGCCTGTTACAATGCGCTGGATCGTCACGTTGAAAACGGCCGCGCCGGTCAGGTGGCGGTGATTTACGACAGCCCGATCACGGGGACCAAGGCCAAGTTCACCTATGCCGAAATGCGCGACAAGGTGGCGCTTTTCGCCGGCGCCCTTGCCGCGCGGGGCGTGACCAAGGGCGACCGGGTGATCATCTATATGCCAATGGTTCCCGAGGCGCTTGTGGCGATGCTGGCCTGCGCGCGGATCGGGGCGGTGCATTCGGTGGTTTTCGGCGGCTTTGCGGCGAACGAACTGGCCGTGCGGATCGACGATGCGACGCCGAAGGCGATCATCGCCGCTTCGTGCGGGCTCGAACCGGGGCGGGTTGTCGATTACAAGCCACTGCTTGACGGGGCGATCGAGCTGGCCAGGCACAAGCCCGAGTTTTGCGTGATCCTCCAGCGCGAACAAAAACCCGCCGCGCTCATTGAGGGGCGCGATGTGGCGTGGGATGCGGCGCAAGAGGGCGTGGCCCCGGCGGATTGCGTGCCGGTCGAAGGCTCGCACCCGGCCTATATCCTCTATACCTCTGGCACCACCGGCGCGCCCAAGGGTGTTGTCCGGCCGACCGGCGGGCATCTGGTGGCGCTCAACTGGACCATGAAGAACGTCTACAATGTCGATCCCGGCGATGTGTTCTGGGCGGCGTCCGATGTCGGCTGGGTCGTGGGGCACAGCTATATCTGCTATGGCCCACTCATTCACGGCAACACCACCATCGTCTTCGAGGGCAAGCCTGTCGGCACACCCGATGCCGGCACGTTCTGGCGGGTGATCTCCGAGCACAACGTCCGCAGCTTTTTCACCGCGCCCACCGCCTTCCGCGCCATCAAGCGCGACGATCCCAAGGGCGAGCTGATCAAGGATTATGACATCTCCTGCCTGAACATCCTCTATCTTGCCGGTGAGCGGGCAGATCCCGACACGATCCATTGGGCCCAGCGGACGCTTGGCGTTCCGGTGATCGACCACTGGTGGCAGACCGAGATCGGCTATCCTGCCGTCTGCAACCCGGTCGGGATCGAGCTTCTTCCCGTGAAGGTCGGTTCTCCGTCAGTGGCACTACCGGGGTTTGACATCCGGGTTCTCGACGAGGCCGGCAAGGAAATGCCGCGGGGCGAGCTTGGCGCGATCGTGATCAAGCTGCCGCTGCCGCCGGGAACCCTGCCGACCCTTTGGAATGCCGAGGCGCGGTTCCGCAAATCCTATCTCACCACCTTCCCCGGCTATTACGAGACGGGCGATGCGGGGATGATCGACGAGGACGGCTATCTCTATATCATGGCCCGCACCGATGACGTGATCAACGTGGCCGGCCACCGCCTTTCGACGGGTGCGATGGAAGAGGTTCTGGCCTCGCACGAGGACGTGGCCGAATGCGCGGTGATCGGTGTCGGCGACGAGTTGAAGGGCCAGTTGCCGCTTGGCTTCCTTTGCCTCAACAGGGGCTGCAACCGGCCGCATGACGAGATCGTCAAGGAAGTGATCAAGCTGGTGCGCGACAAGATCGGCCCCGTGGCGGCCTTCAAGCTGGCCGTGGTGGTGGATCGCTTGCCCAAGACCCGCTCTGGCAAGATCTTGCGGGCGACGATGGTCAAGATCGCGGATGGGCAGGACTACAAGATGCCGGCAACCATCGACGATCCGGCCATCCTTGACGAGATCCGCCTCGCGCTTCAGCCCTTGGGCTATGCCAAGGGCTGAACTGGCATGGCAAGTTGACGCAAGGGCGCCTTCGGGCGCCCTTTTCGGTTCTTGCCCCTTTGGTCGGTTGGGCGCTAGCATCGTGGCAAATCAGCGCGAAGAGGTTTCCCATGTTCAAGACATTGCTCGTTCTCCATCTTCTTGGCCTCGCCCTCGGCGTCGGCGGCGGAGTTGGCAACATGATTGCCGGCCGGATGGCCGCCAAGGCCGAGCCTGCCGGCGCCAAGGCGCTTGGCGCCTTGCAGGGGCGGATCGGCCGCGCGAGCTTTGTCGGTCTGATCCTTCTGTGGATCACCGGCATCTGGATGGTCATGGGGTATCACGATGGCGGCTTTGGTGCGCTGCCCGGGACCTTCTCGGTCAAGATGATCTTTGTGGTGATCGTCACCCTTGCCGCGCTCGCGGCTCAGTGGAAGGCGATGTCGGCCGCGCGTGCAGGCACCCCGCCCAACCGCAAGACGATGGCGCGGCTTGGCATGGTCTCGGGCCTTTTTTCGATCCTCGCCGTTGTCATGGCCGTGGCGACCTTTGCCTGAACTCGGGCGCCTGACGTCAGACGAACTGTTCCTGGATGAGCCGCTCTTCGAGCCCGTGACCGGGGTCGAAGAGGATACGGTGCACGATCGACGGCTCGCTGCGGATCACCACGCGCGACACATCCCGCACCGAATTGCCATCGGCATCGGCCATGACAGGGCGCTTGTCGGGGTCGATCACGTCGAACTGCACCACGGCCGACTTGGGCAAGAGGGCGCCACGCCAGCGGCGCGGGCGGAAGGCGGCCATAGCAGTCAGCGCCAGAACATCCGAGCCGATGGGCAGGATCGGGCCGTGTGCGGAATAGTTGTAGGCGGTCGACCCGGCTGGCGTCGCCACGAGAGCGCCGTCACAGACGAGTTCGGACATCCGCAACCGCCCATCCACGGTGATCCGAAGCCGCGCGGCCTGAGGACCGGCGCGCAGGAGCGAAACCTCGTTGATCGCGAGCGCCTTGTGTTCCAGCCCGTCAACGGTTGTGGCAACCATGGTCAGGGGGTTGATGGTTTCTTCCTCTGCTGCCGCGAGGCGAAAGAGGAGATCCTCCTCATGATATTCGTTCATCAGGAAGCCGACAGTGCCACGGTTCATCCCGTAGACCGGCGCATCGAGCGTTTCGGTCTCATGCAAGGTGTGCAGCATGAAACCGTCGCCGCCGAGCGCAACAATCACCTCGGCCCGCGCAAGCTCGACATTGCCGTAACGCCCCGAAAGCACGGCTCGTGCTTCTTGGGCTAGGGGCGAGTCGCTGGCGACAAAGGCGATTTTCGGTCTTTCGTGCATGGCGTTCCTCGTTTCCAAAAGTGTTGACCCGTGCCGAAAGGAAACGCAAGCCGCCGAAAGGGTGCGACGAATGGCGGCAACCCGTGAAAACCTGTCGCTTTGAGGGTTTTCCTATAGGAAACTTGGCCCTATTCATCCGCCACACCCCTCTCGCCAACAGGATTTGAGAACATGACCGCCAAGACCCGCGATTCCGGCTTTTTCACCGAAAGCCTTGCGACCCGCGATCCCGAGATCAGCGCCGCCATTCGCGGCGAGCTTGGTCGTCAGCGCCACGAGATCGAACTGATCGCCTCGGAAAACATCGTCTCCGCTGCTGTGATGGAAGCGCAGGGCTCGGTGATGACCAACAAATACGCCGAGGGCTATCCGGGCAAACGCTACTATGGTGGCTGCGAATTCGTCGATGTGGCTGAAAACCTCGCCATCGAACGCGCCTGCAAGATGTTTGGCTGCACCTATGCCAACGTTCAGCCCAACTCGGGAAGCCAGGCCAACCAGGGCGTCTTTCAGGCCCTGCTTCAGCCGGGCGACACCATCCTCGGCATGAGCCTTGATGCTGGCGGCCACCTGACCCACGGCGCCAGGCCGAACCAGTCGGGCAAATGGTTCAACGCGGTCCAGTATGGCGTGCGCAAGCAGGACAGCCAGATCGACTATGACCAGATCGCCGCGCTTGCCAAAGAGCATAGCCCCAAACTCCTCATCGCAGGCGGCTCGGCCATTCCGCGGATCATCGATTTCGCCCGGATGCGCGAGATCGCCGACAGCGTTGGCGCCCTTTTGATGGTCGACATGGCGCATTTTGCCGGCCTCGTCGCGGCGGGGATCTATCCCTCGCCCTTCCCGCACGCCCATGTTGCCACCACGACCACCCACAAGACATTGCGCGGCCCGCGCGGTGGCGCGATCTTCACCAATGACGAAGACATCGCCAAGAAGGTCAACTCGGCGATCTTCCCCGGCATTCAGGGCGGCCCCCTGATGCACGTCATCGCCGCCAAGGCCGTCGCCTTCGGCGAGGCTCTGCGGCCCGAATTCCGCGCCTATCAGGAGGCGGTTGTCGCAAACGCCAAGGCGCTGGCCGACCAGTTGATGAAAGGCGGGCTCGATATCGTCACCGGCGGCACCGACAGCCATGTGATGCTCGTCGACCTGCGCCCCAAAGGCGTGAAGGGCAACGAGACCGAAAAGGCGCTGGGACGCGCTCATATCACCTGCAACAAGAACGGCATTCCGTTCGATCCCGAAAAGCCGACCGTGACCTCGGGCGTCCGCCTCGGCACGCCTGCCGGCACGACCCGCGGCTTTGGCGAAGCCGAGTTCCGCCAGATCGCCGACTGGATCGTCGAGGTCGTCGACGGCCTTGCCGCCAATGGCGCCGATGGCAACGCCGAGGTCGAGGCCCGCGTCAAGGCCGGCGTCGAGGCAATGTGCGAGCGTTTCCCGCTTTACCCGGACCTCTGATCGAACTTCGAAAGTTTCGTGCGGGCCGCCGTTGGCAACATCGGCGGCCTGTGCTTGTCTGGGTCATGCTTCAGACCCGCCCCCTTGAGAAACGTCTTGGCCGCTGGATGCGGGCGCGGTTGCCCGACCGCCTCACCGAGTTCATCATGTTCGGCCTCAAGATGGGTTGGGCGAGCCTGTTCGGCGGACTGATGCTGGGCGCGATCATTGCCTCCAGGGCGCTGTGGCAGGCCGATTGGCCTATCGCGCGGTATGACGCGCTGCTGGCCTTCGCACTCGTGGTGCAGGCGGTGTTCCTTGCCTTCCGGTTTGAAACGCTCGACGAGGCCAAGGTAATCGTGCTTTTCCATCTGACCGGAAC
>Ga0222714_10002815_pt1 | contig 18107 bp, 14 predicted proteins | sample C33_3DmetaG_FD_165048 | JGI IMG/M metagenome (GOLD analysis project Ga0222714, IMG submission 165048) | Estuarine water microbial communities from San Francisco Bay, California, United States - C33_3D | ecosystem: Environmental > Aquatic > Marine > Unclassified | place: USA: California...
ATCGGTAATTCCCCACTCCAGGGCTGGGTGTAGTTTTCCGGATCTTCCACGGTGAACTGGTAATGGATGACATCATCGCTTATCCGTGTGAAGCGCTCAGTCACTTTCATGCGGGGCGAGGCGAAGAAGCGATGATCCAGTGAAGATCGCATGCTCTGCTGTGGGTGGAAATTCGTGGTCTCCACGATCAGCGTATTGTCCTCATAGTGGCCGATGGAATCGCCGAGCCAGGGATTGAAGGAGGATTGTGGGTAGTCTGCGTTCAACCGCACGATTCGGGCATCGTGATTCATCTCTGCGAGCAGGACGACGTAATCCGGTGTTTGCACTATCTGGGTATTGTTGTTGTACAGAACCGGTAACTTGGGCGGCCCGCCGGAAGACCCGAAGCCCACGACGCAGCGTTCGCCGAGTGGTCGCACTTCCGGTCCATCATAGGATTGGCGCGAACGCATGGCCGCCGCCAGGTTGGCCCGACCCTGTTCGCTGTACGGCAATTGTCCGTCGGCGGGATCGACCAGTATCGACGTGCGAATCTCGCCATTGACGAGTGCGAGCCGGTCACCAGGATCCATCCAGAAGGTGTTGTAGCCGCCGACATTTTCGCCGGCCTCCGGAGCTTCCCGATTCGGATCACTGGGTGCGTCAGAAGCGAATACCGCCTGAAACATCATTTCGATGCGCAGGGCCTCTTCCGCGGTGATCGTCAGTTGGCCATTGAAACGGGCCGCCCGTTCCAGATTCGTCTGGGTCGCAATGGACCAGGTGCCCTGCAGATCCGGGGCACCGAATTCGGTTCGCGGACTGATGTAAACGGTTTCAGCAGCCAGCAATTGCGCTGACGACAGCGAGCAGAGCAACCCGCACACTAGCTTGATTCTCACGAGCTTCATGGTTTACCCCCGATAAACTGTGGTATTTGCCGCCGAATGTGCCGGCATTATGCCATGGCAAATGTAGGGACCCGAAGCCACCTCACCCCGTTTTCCGAGGAGTTTACCGGGAATTCGCCGCCTTCCGAGTTGCATCGAGCCTCGCGGAGGTGAACTCATTCTACTGTGAATAAACACAGTTTCAGTGCGTTGAAATCCTGTTAATATCGCCCCCGTGCTCCGATGACCTATTCGGCAGGATAGCCGCGAAGTGAGCCCAGGAGAATTACGAGTAGCAATGACTAATACCAAGCAACATCTGGTGAGTCTCTTAATAATACTTTTAATAGCTGCAGTCGACCGATACGTTTTTATTGAGTTGCAACCCGCTCCCCCCAACATGGTGTGGATAGATGGCGGCAACTTCACGGCTACCAGCAAAGATGAATTCACTGACCGCGACGCGGATCAGGATTACCAAATGGCAGGCTTCTGGATCGACAAATCTGTCGTCAGCAAGTCTGGTTATGAGGCGTTTGTCGCCGCGACCGGCTATGCCGGCACGCTCGCGGCTGCGCACGCCATGGCCGATTCCTCGGCGCTGCCCCATCAGTTTGCAGGACATCAGCTCTTCAGCCTGCGCGATGCCAACGATGCCAACAATCCCGACCTCGACCCCCACGCGCTGCAGATCATCAGCTATGACGATGCGATGGCCTTTTGTGCGTGGAAGGGGATGGAACTCTCGAGCCAGCGCCAAACCGAGTTCGCACAGGCCAGCGGCGATGTGGTGGACAGCGCTGTGCAAGGCGGCACGACAGTCCATGCCTCTCAGCCGCTGTCCAATCAGAGTGGTTTCCGCTGTGTGAAACTGCCGGAATGGGCCCACCAGCAGGGTTATTCGCTCAACTAAATGGTTCGTTAGATCTCGCGAGCGATCAGCATCTTCATGATTTCATTGGTGCCGCCGTAGATCTTCTGGATTCGGCTGTCGGCATACATGCGCGCGATCGGATATTCCAGCATGTAGCCGTAGCCCCCGAAGAATTGCAGACACTCATCAACAATTTCGCATTGCTTCTGGGTCGTCCACCATTTCGCCATTGCGGCAGTGGTCTCATCCAGCCTGCCCTCAGCGAGTCGCATTGCACAGTCATCGACAAAGATTCGCGCCAATCGCGCCTCGGTATAGCGCTCCGCAAGCTTGAACTGCGTGTTCTGGAAATCGAGTATGCGTTTGCCGAATGCCTTGCGCTCTTTCACATAGTCAGCGGTGAGTCTGAGTGCTGTTTCCATCGCGGCACAGGCACCAGCTGCAATTATCAGCCGTTCCTGGGGTAATTGCTGCATCAACTGGACAAACCCCTTGCCTTCCGCAGAACCTAACAAATTGTCCGTGGGAACGGCAACGTTGTCGAAAAACACTTCGGAGGTGTCCTGCGACTTCATGCCGAGCTTTTCCAGGTTGCGGCCACGACTGAAACCCTCTGCCCCATCGGTCTCGACCATGATCAGGGAGATGCCCTTGGCAGATTCTGTCGGATCGGTTTTTGCCACGACGCAGATGAGATTCGCCGTTTGACCATTGGTGAGGAAAGTCTTCTGTCCATTGAGACGGTAAAAATCTTCGTCACGCAATGCGGTAGTTGCTACCGATTGCAGATCCGATCCCGTTCCGGGTTCAGTCATCGCGATGGCGGAAACCAGGTCTCCAGTCGCCATCTTGGGCAACCACTTCTGCTTCTGGGCTTCTGTGCCGTAGGAATTGATGTAATGAGCGACAATCCCGGAGTGGACACCATTACCGAAACCGCCCATTCGGGCATAGGCCATCTCTTCGACAAGGACCATCTCATGCCGGAAATTGCCACCCCCGCCGCCGTACTGCTCGGGAATGGAAGCACACAGGATGCCCGCCTCACCGGCCTTGTACCAGGCCTCACGATCGATAAATCCCTGTTTCTCCCACCGCGGCAGGTTCGGTACGAATTCTCTGGCGAGAAACTTGCGCACCGCATCCCGCATGATGTGCAATTCTTCATTCATCCAGGGGCTGACATGATTCTCAAACATCGGCGATTCCGGGTAGTGGTTGACAGCTTCAGGCGGTCACAGCATTCATGCGCTCAATAATCATGGCGTTGGCAGTGCCACCACCTTCGCAGATCGCGATCAGTCCGTAACGACCACCACGTCGTTCGAGCTCATGCACCAGGGTAGTCATGAGTTTTGCTCCTGTGCCTCCCAACGGGTGTCCAAGTGCCTGGGCACCGCCGTTGACATTTAGTTTTTCGGGATCGGCTTTCAATGCTTTGGCCCAGGCCAGCGGAACAGACCCGAACGCCTCATTGACCTCATACAGATCGATGTCATCAATAGTGAGCCCTGCCTTCTCCAGCACTTTCTGCGTCGCCGGAATCGGCCCCTCAAGCATGATGACCGGATCTGAACCAACGACGGCGAGCGAATGTATCTTGGCACGCACGGGCAGTTTGTACTTTGCCACGGCGGACTCGTTTGCAATCATGATTGCCGCCGCGCCGTCGCTGATCTGGCTGGCGGTGCCAGCAGTGATTACCCCGCCCTCGCGCAGTGAATTGAGTCCCTGCATACCTTCCAGTGTCGCATTGGGCCGTATACCCTCATCGAGCAGGTGCATATCTTTCGAGCCATCCTCGAGTTCGATATTGACCGCCACGATCTCTCGCTTGAAATAGCCATTGCGGGTGGCGGCTGTGGCACGTTGATGACTTAGCAGACCGAAGGCATCGAGTTCCTCGCGCGTGATTCCGTATTTTTCTGCCAGCAATTCAGCGCCGTCGAACTGACTGAACTGGATGCCCGGATATTGCAGTTCCAGACGCTCTCCCTTGGGAATGCCGCGGCCATTGGCGAGACCATCGCGAACATTGGAGCCAATTTCGACCTTACTCATCGCTTCAACACCCCCGGAGATGATCACATCCTGGGTGCCTGACATGACGGCCTGGGCTCCGAACTGAATCGCCTGCAAGGAAGACCCGCACTGCCGATCCACTGTGGTGCCCGGCACGGCGAGATCGAGTTTCGAGGACATGGAGACATTACGCCCGAGATTGCTCGCCTGCGCGCCAATCTGCATGACGACTCCGAAGATGACGTCGTCTACCGCGTCTGTGGGAATGCCGGTGCGATCGACCAGTTCATCGACGACGATCGCGCCCAGATCAACCGGATGAATGCGACTGAGTCGACCATTCTTTCTGCCGGTTGCGGTTCGTACTGCACCTACAATGTATGCATCAGCCATTCGTCTCTCCCCCTGAAGGCCTGGTTATGCGGAATGTTTAAGATTGACCACTACGCAGGCATGCGGATGCCGGCATCGAGGCGAATCGTTTCGCCATTGAGATAATTGGAATTCACGATATGTGCCGCGAGCCTGGCGAATTCTTCGGGATTGCCCAGTCGCTTGGGAAACTGGGTGATCGCGATGAGCGGGTCGCGCACCTCATCCGGCGCAGCTGCCAGCAGAGGCGTTTCGAATACGCCGGGCGCGATCGTCATAACGCGTATGCCACGCGGCGCAAGATCACGGGCGATCGGCAAGGTCATGGCGACGATCCCCCCCTTGGAGGCCGCATAACCAGCCTGCCCGGTCTGTCCATCAAAGGCGGCGATGGAGGCCACGTTGATAATGACGCCTCGCTCACCATCAGGTGTCGTCGGCTGATTGGTTTGCATCACCTCCGCGCACAGCCGCAGCACATTGAAGGTGCCGATCAAGTTAACGCGCACGATGTGCTCAAACTTGGCCAGCGGCATCGGTCCATTCTTGCCCACCGTGCGTGCCGCGCCGCCGATTCCGGCCGAGTTGACATTCACGTGCAGAGTTCCGAAACGCTCTTTTGCCATGGCCACGGCCTTGCTGACTGCCGCCTCGTCCGCGACATCGCCTGCACTCCAGTGCGCCTGCGGGCCAAGGCTGCTGGCCGACTGCTCAAGCAATTCGGCGTTGAGATCGTACATCATGACATTGGCACCGGCGGCGACAAAATTCTGGGCTGTTGCCAAGCCCAAACCGGACGCGGCACCCGTGATGAACGCCGTTTTGTTATTTAAATCCATGAATTGATTCCAGCGACAGGCGAGACCGTAAATGATCCGAGGATAATCCATCCATTGCAAAAGTGAAACCGGTAAAGGAAGCCCCCCCCTTCACGGTTAATTTTTCATTTCTTTCATGCCGCGGGTTTTCAATCATTCAACCGATAACCTATTATCCGCACTACGCATTACAGGAAAGGAAACCACCGTGGGCCCACTAACTGGTATTCGCGTTATCGAGATGGCTGGCATTGGACCGGGTCCGTTCTGTGCAATGATGTTGTCCGACCTGGGCGCCGAAGTCATCCGCATCGATCGTCTGGCCCTGAAGGGCACGGGCAACAGGGCTCAGGTGCTCAATCGCGGTCGACGCTCCCTGGCACTCGACCTGAAATCTCCACAAGCCATCGAAATCCTCTTCAGACTCGTCGAGAAAGCCGATGTACTCCTTGAAGGTTTTCGCCCGGGTGTTATGGAACGACTGGGTATTGGACCGGACGCCTGTCACGCACGCAATCCTCGGCTCGTTTTCGGACGCATGACAGGCTGGGGGCAGACCGGTCCTCTGGCCCATACCGCAGGCCACGACATCAATTACATTTCCATCGCTGGCGCGCTGGGCGCGATGGGGTACGCTGACAGGCCACCTGCACCACCGCTTAATCTCGTCGGCGACTTCGGTGGCGGCGCGATGTATCTGCTCACCGGGATACTCGCTGCCTTGCTGGAGCGCCAGACCTCCGGCAAGGGTCAGGTAGTCGACGCGGCGATGACCGATGGCACCGCCAGCCTTTTGAGCCCGTTCTATGGACTAATGGCGATGAATCTGTGGACCACGAAGCGACACAGCAACAAACTCGACGGTGGCGCACACTATTACGGTTGTTATGAGTGTGCAGATGGAAAATTTATTTCGTTTGGCTCCATAGAACCACAGTTCTATGCATTGCTGCTGCAGCACTGCAACATCTCCGACCCCCAGTTTGACGCCCAGCAGGAACAACATAACTGGCCCGAGTTGCGCGAAAAACTCGCCGCCATCGTGAAGACGAAGACCCGCGACGAATGGTGCGGCGTGATCGAGGGCTCTGACGTGTGCTTTGCTCCGGTGCTCGATCTGGAGGAAGCGCCACGCCACCCCCACAATGTGGCACGAAATACCTTCGTCGAAGTTGATGGCATTACCCAGCCGGCACCAGCTCCCCGTTTTAGCCGGACGCAGGGATCGATCCAGCACAGTGCCGCGCTCGTCGGCGAGCATTCCGAAGCAATCCTGCGAGACTGGGGTTACAGCGACGCTGAAATCACGACGCTCAGGACAACCAATGTGATCTAGATGGATAACGCAACCCTCTTACTGGCACTGGCGATACTTTCCAGCATTTGCAGCCTCGCACTCTTCGCGAACTGGGCGGGGAATCGCTATGTGCCGGGGCTGCTGTCAATCGCAATCGGCTATGCAGTGTCCACGATAGGCATTCTGCTATTGACCAGCCAGGCCGTCTTGCCACCAATTCTGTCTACTGCTCTGGCGTCAATACTGGTAATGGGCGGCCGCGTGCCCTTGCTGTACGGTCTGGCCGGGTTCTGGCACCAGGAGAAATCGCGATTGCCCCTGATCCTGCTGGTTTGGTATCTGGTTTCCGCCGTGGGATTCTATTACTTCGTCATGATCGAAGACTCCATCCAGGTCCGGGCGGCTGTCTTCGTGCAGTACATGGTGATCTTCTTCCTCATGGGCGCCTTCATTGTTATGCGAGGACTCAACACAGTGCGCCGCCTGCGCCCCAACGTTGCGATCTCGACAACCTACGGTGCGTATTTTCTGGTGGGACTGTTCATCTTCAACGCCGTGGCTGACATTTTCTTCGTTCTCACTCGCTCCTCTGTCGCCCTGGTCGAAACCGACTCGAGCACGTTCTTTCTGCTCCTGAATCATTTCGTCACCATGATGACGATCGGGTTCGCGGTAATCATGATGACCATGGAAGAACTGTCGATTGAATTCAAGGAGAACGCGTTCTTCGACCCGATTACCACGGCGCTCAACCACCGTACTTTTCTTGAGATCGCGCAACGCGCGATAGGTGCCGCGCGGCGACACGGGGAGCCCGTCTCCCTGCTGACCATCGAAATCACGAATTACGAAGATGTCTCAGCGCAGTTCAGCGCCACTATTGCCAATCGATATCTGCGACACATCGCAGCCAGGACGACTGACCACCGTCGCAATGAAGATTTACTGGGTCGTTTCGGTACGACGGAATTCCAGCTCCTCTTGCCCGGAGTGGATGAGGAAGGAGCGAAGGCCGTCTGCGATCGCCTGCAAGAGTCACTGCACAATGCCGACTTCCGACTCTTTGACAAGGTTGTCACGGTCGACTTTGTGATTTCTTCAGTTACGAAACACAAAGATGAGCTGAACCTGCAATCCTTGATGCAGGAAGGCGAACTCGAATTGTTCCGACTCAAGCATCAGTCCACCGAGTTGTCAGACTACCGCACTCACTAGCATTAACTGGCACTCTTGATTCTGACAGTCACACTCCCTTCCTGACATCCGGAGCTACACCATGTCTTTCAATTCCATCCTGTATTCCATAACAGACAATATCCTGACGATCACGTTGAATCGTCCGGAGCAGATGAACGCGTTCACTGTCGAGATGGCCCACGAGCTGATTCGGGCCTTTGAGCAGGCAGATGCCGATGACGAAGTCAGGGTCATCGTCGTTACGGGGGCGGGAAAGGCTTTCTGTGCGGGCATGGATCTTTCAGGTGACCGCAATGTGTTCGGCCTGGATGAATCCCTCAGCCCGACGCTGCATGATATGCAGGAACGCCTCGATGCTCCCGAAATCGAGGCCGGCGTGCGTGATACCGGCGGCCAGCTGACACTGGCAATCTATGCCTGCCGTAAACCGGTGATTGCCGCCATCAACGGCGCGGCAGTAGGAATCGGGGCCACCATGACCTGTGCCATGGATATTCGACTCGCAGCCGACAAGGCACGGGTGGGATTTGTGTTTAACAAGATCGGCATCACGCCGGAAGCCTGTTCGAGCTGGTTCCTGCCACGCATCGTGGGAATGGGTACCGCCCTGGAATGGGTATATACCGGTGAGATTCTGCCCAGCGAAATCTTGCTTGCGAAGGGTTTCGTGCGCTCCGTGGAACCGGTCGAACAACTCCTCGAGACCGCTTATAACCTGGCCAGGACCATCAGTTGTCACAGCCCGGTAGCCCTCGCCCTCAGCCGCCAGATGCTGTATCGCAACGCAGCCAGCGAGCATCCTCTGGAAGCTCATCGCGTCGATTCTCTGGCCATTTTCTACACCAGCCAGACCAGCGGCAAGGAAGGCGTGAACGCGTTCCTCGAGAAGCGCCCACCAGTCTTCACCGACAAAGTGTCCACTGATATGCCGCCGTTCTATCCCTGGTGGTAAATGCCTGCCCGACCCTGGCTTCATGGCATAAAATTGGTCGACATGCTACGAACTGGTGTAGGCTCCCATGTCAGGTAATCTGATAACCGGGTCGGTTCGTATTGCATGACAGTAGCCAGGTGGCGTCCGGCGATGTCCACAGTCCCACTCCGGAGCGAGGTGCATTTCTTGAAAGTCTTTGAGAATCTGATGGTCACAACCGGGCGGGTACTGCTGGGCCTGTATTTTATCGGCCCTGGATTGAACAAGGTATTTGCCTTCGAAACTAATGCCAACTACATGGCAGAACACGGCATGGTACTCATTCCCTTCTTTCTCGTGCTGACGATCCTGATTCAGCTCGGCGGTGGGGCGGCAATGGTCGTGGGTTATCAGACCAAGCTTGTCGCCTTTGTGCTGGCTGGACTCACGCTCGTGATCAGCCTGGTCATGCACGATTTCTGGACCATGCCTGCCGGAGATCTGCAAACGGGTCACGAGGCCCAGAATTTTGTGAAGAACATGGGCATCATGGCTGGCCTGCTGGTAGCTGCCGGGCTCGGTGGTGGCCACTGGAGCCTGGACCGGAAATTTGCCGGGTAACTGCTCGCAAAAGCTTGATTTGCTGCGGGTTTTATCGTGCAGATGTATTTCATTAAAACGCGCGTATAATGGCCATTCACTCAGCGAGGAATGATTTCACCATGATTATTGTGCAGAGCACGTTTGAGTTAATCCCTGACTCCAAACCAGAAGCCCTGGTCCTGATGAAAGACATGGTTACCTTGTGCCGCAAAGAGTATGGCTGCCTCAGCTACGAATACTACGAGGGGGTCACCGAGACGAACCGCGTCATCCTGTTCCAGGAGTGGGAGAACGCCGATTGTCTGCAAGCACACTATCAGACAGAACACATGGACAGCTTCATCGCCAACCTGTCTCGCCATCTGCAGAGTCCGATCATCACGCGAAGCTACCTGGCTCAGGAAGAGACACCGCCGAAAGCCAAGGCGAGCGACGCCGCACCGAAACCGCAACAGACAATCCACTAGTCACTTCGCCGCATCGGTGACGTCGTAATGCAACTGACATTCTGCAGCAGACGGTAATCACGCCATGTTCCATACACTGCAGAACGGTATCAAGACGCCGGTTTCTCCCGCTGAAAATGCCCGTCTGCTCCGCTGGCGCACCTCCACTTTTTGGGTCTGTCTGATCGGCTATGTTGGCTATTACCTCTGTCGTGGCAATCTGTCCGCCGCGTTTCCCTTGCTGGAACAGGAGTTCGGTTATTCGAACACCCAACTAGGTCTCATCGCCTCCCTGTCGGAGATGGCCTATGCCGCCGGCAAATTCGTCAATGGCCCACTGGCCGATCGCCTCGGAGGCCGCAAGATCTTCCTCGTCGGTATGGCCGGCGCCATCCTCTGGAACTTCATCTTTGCCCTGTCGGGCAGCCTCACAGCCTTCATCGTTGTGTGGTGCTGCTGTCGCTACTTCCTCGCCATGGGCTGGGGCGGACTGACAAAGACGATCGGTAACTGGTATCCCCGGGATCGCAACGGCACGGTCATGGGTCTGATCAGTGTTAATTTCCAATTCGGCGGTGTGGCAGCAACGCTGTTTGCCGGCTCTCTCGTTGCCATGGGCGTCAGTTGGCAAGGCATTTTCATCTATCCCGCCCTCGTGCTCACTGCGATCCTGATCTGGTCGACGCTGGCTTCACGGGCCAAGCCTGGTGATGTTGTCCCCGGTGCCCTTGTCAGCGAGGCCCTGCCTGACGCCACAGGCAAAACAAAGACTCGCGCCCAACTCGCCAATTATGGCCCGGAGGAGAATCCTTCCGTGCGCATCATTCTGACGACGCTGCTGCGACTGCCGATCTATCGCCAGCTGCTCGTGTACAGCTTTCTCACTACATTGCTGCGCTCGGTTTTCCTGTTCTGGACACCTAAATTTCTGTTCGACATTGGGCTCAGTGCGAGCACGGCAATCTTGCAATCAGCGGTATTTCCGCTGCTAGGCGTGCTCGGTACGTTGTTCATTGGCTGGTACACCGACCATCACGCGCGCAATGGCGATCGCGCCCGCATGATGTGGATCATGTTGTCTGTGCTCGTCTTCTGCATGCTTGGTATCACGGTGTTAAGTACCGCAGAAAACCCGAACTTCAATCTCATCCTGGTATTCCTGGGTGCCAGCGGATTCTTCCTGTTGGGCCCCTATTCCATGAGCAGCGGCTGCCTGACCCTGGACATCGCCGGTGCACAGGGTGCCGGTTCCTGCACCGGTATTATCGACGGGATGGGGTATATTGGCGGGGCGATGGCGGCGTTTGCGGCTGGCGCGATGTCGGATTATCTGGGGTGGCCACAGGTGTTTCTGGTGCTGACTGGATTCGCCGCCGTCTCCACCCTGAGTGCCTGGTTTATGAGTCGTGGCTTTCAGCGCATGGCGGCTGGTGACTCAGCGTGATTCGTACGCCTTGATGGCGTCGGTGATCTCCTTCGCCAGATCATTCGGGATGGGGAATGAGAGATTGTACTGCGATATCTTCCAGCCCGCGTCCGTCCTGATCAGTACCCCCGATCCGCGCGACGTGCCGTAGTTGGCACTCAGTAATATTTCGTCGAACGAGGCAGTGTTGCCGTCCGGTGTCAGATTCACATGCCGGGTCTGCGGCGTGTACTTCCAACCACGACTCCCGCTCGCATACGCCTGAAACTCGGCCTTGGGCCAACGCTCGCCGGCATCGCTGCCAAGGAACACGCCGTCGGCGCTCATCAAGTTGAAGTAGCGCACCCAGTCACCGTCGGCCGCCGCCGCGTGAAATTCATTCAGTACACTGTCGATCGCGGTGAGCGCGGCCGAGTCCTGCGCCCGCGTCGTCGGGCACACCGCCAGACTCCACAACAGCAACCCTGCCATCAGCATGCGCATCTTCATGATCTTGTCTCCATTGCAGTCGGGTCCGATTCAATTTCATGGGCGAAGGCGCCGTCGTCGAGTCGGGCAAAATAATCCCTGGCGGCGATCCGGACGTGACGCGCCAGAATCAATGTCGAAAGCATTGTCGGTATCGCCATCATCGCGTAGAAGCCATCGAGCAGATTGATCATCGCTTCCATGGAAGCGACGGCTCCCAGCGTTATCAACGCCATATAGGCCCACATATAATATTTCTCGCGCGCTGTGCCGAACAAAAATCCCATACACTTGCTGCCATAGTACCAGTACGTCAGCACAGTGGTGGAACTCAGCACAAACACCATCGCCAGCAGCAGGTAAGAACCATAGCCCGGGAATGCCTGTTCGAAAGCTTGTGCTGTCATCGTGACGCCGACGGCATCGCCACGCCATGCGTCGGTTACCAGCAGGGCGATTGCGGTACAGGTGCAGACGACGAGCGTGTCGAGGATGGGGCCTACCATCGCCACCAGACCCTCTCGTATCGGCTCATTGGTCTTTGCCGCACCGTGCGCGAGTGATTCGGTGCCGATACCGGCTTCATTCGAGAAGGCGCCACGTTGCACTCCAATCAATATCACCGCTCCCAGAGCACCTCCGGAGACAGCATTGCCTGTAAACGCATCTCTGAAGATCAATGCGATAACTTCGGGTACACGCTCGATATTGGAGATCAGCAACACTGCGGTGATGCCGAAATAGAACACAACCATGGCGGGCACCAGCGACGCGGCCACGGCAGAAACCCGTTTGATCTTGCCAATTGCGATCGAGAAGATAGCGATCGCCAGCAGAATGCCGGCAATCAGGTCGAAGCGAAAATGGGATTCCGCGGTGGCGAGACCCGCAGGAATCGCAATCAGGTCACGCAGGATTTGTACCAGCTGGTTGATCTGAAAGACAGGCAAGGTGCCGACCATGCCGGCGATAGCAAACATCCAGGCCAGTGGCAGCCAACGGCGGCCAAGACCCTCGCGAATCACATACATGGGTCCCCCTTGCAGGTGGCCCTTGTCATCATGTCCACGGAACATGATGGCGAGCGAGGCAGTGTAGAACTTTGTGGTGGTACCAACTATCGCCGTTACCCACATCCAGAAAATTGCGCCGGGGCCGCCGACAGTGAGGGCGACGGCTACACCTGTGATGTTACCGAGCCCCATGGTCCCGGCCAGTGCTGTGGCTAGCGCGCGATAGTGACTGATATCGCCACCGGCACCGGCGGATTCCTGATTGTACTTGCCGCGCAACAGCGCAATGCTGTGGCCAAGGTAGCGCAGGTGAAGCAAACGGGAATGAACGGTGAAAAACAGACCGCCACCCACCAGCAGAATCACCAGTGGCAGCCCCCACATGAAACTCGCGAATGCCGCGATCGCGGCTTCTAGTTGTGCCACGGATTACCTTTACTGCCCGCCCTGAGAAGGATGAAGGGATCGATCACTCTGTCGAGCACCATGTCGACTCCGGCTGTGGATATGCTTGCAGCTTATCCAGCGTGATGCGGCATTGCAACCCGAGCGCGGTCGGTTGCTCAGGGAATATTGGCGGCAAAGCGAAAATCTGCCGGGGGCTTCGCTCCCTGCAAATGTTCCACAAAATAATTCCAGCGTCGCAGCATGAAATAGCGTCGATTACCAAACCCGTGGCTGGCGTCTGGTAACAGCAACAAGTCGAAATCCTTCTCGGCCTCGATGAGAGCCTGCACCACGAGTAAGGTGTTCGAGGGATGGACATTGCTGTCCATCAAGCCATGTGCGAGCAGCAGATGCCCTTGCAGATTGGCAGCAAGCAGCTGGTTGGCCTGGTTGTCATAGTTGCTTGCCAGGGTACCACTCTTGCTCTCGCCCCCGGTGGGATCCGCCTCCGGATAGGTAACGAGTAGTCCCTGCCATTTCTCACCCCAATCATCCTCGTAATTGCGGTTGTCGTGGTTGCCGGCGCCCGACACAGCTACCTTGTAGAATTCCGGATAACGCAGGATCCCCGCTGTCGAGGCGAAGCCACCACCAGAGTGTCCCCAGATGCCGACAAGGTCGAGATCCATCCATGGATTGGCCGCAGCCAGCTGGCGAATCGCGGAAACCTGATCCGGCAAGCCGTTATCGCCCATGTCGCCGTAATAGGCATCATGGAAGGCTTTTGAACGCCCCGGAGTTCCCATCGCATCGAGTTCGACCACGATGAAACCCAGTTCGGCCAGGGCCTGCTTGTCATTGCGTGCGGCGCGGAAAGAACGAGTCCCGACACTGCCAGTCTGTGGCCCGGGGTAGAGATAGTTCAACACCGGGTATCGCAACGCCGGATCAAAGTTGGACGGTTTGTAGAGCAAGCCGTACAGGTCCGTCTGCTGGTCTCGCGCCTTCACAGTAAAGGGCTCTGGCGCCACCCAGCCGGTAGCGAGCAATCGGTCCAGAGAACTCGATTCCAGTGCGAGAACTGCATTGCCGTCGACCGATCGGATCACCGCGGTCGGCGCTGTCGTCGGTGTGGAGTAGATGTCTGTAAAGAAATCGTGAGAAGGTGACCAGGTGATCTCATGATTCGCCGGTTCCGGAGTCAGGTTCTCGAGGCCACTGCCATCGAAGTGGACCCGGTACAGGTACTGGAAGTAGGGATCGCCAGGCTCGCGGTTGGCCCCGAGGAAATAAATCCAGTCGTTGGCAAGATCGAGATGTTGCACATCCAGCACACTCCAGTTACCCGAAGTGATCGGATGTTTCAGGGCACCAGTAGCGAGATCGTGCAGGTACAGGTGACCCCAATTGTCCCGTTCGGAGAACCAGATGAACTCATCGCGTCCAGGTAGCACCCGCCAGTTGGCATTGCTGAATCCACCCTCATAGTAGGTTGCCTGTTCTTCCCGGTAGATGTCGCGTACGGCCCCGGTATCGGGATCGGCGAGGCGCAGCTCCGCGATCTTGTGGTCCCGCGATGACGAGACGAAGGCGAGTGACTTGCTATCGGCACTCCATTCCACATCGAGGAAAATACCGCCCGCTCCGGCGACATGATCACTCGTTGTCGATCGATGAGGGTCAGGTGGCATTTGCAGAGACACGAGCTTTGGCGTGCCGGACAGATCGATCACCACACGTTCGATCATAAAGATGGACTCGTCACCCGGCAGCGGGTATTTCCAGGCGTCCAGTTCGACGTGACCTACCTGTGTGTTGTAGAGGTACATCTCGCCGACATTGCGGCCGTCGTGACGGAAAGTAGCGATCTTGCTGGAATCCGGGGACCACAAGAGCACCGGTCCGTTATCGCGAATCCAGCCGGCGTTGTTGGTGGCATAGCCATAGTTCTCGACACCATCGAAGGTGACCTGTGTCACGGCATTGGTCGCCGTGTCCCGCACCCACAGATTGTAGCTGTCGATGAATGCTGCCTTGCTGCGATCGGGTGACAGGTATTCATCCGGCGGACTGGCGGCATGTTGCTGCAGGTCGTAGCTATCGAGATCGAGAGTGTAGGTCTTCCCGGAGTAGCGGAACTCGAGCTGCCGCCCGCTGCTGTCGAGCTGCACAGCAGTGAGGGCCAGTTCGTCCAGCGCTGGTGCCGCATCGACAAAATTGGCGAGAACGGTGGCGAGCCGCGCGCTGTCGAGCAACGGCCGTTTTTCACCCGTTACCGCATCGGCGAGCACATATTCCGAACCGGCAGCGCCAACGCGGCGATAGATGAGCTGCGCGGAATTTGTCTGCTGCCACGACTGTGACTGGATCACACCCTCGACAAGTGGCGTGGTATTGGGGGCGAGCCGCTGTTCGGCGCGCAGGTAATCGGCGAGAGTGGCGGTCACGTTCATGGAATCCTGGGGAGTCTCGGGCGCACAGGCACCCAGTATCGAGATCGCAAAGACAGAGGCGGCATAACGTGTTCCACGCATAAGAGTGTTCCCATGCTCTGATGTGGGGCGCCGGGTCGAAATCGACCCGGAACCGTGACAAGAAATTCCCACAGGTGACGATTGCCCCTGTCGAGGCCGAACACCAATTACAGCAGCGTGTCCAGAATCAGATTCGTCGATTCGATAATGCGCTGATCCCGCGGTCGCAGATCTGGCGCGAAGGGCACGCCGGTCAGGTGCTGCAGACCCTGGATGTAGCGCACGGCGATGGCATTGGCCTGTTCATCAGTAAATTGCTGATCCTGCGAGGTTACCATGCCCCGTGCGAATTCCTTGGAGAAGGACACCGGCTTGCCATTGCGAGTCAGCAACGCACCGTCTTCATCCAGGCGCCAGAACCGGGATGAATCCATCGTATAAAGTTCATCGGCGGCGACGATCTTGCCTTCGCTATTAATGCCATGCTCGGTCTTCGTATCGACGAGCACCATGCCTTTCTCGAGCAGATATTGGGAGATCATGCCAAAGGCCATGATCGAGGCATTGCGAATCTGGTTGTACTGTCCCTGGGTACAGATGCCCTCATCAATCAGGTACTGGGCATCGATGGTGCGATCCACCTTGTCCTTCGTGCTGGGAGTGTCCATCAGATAGGGCAGAATGCCATTCGGTTCCAACGCACTCACAGTCAGATCGTGTCCGGCATAGCGCAGCGTCGCTTCGCCCGCTTCCTTGGCCGCGAGCCAATGCTGATACAGCGAAGTAGAGGTCGAGCTCTCTGCCATGTAGAGACGCAGGACATTTTCCAGCATGATCAATTGCAGATTTTCCGCAGGAATCACCGTCGAGCTGGGCAAAAGCCCAGGCACAGTGAACTGCGAGGTGCCCAGTACCGGCTGCACCAATCGCAGCATGTGGTCATGGTTAAAGGCGAGTACCTGGTCCTTGAATGGGATGGCGCCACGATTCACGTCATGCGTCGAGATACGGTTATTGCGGAACATCAGGCGAATTGGCACACCAGTCCTGGTGACGAGTGCCTCACCAAAGACCGAGTCGGAGACCTTGCCCGTTAACACTGTACACCCTTTAAGACGCGGAATTTCGCCATCGGCAATGAGGGCTTCAATAGGACGTCCGACGTTTACAGTGACGCCATGGGCTGCTACCAGTTCACTTATCTCTTTTTCATCAAGCATGGATTGAGTTCGCTTCCGGAAGTGTGAGTACAAAGGGCTGCAAAGGGGCAAAGAATAGTGGAATCAGTAAGTGACTACAATAATTCGCCCCTCCGCATCACCCGGATCATACGCAACAAGCCCGGGGACGGGATCACTTCAGGTTGGAAACACGATGAGAATGAATGGAGGTACGTTGGGGAGAAATGGAGCCGCCACCGACGATAATTGAGAACGTCTCCGGCGCAACCAGACTGCCAGCGACACGCTCAGGATCATGTTGGGCTTTGACTGCCGAGAGAATCAGGTGCCTTTCAGGGTAATGCTGAATAGGAACGAAGGGAAATGGTGCCGGCACCGACGATAACCGAGAACGTCTCCAGCGCAACCAGACTGCCAGCGACACGCTCAGGATCACGTTGGGCCTTGACTGCCGAGAGAATTAGGTAACTTTCAGGGTAATGCTGAATAGTAACGAAGGGAAATGGTGCCGCCACCAGGAGTCGAACCCGGGACCTGCTGATTACAAGTCAGCTGCTCTACCACGGCTGAGCTATAGCGGCATTTCGAACATCGTGCGCGTTACTACGTTTCTGACTGCTCCTGAGAAAGACTGTGCCCACTCAGACTACTCTACCTCTTTCGCCGCCACCAGGAGTCGCCTCCAATAAACGGCGGGGGGACCTGCTGATTACAAGTCAGCTGCTCTACCACGGCTGAGCTGTAGCGGCATAGATGAGGTCAATCAGGCCGCGCATACTACATAATAAATGTCACCGATTCAATCCCCGACGGTAAAAACTCAATGCTGTCGGAACGCCCCCTTGAGCCCCCAAATCAACCGGCTTCCCGCCACCCCATCCATCCCCCAATCCCCGCCTCCCGCCCGGAATCAGCCATACTAACCCTTCGGGTTTTTTGCTACAGTGCAACGTCCTGAGACGGGGCGAGCGAGTCAATGCTCGCCGAGTGAATGCCGACAGCACCATGAGTAGCCCAACTGACACTGCAGCCTGGCACGCCCTGCGCTCCCACAGCGCGCACTTCCGCGAGGGCAACTCTCGCCTGAGTGGGCTGTTCGCCGCCGACCCATCGCGTGCGGACATGTTCTCGCGGCAACATGACAATCTGCTACTGGATTTTTCCCGCAATTACATCACCGAAGACACCCTCACGCTGCTGCTCGAACTGGCGCGTGAACAAAATGTCCCCTCTGCGATCACATCCATGTTCGCAGGCGACAACATCAATTCCAGTGAGGCTCGCCCGGCTTTACATATCGCCCTGCGGGAACCGGAAACCAATCACCGCTTCCCTGAGCTGACAGTAGCGCTGGCGCGCATGGCGCGACTCGTCGACAGCATCCGCAAGGGTGATTGGGTGGGTTACAGTGGCATGCCGATCAGGGATGTCGTCAATCTTGGCGTGGGGGGTTCCGATCTCGGCCCGGCGCTCGTCGTCTCCGCGCTCGAGCGACCTAACGCTCGTGATATTGCGGTACATTTTGTCTCCAACATCGACCCTGCCCAACTCGCAATGACGCTGGCCCGGCTCAACCCCGAAACGACCCTGTTCATCGTCGCGTCGAAATCATTCACGACACTCGAGACACGCCACAATGCCGAGTTGTGCAAGCAATGGCTGCAGGAGCACTGCGCAGATTCTGCTGCTACCGCTCGCCATTTCGTCGCGGTCACCACTAACACGGAAGCAGCACTGGCGTTTG
>Ga0222714_10002816_pt1 | contig 18100 bp, 17 predicted proteins | sample C33_3DmetaG_FD_165048 | JGI IMG/M metagenome (GOLD analysis project Ga0222714, IMG submission 165048) | Estuarine water microbial communities from San Francisco Bay, California, United States - C33_3D | ecosystem: Environmental > Aquatic > Marine > Unclassified | place: USA: California...
CGCTGCGGCGCAAGGGAAGTGGCGACAGGGTTGCCGAGAGCGCCGAGGCGCTGGCCGCCAAGATCATCGACCAACTTACGCGCCAGACGGTCGCCTGCCTTCTCGAGGCCGCCTTTGCCGAGGACAGCCTCGACTGGGCCGATCCGGCGGGCCTGGCCGACCATCCCCTGACCCTTGCCGGGCTCGACCGGCATCAAGGGGTCATCAGCCTCAGCCTCAATCTGGGGGTTCCGGTCATCGGCCTTGGCGCTTCTGCCCCGTCCTACTATGGCGCGGTGGGCGAGCGGCTGAATACCCGGATGATCCTGCCCCAACACGCTGGCGTGGCCAATGCCATCGGCGCGGTTGTCGGCCAGGTCGCGATGCACGCAAGCGGCACCGTTACCTCGCCGGGGCCGGGGATCTTCGTCGCGCATCTTGGTGCGGGACCAAAACAGTTTGCCGACCGTGATCAGGCGATCGAGGCGCTGCGGCAGGAGTTGGAAGCGGATGCAGCGGGTCGCGCGCGCCTCACTGGTGTCGAAGAGATCCGGATCACCAGCCGATCCGATATCCGCGAGGTCGAGATCGAGGGGCAGCCGATGTTCATCGAGGCGGCAGTCAGGGTTACAGCGCAAGGACGGCCGCGGATCGCAGAGGGCTGACAAAAGGTCATGGACGGGTCGATTGTCGTGCGCTAACAGGTCGGCAAGTCCGACCCTCAAGGGAAGTATGACAAGAGGTATTCATGACTATCCGCGTCACTGTCTGGGGCGAGAACGTCCACGAGCAGACCAACAAGATCGTTGCCGGTCATTACCCGAAAGGGATGCACGGCTGTATTGCCGAGGGCCTGAACGAAGACGCCGCAATAATGGCGACCACCGCCACCCTTCAAGAACCCGAGCATGGCCTTCCCGTGGCCAGACTTGCCCAGACCGACGTTCTGATCTGGTGGGGGCACGCCGCGCATGGCGATGTGTCGGACGAGGTCGTCGAGCGGGTCATCGAACAGGTCTGGGCAGGTATGGGCCTGATCGTCCTGCACTCGGGCCATTTCGCCAAGGTGTTCAAACGGCTCATGGGCACGCCCTGTAACCTTTCCTGGCGCGAGGCGGGCGAGCGTGAGAGGCTTTGGGTCGCTTCGCGCAACCATCCGATCGCGGCCGGCCTGCCGGATCATTTCGAGATAGAGAACGAGGAAATGTATGGCGAGCCGTTCGGCATCCCCGAGCCGCTTGAGACCGTGTTCATCAGCTGGTTCCAGGGCGGCGAAGTCTTTCGTTCCGGTGTGACCTACAAGCGCGGGGCGGGGAATGTATTCTATTTCCGGCCCGGCCATGAGGCCTACCCGACGTATCATGACGCCAACGTGCGGAAGGTCTTGAAGAACGCCGTGAAATGGGCGCACAGCGCCGCGCCGCGCCTGACGGGCGTGACCGAGGCGCCGAACGTGCCGGTTACAGAGGCGCTCGAGCCGCTCGAAGAGCGCGGGCCGCGCCTGCATCACGACGGCGAAGAGGGCTTCAGATGAGCTTGCGTATCCTGATCGTTGGCACCGGGGGCATGGCCAATGCCCATGCCGAATCCTTCGCGGCCATCGAGGGGGTCGAGCTGGTCGGAGGCGTCGATACGAGCATCGAGCGCCTTGACGCCTTTTGCGACAAACATGGGATTCCCAATCGGTTCACGTCGCTCGACGAGGCGCTCGCCTGGGGCGCTTTCGACGCCGCGACCAACGTCACGCCGGATGCAGCGCATCATGCCACGACGATGCCGCTTCTTGCCGCGGGCAAACACGTCATGTGCGAAAAGCCCCTCGCGGCCAATCGCGCCGACGCCGAGGAAATGGCCGGCGCCGCCGAGGCGGCGGGTGTGGTGAACATGGTCAACCTGACCTATCGCAACGTGCCTGCGCTCATGCACGCCGCACGCCTCGTGGCGGAGGGCGCGGTCGGCGAGGTTCGGCATTTCGAGGCGGCCTATCTGCAAAGCTGGCTCACACAGCCGGCGTGGGGGGAATGGACGACCGAAAGCAAATGGCTCTGGCGTCTTTCCACGGCGCATGGGTCCAAGGGTGTGTTGGGCGATATCGGCGTCCATATCCTCGATTACGCGACACTTGTCGCCGGCAGTGCGCCGAAAAGCGTCAGTTGCCGCCTGACCACCTTTGACAAGGTGCCGGGGGGCCGTATTGGCGATTACGTTCTCGATGCGAACGATAGCTTCAACATGCATCTTGAGCTCGAAAACGGTGCGGTCGGTGTCGTTCATTCAAGCCGGATGGCGTCGGGCCATTTGAACGATCTCTCTTTGCGAATCTATGGCACCAAAGGCGCGCTCGACGTGCGCTATGAAGACAACATCAGCCTGCTGCGCGGCTGCCTTGGCGAAGACATGCCGGTTGCCCGCTGGTCCAACATCGAGACCCCCCCTGTCGAGACCAACTATCAGCGATTTGTCGCCGCGATCCGTGACGGCCGCACCGAGCGGCCCGATTTCCGCCGCGGGGCCGAATTGCAGGCGGTGCTCGATCTGGCCGAAGAGTCTGATCGCAAGAGCGGCTGCTCGCTCGCGCTCTGACCGCCGTTAAGCCCCTCTCAACCCGGTGCTGCTAGACCGGTTTTTGGGTGAGCAGAGGGTGAAGGCATGGGCGCGGCAGCGATTGCTCCGGTCATTATCAAACGCAAGAAGGTCGTGGGGGGCGAGGGTCACCACGGCGGCGCATGGAAGGTTGCCATGAGAGCGTTTCCTTATAAAGGGTGGCGCGTTTTGCGCCAGGTTTTCAGGAAAGCCGCGGGGCGGCGTTTGATCAGTCATTCTGACGTGTGTCGGGCGGGCCGACCTATGCTTTGCACGAATTGCAGTCTGGGACGCTTGTGCCTAATGGAGGATGAATCGCGGTCCGGAAAATGCCTTGGATTTTATCAACTCCTCAGGCGCGGTGTTCGAGCCGCCCGCTTCGGCCGCTATCGTCGCCTTGCGTGCCGTCCTTGCGATAGGTGCCAAGTTGGGTATGGGCGCGTTCAATGTCCGCGATGCGCCCTATGGCAGCCTGGACGCCCCGGATTGCCGACGACAGAAGCCGCTGGTTCCTTCCGACGAGGTCCATCAGAAGCCAGGCCTAGTCCGCCGAGAGCTTTGGCGCTCCGGCCATCAGCCGTTCCCGCGCTTCGATAACAGAGGCGAGGGTTTCATAGCTGCCCGACAAGATGGCCTGCCGTTCCGAATCGAGGCCGGCCAGGAGTTCATCCATGATCGAAGGTTTCATTCATTCTCTCCTTCAGGGCATCGAAAATCGTTTCGGCGAGGCCAATGCCTCCGGCTCGGGCAATTTCCTGGGCCTGTGCTTCGGTCAGGAATGAGGCAATCTGGTCTTCCCCGATACCGCCGCCAAAGCCCGACTCTGTCGCGTTGAGTCCGGCGCTTTTGAGCATCTCCCGCAGAAAACTCGCCTCAAGATCCTGCGCTGCCTTGCGCAGGCGGGCCTCTGGATCCTCGGCGTTATGGGGGGCAAATGCCGATCCGGTCAGTCCTGTAATCATCGAAGGCCTCTGTGATGGTCCGAGTCGGCTCACAATGCGGGGCGGCGGTAAATTTCAGGTAACTTTGATGTGGCAGGCTGCAGGTCGGTTCCAGAAAGGATCAGACCCGAATGCAGATTCCTTCCTTCCCTACTGTCGTCGCAGGCGCCGAAGTATCGGAGGCGGCACAGTCGACTGTCGACCAGCCGCCCCGCGTCGCGCGAGACTTTGCCCGGCTCCTGGCCGGATCAGTTGTCGGCGGCGATCCAGACGTTTCGGCGGCGATCGAAGAGGGCGCGCCGCAGGCGGCGGTTGGTGCGGGCCTCCCCTTCTCCGCGGTCGTAATCGAATTTGCGCGTCGGATGCCCAAGGGCCAGCGGCGCCGCCAGCGCCGCCCGATGATCTGTCGGCAGATGTCTTTGAGCCCGGACCGGGCCTGGCCGAACCAAGCCAGACCCAAGTGCAAAGTGTCCGCGACAGCCTCGGTGCCCAAACTGCGAGGAATGAGCCTAGGCGGCTCACCGACGAAGTTCAGAACCGCCAGACGCCGCCCGTCCTGCCACCAACCCTCAAGGCGCGGCACGTCGAGCCGCCCGCCGACACGCCACAGCCTGAATCGCGCCCGTCGAACGGACAGGGCGTTCAGGCCGAGCAACCAGCAGCCTCGGGCGCCAAGAACGTGGTAGCCTGGAATGCGCTCGGCCCGGTGCGGCTTCATCCCCTGTCTTCCGACGCGCCACCCGTGCCCTGGAATGTCTCTGCCGAAAGCGCCGTCGCCTTGCCGCGCGGCCATGCTGACGCGCAGTCGATGCCGCCAGAGCACGCCAAAGCCTCGGGCCTTGCGCAGGCTCTCGCACCAGAGCACGCCAAAGCCTTGGGCCTTGCTCGGGCACCCGGGATTGTCGGCGCCAAGGCCTTGCCAGAGACAGCCGTGGCAAAGGGGATTCGAGAAACGCCCCTCGCACCGGCCGCTGGCGGTGCAACGCCCGAGGAGGGGCGCTTGCCAACACCAGCCCCTGTTCAGGGAATGCCACTGCTGACCAACGCCGGGATTGCGAGCGACGGCGGTCGTGAAGGCCAGGGCGGAAAATCGCAGGATCGACCGACCGGAAAAATTGAAACCCAGCGCGCAGATCCTGCCAGGGAAAAGCCGACCCAACCTGCCTTCGTGGGCGCGCAATCGCCCGAAGCGACCGCAGACGACATCGCGGCGAGCCGAACCGCAGAAAGCCAGATTTCCGGCCCTTCAGGCAACCCGGCCCATCCCGCGGCCCCCGTATCCGGATCCACGACTGCGTCAGGATTGGGGCAAGCCACCATCCAACAGCTTGCCGTCGCGATCCGGCGGTCGGAGGGGGGCGAGATCGAGATCGCCCTTGAGCCCGAAGAGCTTGGGAAGGTTCGGCTGACTATTGCCCCGCATGACACACGGGTGACTGTCTCGGTCTTTGTCGAGCGCCCCGAAACGCTCGATCTGATCCGACGGCATATAGATGCACTGACCAGCGATCTTCGCCAGCAGGGCTACACCGAAGTGGCTCTGGATTTCGCGCAAAACCGCGGCCAGCAGGGCAACAAGAGCCTGCCTGACCTGCCCGCGCAAGCCGCGCCTTCGGAAGACACGGCGCAAGCCGAAACCGGCAAAATCACATCCCACCCTTCGCTGCGCGTCGGCGGGTTGGACTTGCGAATATAGGAGGTCACATGGAAATCCAGCCCAATTCGACGACCCAAGCCACGCTTTCGCCGCCCCGAAAATCCGCGGCGATCAGCTCGGACTTTGAGACATTTCTCAAAATGCTGACCGTCCAGATGCAAAATCAGGATCCGCTCAACCCCATCGATTCGGCCGATTACGCCGTGCAACTCGCCACGTTCTCGGGCGTCGAACAGCAAGTCCGAACCAACCAGATCCTCTCTGACCTGAGCGAGCTTCTTGGCGGCAGCGGTCTTGGACAAGCGGCGCAGTGGATTGGCAAGGATGTCCTTGCCGTTGCTCCGGCGTCTTTCGTGGGCGATCCGCTTGCTATCGAGATTCCCGCCGCGCGCCGGGCCGAATCCCTCGCCCTGATCGTCCGCGACGCGGGGGGTGCCGTGGTCGCAACAGGGCCCGTGCCTCCGGGTGCGACAAGCATCGATTGGGATGGAACGGACGCCTATGGAAATCGCCTTTCGGAAGGCCTCTATCGGTTCTCTGTCCGCGATGCGGCTGACGCGAGCTATGAGGAAACGCCGGCCGCCGTTTATGCGCGTGTGAGCGAGGTCAGGGCAAACGAGGAAGGCCTTGTCTTTGCGCTGACCGGCGGGATCGAGGTGCCTTTCTCCGAGGTCACAGGCGTGCGGGCTGGCGTCTAACGGTCCTCTCAGCCCCAGAGGTTGAGCGAAACGAGGAAACCCGCGGTCGCCGCCGCGGCTCCCACAAGGATCAGCGAGGCAGCCAGCCAGAGGCTTGGCGGCTTGGGCTCCGGTTCGGGCTTGCCTTGACGGTTGAGCAATTCTTCCGCCAGCTTGGGCAGCTTTGGCCCAAACCGCGACAAGACCTGCATCGTGCGGATCGCATCGCGTATCGCCGCCTTTGGCCCGATGCTGTCCTTGATATAGTCCTCGACCACCGGGTGGGCGACTTCCCAGATGTTGATATGCGGATCGAGCGAGCGCGCAACCCCTTCGACCACCACCATCGTGCGCTGCAACAGGATCAGTTCGGTGCGTGTCTGCATCCCGAAACGTCCTGTGACTTCAAGGAGATAGGCCAGAAGCCGCCCCATCGAGATCCGGCTCGCGTCCATGCCGAAAATCGGCTCGCCCACGGCCCGCAACGCGTTGGCAAACTCGTCCACGTCGCGGTCGGCCGGAACATAGCCGGCCTCGAAATGCACCTGTGCCACGCGCATGTAATCGCGCTTGATGAAGCCAAACAGGATCTCGGCATAGACCCGGCGCGTATATTCGTCGATGCGGCCCATGATCCCGAAATCAAAGGCCACCACATCGCCATTCGGCGCAACCTTGAGGTTGCCCTGATGCATATCGGCGTGGAAGAATCCGTCGCGCAGCGCGTGTTGCAAGAATAGTTGAAGGATACGCGACGCAATCGCCACCCTGTCATGGCCGGCCGCGTCGATCGCTTCGTTGTAGCCCGCGTTGACCCCGTCGGCCCAGTCGAGCGTCATGACCCGCCGCGACGACAGCGCCCATTTCACCCGCGGCACCGCAAAGCCGGGATCGCCCTTGGTGTTTTCGGCAAACTCCGAGGCCCCCGCGCTTTCGAGGCGCAGGTCCAGTTCTCCCTGCACCACCCCGTCGAAATGCCGGATCACGTCAAGCGGCCGAAGGCGGCGCGACGACGGTGAAAGGAACTCGATCACGTTGGCGGCGAAATAAAAGGCGTCGATATCGCGCTGAAAGGAGCGCTCGATACCAGGGCGCAAAACCTTGACCGCCACGTCTTCGCCGGTGGCTTTCAGGGTCGCACGGTGAACCTGCGCGATCGAGGCCGCAGCGATCGAATCGGAAAAGGCGCTGAACACCTCATCAACGCTGATCCCCAGCTCATGCTTGATCTCTGCCTTGGCTTCCATGGTCGAAAATGGCGGCAGCTTGTCCTGCAGGACGCGCAATTCTTTGGCCAGTTCCTCGCCGACCACATCGGGCCGCGTCGAAAGGATCTGGCCAAACTTGATATAGGCCGGCCCCAGCGCGGTAAGCGCCCGCGTTGCCGGCGGCAACTTGGGGTCGCCGCGATAGCCAAGCCACTTGAACGGTATCGCAAAGGTCCGCGCGGCCAAGCGCAGCATCGGCCCCGCCTCGAAGGCATCAAGCACGACATTCATCGCCCCCGCCCGTTCAAGCGTCGCGCCGGTGCGGATCAGCCGCCAGATATTATGGGGCCCGCGCATCCTAGATTTTCCACCCTGAATGCAGGCAGGCGATGCCCAGCGACAGGTTGCGATAGGCGGCATTACCGAAGCCCGCCGCCTTCACCATGCCGAGAAAAGTTTCCTGATCGGGAAACTTGCGGATCGATTCAACTAGATACTGATAGCTGTCGCGGTCATTGGCGATTGCTTGCCCCATGCGCGGGATCACGTTGAAGGAATAAAGGTCATAGGCCTTTTGCATGGCCGGATTGGGCAACTGGCTGAACTCGAGAACCATGAGCCGCCCGCCGGGCCGCAGCACACGATAGGCCTCGTTCAGCGCCTCTTGTGGGCGCGTGACATTCCGGATGCCGAAGCTGATCGTATAAACGTCAAAGGTATTGTCGGCGAAGGGCAGGGCCATCGCATCGCCCACAACCCAATCAAGGCTTGCCGCCATGTCTGCCGCTTCGGCGCGCTTGCGCCCTTCGACAAGCATCGACTCGGTCAGATCAAGCACGGTGGCCTGGCCACGCCCGGCCCGCTTGAGAAACCTGAAGGATATGTCGCCCGTGCCGCCCGCCACGTCCAAGAGCTTCTGCCCCGGTCGCGGCGCGAGCCAATCCATCATCGCGTCTTTCCAGACGCGGTGAATGCCAAGACTCATGACATCGTTCATCACATCGTATTTCGAGGCGACCGAAGTGAAGACACCCCGCACACGGCCGGCCTTCTCCTCTTCGCGCACGGTCTCGAAACCGAAATGCGTTGTCCTGTCCGTCGTGTCCGTCATGGGCTCTTGCCGTCAATCCTGTGGCCCTGAACAATGGGCACCGAAAGGGGCATACACCGGACCCCCGCCCATAGGAAGCCTGCCATGCCCGAATTGCCCGAAGTCGAGACGGTCCGCCGCGGTTTGCTGCCGGCGATGGAGGGTCGGGTGATTGAACGGGCGCAGATCAATCGCCCCGATCTGCGCTGGCCGTTTCCCGAAGGGATGCGCGAAAGGCTAGAGGGCAAGCGCGTTCTCGCCCTGCGTCGCCGCTCGAAATACATCCTGGCCGATCTCTCCTCGGGCGAGTCGCTGCTCATTCATCTCGGGATGTCGGGCCGAATGCTCGTTTCGGGCCGGGTTCTTGGCGAATTTCACCAGAATGTCGGCGTCGAAGATGCCCATCCCGAACCGCAGAAGCACGATCATGTCGTCCTCGATCTCGAAGGCGGCGCCCGCGTGACCTTCAACGATGCCCGCCGCTTTGGCGCGATGGATCTTCTCGACACCGCCACCGCCGAGGATCACTGGCTCTTGCGCGATCTCGGACCAGAACCCTTGGGCAACAGCTTTGATGGCCCCTATCTCGCCGCCCGCCTCAAGGGCAAGGCAAGCCCGATCAAGACCGCGCTTCTGGATCAGAGAATCGTCTCCGGGTTGGGTAATATCTATGTCTGCGAAGTGCTCCACCGGGCCGGAATCAACCCTCGCCGCAAGGCTGGTCAGATTTCCGAGACCCGCGTCGGCGGGCTTGTGCCGATCATTCGCGAGGTCCTGTCCGAAGCGATAGAAGCGGGCGGTTCCTCGCTCAGGGATTACCGGCAAGCCGATGGCGAACTCGGTTATTTTCAACATGTTTTCCGTGTTTATGACCGCAAAGGCGGACCCTGCGTGACCCCCGGCTGCGACGGCACCGTGCAGCGGATCGTTCAGGGTGGTCGCTCCACTTTCTATTGCCCGCGTTGTCAAAGATAGCTTGATCGCGGCCCCCGCAGTGCTAAGCACTTGCCCGACTGCTCACAACAAAAGGCCCGAAAATGGCTTACGAAACCCTGATCGTAGAGATGCATGACTATGTGTCCTACGTCACCCTTAACCGCCCCGACGCTCTCAACGCTCTCAACCCGACCCTGCTCGGCGAGTTGTGCGACGCGCTGGAAGAGGCAGACGCCAACGACAAGGTGCGCTGCATCGTCATCACCGGTTCGGAAAAGGCCTTTGCCGCTGGCGCCGATATCTCGGTCATGGCCGACAAGTCCTTTGTCGATGTCTATTCCGAAAAGCTCTTTGCCAACGAAGGCGCCCGTTTCAACAACACCCGCAAGCCGATCATAGCCGCTGTGTCGGGCTACGCGCTGGGCGGCGGGTGCGAGCTTGCGATGATGTGCGATTTCATCATCGCCGCCGACAACGCCAAATTCGGCCAACCCGAGATCAACCTCGGCGTGATTGCTGGCCTTGGCGGGTCCCAGCGCCTGCCGCGTTATGTCGGCAAGGCGAAAGCGATGGATATGCACCTGACGGGCCGCTTCATGGACGCCGCCGAAGCCGAGCGCTGCGGCCTCGTTTCGCGGGTCGTGCCGGTCAAGAAGCTCAAGGAAGAGGCGCTCGCTGCAGCGGTCAAGATCACCGAGAAATCGCTTCTTGCAGCCGCTGCTGCCAAGGAAGCCGTCAACGCCGCCTTCGAGACCACCCTCGCAGAGGGCCTGCGCCTGGAGCGGACGCTCTTCTATTCGCTCTTCGCCACCGAAGACCAGAAAGAGGGCATGGCCGCCTTCCTGGAAAAGCGCGAAGCGCAATTCCGAGACAGATAAGCCGCTTTAGGGCTTTCCAAGCGGGGCGTTCTATGGTTATAGGCGCCCCATCCATGCGCGTGAGGCCCGCTTAGGCCAGAATCAGCCGGTTCCAGAACCCGGTCGGGCCGATTGCGCAGTTATTGAACATTGACCCGAACGAGGGAACCGAAACATGGCTAATACGCCCCAGTCCAAGAAACGCGCTCGCCAGAGCGAGACCCGTTTTGCAATCAACAAGATGCGCCGTTCGCGCATCCGCACCTTCCTGCGCAAAGTCGAAGAAGCGATTGCTTCGGGCGACAAAGACGCTGCCTCCGCCGCCCTGCGCGCCGCTCAACCCGAGCTGATGCGCGGCGTCACCAAAGGCGTCGTTCACAAGAACACCGCCGCCCGCAAGATGTCGCGTCTTGCCTCTCGCGTGAAGGCGATCAGCTGATTCTCCGGTAGCTTCTGCCAGAGTGAATTTGAAAGGGGCGTGCCGGATACGGTGCGCCCCTTTTCATTGCCCCTGATGCTGAATCAAGGGGGCCCCCGAAGGGCAGGGGAGATTCTTTTTCGCCAAACCCTGAGTCAAGCGCGATGTTCAGTTGATGGAGGCCGATCTGAGTTGCTAGCTTGTAGCTGCGATTCACATCGTTCCTGGGGGAACAGGGTGGCGCAAGGGGCTGCTTGGCCGATTGGCTGGGCTCCTTGCAATTATTGTTTGGTGCTTCATTTCGCGATTGGCGAAATGTCATGGATCTGCTTGGTGGCCAAAGGCCCGGCAGCGCGCCAGATATTCGAGGTGGTAATCCACCCTCCCCCGCAGGAGCCGTGTTTCGGAGCTGGGACAGCGTGGCCTGAGGGTCGCGTGGCGCTTTGAGACAGGAAGATGTGATCCGTCGGGCCGGGGCCGATAGCCCGGAAAGAATAGTGAACGGGACAGGTTTGAAAATGACGAACGAAATTTGGGGGGGTGTCCGCGAGATCCTTCGTGGAACACTCGGTGCGAATAGTTATTCGAACTGGATTGAACCCCTGGAGTTCGCCAAGCTGGCTGATGGTGTCGCCGTTTTCCACGTCCCGACCAATTTCATCGGCAACTATGTCGCCCAGAATTTCGGCGATCAGATTCTCTATCAAATGAACCGTGCTGGCGCCGGGATTCAGCGACTGAGCTTTGCCGTGCCCGCCGTCAACGGCGTCCGCAGCCCAGGCCTGCCTCGCGCCATGGCGCCAACCACAATGGCAGAGGCCGACGAAATCCCCAGCTCGCCTCTCGATTCGCGTTTCACCTTCGACAGCTTTGTGGTCGGCAAGCCCAACGAGCTCGCCCATGCCGCCGCCCGCCGTGTGGCCGAAGGCGGCCCGGTGACGTTCAACCCGTTGTTCCTTTATGGCGGTGTCGGTCTCGGCAAGACGCACCTGATGCACGCCATCGCCCACGAGCTTCAGCGCCGCCAGCCAGATCTGAGCGTGCTGTATCTCTCGGCCGAGCAGTTCATGTATCGCTTCATCACTGCGCTACGCGAGCGCAAGATGATCGACTTCAAGCAGATGTTCCGCTCGGTTGATGTCCTGATGGTCGATGATGTTCAATTCATCGCCGGAAAGGACAGCACGCAGGAAGAATTCTTCCATACGTTCAACGCTTTGGTCGACGGTCAGAAGCAGATCATCATCTCCGCAGACCGCGCCCCCGGCGAAATCAAGGATCTCGAGGATCGCATCCGCTCGCGGCTTCAGTGCGGCCTTGTCGTCGATCTGCACCCGACCGACTACGAACTGCGCCTCGGCATTCTCCAGACCAAGGCCGAGTTCTACAAGGCGCAGTATCCGGGCCTTGCGATTTCCGACGGCGTCCTGGAATTCCTCGCCCACCGCATCTCGACCAACGTGCGCGTGCTCGAAGGCGCGCTGACCCGCCTGTTTGCTTTCGCCAGCCTCGTTGGCCGCGAAATCACGCTTGAGCTGACGCAAGACTGCCTTGCCGACATCCTTAAGGCCTCGGATCGCAAGGTCACGGTAGAAGAGATTCAGCGCAAGGTGAGCGAACACTATAACATCCGCCTCTCCGACATGATCGGCCCCAAACGGGTACGGACCTACGCCCGCCCGCGTCAGGTGGCGATGTATCTGGCGAAACAGCTGACAAGCCGCTCGCTTCCTGAAATCGGGCGCCGTTTTGGGGGCCGTGATCACACCACGGTGATGCACGGGGTGAAGCGGATCGAAGAGCTGCGCAACAAAGACAGCCAGATTGCCGATGATCTGGAGCTCTTGCGCCGCTCTCTCGAAGCTTGACGCCGCCGCAACACTCTTCGACAGTTTGACAAAAGCACTTGAGCCGAGGGGGAAAACCGCTAGGTTTTCCCTCCCGACCGGCGCAGTGCCGTGGAATGCGGAGCAAGAAAAATGAAATTCAGTATCGAACGCACGGCCCTCCTCAAAGCGGTGGCTCAGGCCCAATCGGTTGTCGAGCGGCGCAACACCATTCCGATCCTCGCCAATGTGTTGATCGAGGCCGAGGGCGACACCGTCCAGTTCCGCGCGACCGATCTTGATATCGAGGTGGTCGACCGCGCCCCCGCCAAGGTCGAACGCGCCGGCGCGACCACGGTCGCCGCCGTCATGCTCAACGAGATCGTCCGCAAGCTCCCCGATGGGGCGCTGGTGACGCTAACCGAAAACGGCACGACCGGACGGCTGAATATCGAGGCAGGCCGGTCGAGCTTCTCGCTCGCAACCCTGCCGCGTGAAGATTTCCCGGTCATGGCCTCGTCGGACTATGCCTCCAACTTCTCGGCCCCCGCGCCGGTGTTGCGGCGGCTCTTCGACAAATCCAAATTCGCGATTTCGACCGAAGAGACGCGTTACTATCTGAACGGCGTCTATATGCACATCTCCGAAAGCGATGGCGGCAAGGTTTTGCGCTGCGTGGCGACCGATGGCCACCGCCTTGCCCGCATCGACGCCGATTTGCCCGAAGGTGCCGCCGGAATGCCCGGCGTGATCGTCCCTCGCAAGACGGTGGGCGAGCTTCGCAAGCTTCTGGAAGATGACGAAATGAAGATCGCGGTCAGCGTTTCGGAAACCAAGATCCGCTTCGCCACCCCCGACATCACCCTCACCTCCAAGGTCATCGACGGGACATTCCCCGACTATACGCGCGTCATCCCAACCGGCAACACGCGCCGGCTCGAGGTCGATGCCGCCGAATTTGCCAAGGCGGTCGACCGTGTGGCCACCGTCTCGTCCGAACGGTCCCGCGCCGTGAAGCTGAGCCTTGATGAGGATCGCCTTGTCCTGTCGGTCAATTCGCCCGACAGCGGCGCCGCCGAGGAAGAGCTGGCCGTGGCCTATGGCGACGAGCGCCTCGAGATCGGCTTCAACGCCAAATACCTCCTGGAAATCGCCAGCCAGGTCGATCGCGAGAACGCCGTCTTCATGTTCAACTCCTCCGGCGATCCGGCCCTGATGCGCGAAGGCAATGACACAAGCGCCGTCTACGTCGTCATGCCGATGCGCGTTTGACGTGAACTGCGCCGCTGATCTGAAGGGAGGCCGCCCGCGATGAGCGGCCTTTTCCTTTCCGAGCTTACGCTCTCCCATTTCCGCTCGCACCGGAAGGCCGTGCTCGATCTCGATCCGCGGCCCGTGGTGATCCATGGGCCGAACGGGGCGGGCAAGACGAACATCCTCGAGGCGATTTCGCTCCTTTCGCCCGGCAGGGGCCTGAGGCGCGCGGCGACGGATGAACTGGTGCGCCGCCCCGAGGCGCTGGGCTGGAAGGTCTCGGCCGTTCTGCATTCGCTGCATCAGGTGCACGAGGTCGAGACATGGGCCGAGGCGGGCGGCGCCCGCATGGTGCGGATCGACGGCAAGGCGGCCACGCAGGTCGCCCTTGGGCGTGTCGCACGTATCCTTTGGCTTGTCCCGTCGATGGACAGGCTCTGGATCGAAGGCGCCGACGGCCGCCGCCGGTTCCTCGACCGGATCACCCTGAGCTTCGAACCGACCCACGCCGAGGCCGTGCTTGCCTATGAAAAGGCCATGCGCGAGCGCAACCGCCTCTTGAAGGACATGGTCCGCGACGCCCACTGGTATGGCGCGCTCGAAGCGCAGATGGCGGCCTCTGGCGCCACCATCTGGCAAAACCGGCGCCTGGCCATGGCCCAGCTTCTCGAGGCGCAAGAGGCGGCCGAGACGGCCTTTCCTGTGGCCGATCTTGCGCTCGGCCAGCCCGAAGGCGCATGCCCGGAGGATGAAGACGGGCTGAAAGAGGCCTTTGCCGAGGGCCGCACCCGCGATCTTGCGGCGGGGCGCACGCTCATCGGCCCGCATCGCGGCGATCTGGAGGCAACCTTCCGCGCCAAGGGTGTGCCTGCCAGGGATTGCTCGACCGGCGAGCAGAAGGCGCTTCTCATCTCGTTGATCCTCGCCAATGCCCGTGCCCTTTCCCGCGATTTCGGCGCACCACCGATCCTTCTGCTCGACGAAGTGGCGGCCCACCTCGACGCGACCCGCCGCGCCGCGCTTTATGACGAAATCTGCGCCCTCGGCGCGCAGGCCTTCATGACCGGGACGGAAGCCGCGCTTTTCGACGAACTCGCAGATCGCGCCCAATTCATCGCGGTCCGCGACAGTGAAGGTCTGAGCACCGTGGACGGGAAGAGAACGCCATGACCTTGCCAATGAACCGGGTCACATTCATCACGCTCGGCGTGCGCGATCTCGCGCGGGCGCGGGCCTTCTACGAGGCGCTGGGCTGGACGCCGGAAAGCGCGACGGAGGACGTGGCCTTCTATGCGATGAACGGGTCGAAATTCGGTCTCTTCTCGCTCGCGGGGCTTGCCCGAGAGACCGGGCGCGACGTGGCGGGGCTTCAAACCGGAGCCATGACGCTTGCTCAGAACCAAGGGTCACAAGACGACGTGGATGCGATGTTTGCCCGCGCGGTGGCTGCCGGGGCGACGCCGGTCACCAAACCGTTCAAGACCGATTGGGGCGGATACTCAAGCTATGTCGCCGACCCCGATGGCCACCATTGGGAATATGCCTACAACCCGTTTTCACCCCTTGATGATGAAGGCCATATCGCATGACCATCTCTGCCTCGGAACTCGCTTTCTACGGCTTTGGCATTTTCCTGCTCTTCATTACCCCCGGCCCCGTCTGGGTTGCGCTGATCGCCCGGGCGCTTTCGGGTGGCTTTGCCGCCGCATGGCCGCTGGCGCTGGGCGTGACGCTTGGCGATCTGGTCTGGCCTTTCCTTGCGATCCTCGGCGTGACGTGGATCCTCTCGGTCTATGGTGAATTCCTCGAGCTCATGCGCTGGGTGGCAACCGTCACCTTCCTTGTCATGGGCTATCTCGTGATCCGCTCGGCCGGCAAACCCATCGACCGCAACAGCCACCTGACCCGCCCCGGCAAATGGGCGGGATTCCTCGCAGGCCTCGCGGTCATTGTCGGCAATCCCAAGGCTATCCTGTTCTACATGGGAATGCTGCCCGGCTTCTTCGGCGTGGCCCGTCTGACATGGCCCGATATCGCCGCGATCTGTGCTGTGTCGATGGTCATTCCCTTCGTCGGCAACCTCTGCCTGGCGCTCTTCGTTGACCGCGCTCGCCGCCTTCTGAAATCGCCCGACGCCCTGCGCCGGACGAACCAGACCGCCGGCGCTTTGCTGATCTGCGTCGGGATCGTCATCCCCTTCATTTAGCCACAAAATATGGGGGTTTGACCGTGACATACCCCACGGTTTCCCCTATATTTTGGCAACTGAATGCAAGGTGAGACCCTATGTCTGAAGACGACAACATGCCGATTGAATACGGCGCCGATTCCATCAAGGTTCTCAAGGGCTTAGAGGCTGTCCGCAAGCGCCCCGGCATGTATATCGGCGATACCGACGATGGCTCGGGCCTGCACCACATGGTTTATGAGGTTGTCGACAACGGCATCGACGAGGCGCTGGCCGGTCACGCCGACTATGTGACCGTCAAGATCCATGCGGATTCCTCGGTTTCGGTGCGCGACAACGGCCGTGGCATTCCTGTCGACTTGCACAAGGAAGAGGGCGTTTCGGCGGCCGAGGTCATCATGACCCAGCTACACGCCGGCGGTAAGTTCGACCAGAATTCCTACAAGGTCTCGGGCGGCTTGCACGGCGTCGGCGTCTCAGTCGTCAACGCCCTGTCGGAATGGCTCGAACTGCGCGTCTGGCGCAACGGCAAGGAACATTATGCCAAGTTCGAACATGGCGATACGGTCGAGCATTTGCGCGTCGTTGGCGATGCCAATGGCGAAAAGGGGACCGAGGTCCGGTTCCTTGCTTCAACCAAGACCTTTTCCAATCTCGATTTCATTTTCGAAACGCTCGAACGTCGCTTGCGCGAGCTGGCCTTTCTGAATTCCGGCGTGCGGATCATCCTCTCGGACGAACGCCCCGCTGTCGCGCTCCGGTCCGAGCTTTTCTACGAAGGCGGCGTGCGCGAGTTCGTCCGCTATCTCGACCGGTCCAAGCATCCGGTGATGCAAGACCCGATCTTCATGACCGGCGAGCGCAACGGCATCGGTGTCGAGGTCGCGATGTGGTGGAACGACAGCTACCACGAGACGGTTCTGCCCTTCACCAACAACATCCCCCAGCGCGATGGCGGCACGCACATGGCCGGCTTCCGCGCGGCTCTGACCCGCACAATCAACAGCTATGCCCAGTCGAGCGGCATCGCCAAGAAAGAGAAGGTCGATTTCACGGGCGACGACGCGCGCGAGGGCCTGACCTGCGTCCTTTCTGTCAAGGTGCCCGATCCTAAGTTCTCGTCCCAGACCAAGGACAAGCTCGTTTCTTCCGAAGTGCGCCCGGCGGTTGAAAATCTGGTTGGTGAGAAACTTGCCGAATGGTTTGAAGAAAATCCCCAGCAGGCGAAGATCATTGTTGGCAAGATCGTCGAAGCCGCGCTCGCCCGCGAAGCCGCCCGCAAGGCCCGCGAGCTGACCCGCCGCAAAACGGCGATGGACGTCAACTTCCTCGCCGGCAAGCTCAAGGACTGTTCCGAGAAAGACCCCTCGAAAACCGAAGTTTTCCTCGTCGAGGGCGACAGCGCCGGCGGCTCGGCCCAAACGGGCCGTGACCGGCGCACGCAAGCAGTTCTGCCGTTGCGTGGCAAGATCCTCAACGTCGAGCGCGCGCGCTTTGACAGGATGCTGGGCAGCCAGGAGATCGGCAATCTCGTCATGGCGCTCGGCACCGGTATCGGCCGCGACGAATTCAACATTTCCAAGCTGCGCTACCACAAGATCGTCATCATGACCGACGCCGACGTGGACGGCGCGCATATTCGCACGCTGCTCCTCACGTTCTTCTTCCGGCAAATGCCCGAGCTGATCGAGGGGGGCTATCTCTATATCGCCCAGCCGCCGCTCTACAAGGTCAGCCGCGGCAAGTCCGAGGTCTATCTCAAAGATCAGGCCGCGCTGGATGACTATCTTGTCCAGCAGGGCATCGAAGGCGCCGTGCTGCGCCTTGGAACCGGAGCCGAGATCGCCGGTGCCGATCTGCTTCGCGTCGTCGAAGAGGCGCGGCAACTTCGCCGGGTCATCGAGGCATTCCCAACCCATTATCCCCGCCACATCCTCGAACAGGCCGCCATCGCCGGGGCCTTCGTGCCCGGCGCGGTTGATGCCGATCTCCAGGGCGTGGCCGACAAGGTTGCCAAGCGGCTCGATCTTATCGCGCTCGAATACGAGCGCGGCTGGCATGGCCGGATCACCCAGGATCACGGCATCCGCCTTGCCCGCATCCTGCGCGGCGTCGAAGAGGTTCGCACGCTGGACGGCCCGATGCTCCGTTCCGGCGAAGCGCGCCGCACCGGCAGCTTTACCAAGTCCTTGCAAGAGGTCTATGAGACGCCCGCCACGCTGGTTCGCAAGGATCGCAGCCAGCTGATCCACGGGCCGCTCGATCTGCTCAAGGCGATCCTCGCCGAAGGCGAAAAGGGACTCACGCTCCAGCGCTACAAGGGCCTGGGCGAGATGAACCCCGAGCAGCTTTGGGAAACTACGCTCGATCCCGATGCCCGCACGCTACTTCAGGTCAAGGTCGATGATCTGACCGAGGCCGACGACCTCTTTACAAAGCTGATGGGGGATGACGTCGAGCCACGGCGCGAGTTTATCCAGACCAAC
>Ga0222714_10002818_pt1 | contig 18096 bp, 15 predicted proteins | sample C33_3DmetaG_FD_165048 | JGI IMG/M metagenome (GOLD analysis project Ga0222714, IMG submission 165048) | Estuarine water microbial communities from San Francisco Bay, California, United States - C33_3D | ecosystem: Environmental > Aquatic > Marine > Unclassified | place: USA: California...
TTCATTGATAATGTATAATTGAATTAATTTTTGATTAGACCGCTTGCAAGGCGACGTGCTTCCAAATCGGTAGAAATATAATCATCAAGGTTAGGGTTTGAAATATACGCAACCTGATTCATTACTTGTTCATTGATTCGAGCGATATTTAAAAAGCTTGTCCGGTCGTCTAGAAACGCTTGCACAGCAATTTCATTGGCGGCATTAAGTGCACAGGGGATATTTCCCCCTTGCTCCATAGCTTGATACGCTAAATCTAAATTTTTAAAGGTTTTTCGGTCGGGTTTTTCAAAGCTAAGGGTAGGGTAATCCATAAAATTGAATCTTGGATATTCTGTTTGTATTCGATATGGATAGGTAAGCGCATATTGAATGGGCAATTTCATGTCAGGCAACCCCATCTGTGCTTTCATACTGCCATCTTCAAATTGCACCAAGGAATGTACGATACTTTGCGGATGGACTATTACATCGATTTGCTCTGCCTTTAAATTAAACAACCATTTAGCCTCAATAACCTCTAAGCCTTTATTCATCATTGTCGCCGAATCAATCGTGATTTTTGCGCCCATATTCCAATTGGGGTGTTTTAAGGCTTGGGCTTTTGTAACCAGAGCCAATTGATCCGAAGAAAACCCTTTAAATGGTCCCCCTGAGGCAGTTAGGTAGATTTTTTCAATAGGATTCATCTGTTCACCGGGCAAACATTGAAAGATAGCGGAATGCTCTGAATCAACTGGATAAATATTAACCCCATTTTCTCGAGAAAGTTGTGCGATCAATTGTCCAGCAACAACGAGCGTTTCTTTATTGGCTAATGCAATGTCTTTTTTGGCTTCAATTGCTGCGATGGTAGGCTTAAGTCCCGCATAACCTACTAATGCCGTAAGGACTACGTCAACTTCGGTTGATTGAACCACTTGGCATAAGGCCTCTGCACCACAATATACATGAATGTCTTCATTCCAAAGTGCTTCTTTAATTTTACTATATTGGGTTTCGTCGACAATGACGACTATATTTGGGTTAAACTTACGTGCTTGTTCAATTAATAAGTCCGCATTATTCCCTGCGGTAATTACTTGTAAATCGAACAATTCTGGATAGTGTCCGATAACTTCTAAAGCTTGGGTGCCAATGGACCCCGTTGACCCTAAAATTGCTACTCCGCGCTTTTTTTTCATTCGTACATTATTGTTTCGTGCCTGTTGCATCAAAGGAGTTACCACCACCTAATCCATGATAACCACCCGATAGCTTAAAGTGATCCTTATCAATAAAGCCTCCATTTACCTGATAATGCCAATCGTTACTTTCATAGTGAAGTGTTCCATTGGTTTCTAGGAGGTACGAGGTAGAGCCATTTGGACTTATAAAATCCACATAGTATCTTTCCTGTGATCGTTTTACCTTAATGGTAAAAGTACTGGTGTCATTTTGTTGCACTTGCCCCATCACCCAGCTTGAATTATAAGATACTACGTTGTACGCCCCAACATATTTCGAACGGTAATCAATCAAGGGCTTGGTGCAACCAAACCCCATTAACATACCTATGAGGAGGATCAATGCTTTTTTCATACATATAGTTTAATGGGCTTCAAGCCAATTGGTTGCAATTTCCATTTCTACTTCCATGGGCACCGCCAAATGTACCGCTTTTTCCATGGCTTCTTTTACTAGGCGTTTCATTTCTTCTTGTTCGTTTATATGCACATCAAACAATAATTCATCATGCACCTGTAAAATCATTTTGGATTTCATATCTTTTGTGGCCAAGGCCTTATCAACCGCGATCATTGCCATTTTAATAATATCAGCCGCTGAACCTTGGATGGGGGCATTAATTGCGTTGCGTTCAGCATATCCACGCACCATAGCGTTTGCTGAATTAATATCCGGTAAATAGCGTCTTCGCTTCATGATGGTTTCAACGTATCCGTGTTCTCTCGCAAAGGCAATGACGTGATCCATATAGGATTTTATAGTTCCGAATTGTTCAAAGTAGGCATCAATAATTACTTTGGCTTCCGTTCTAGATATGCCCAGATTCTGAGCAAGACCAAAGGCCGATTGTCCGTATATTATACCAAAGTTAACTGCTTTCGCTGCGCTTCGCTGTTCACGGGTAACGGTTTCGATCGGAACCTTATAAACGGTTGCTGCCGTGGCGGCATGGATGTCTTGTCCTTCTTTGAACGCATTTATCATGGAAGGGTCTTCACTGAGCGCAGCAATAATTCTCAACTCAATCTGCGAGTAGTCTACTGACATGATTTGATATTCAGCGTTTCGAGGCACAAATGCACGCCTGATTTCTCTTCCTTTTGCAGTCCGTATTGGTATATTTTGAAGGTTGGGATTATTTGAGCTTAACCGTCCGGTAGCCGTTACGGTTTGCATGAAGTTGGTGTGTATTCTTCCGTCGCTAGGGCTACATAATTCTGGTAAGGGGTCAACGTAGGTGCTTTTTAGCTTTCTAAGCTGACGGTATTCAAGAATTTTGGGAACAATTGGATGATCATGTTCGTGTTTTTGCAATACATCTTCCGAAGTCGCATACTGTCCCGTCTTGGTTTTTTTTGCCTTAGCGGATATTTTCAAGTGGTCAAACAAGACTTCGCCAAGCTGCTTGGGGGAGTCTGGATTAAACGGTACCCCCGCCATTCCGATAATCTCTTCGTGTAATGTACCCAAGGTTTCTTCTAATTCGATGGAATAAGCTTTTAAGGCGTGAACATCAATGGCAATTCCTTCTTCCTCCATACCTCCTAGCACTCGAACTAAGGGCATTTCAATATCATAGAACAAATGCTTCAGATGCGGTTTTTCAACTTCAGGCACTAAAATTTCTTTGAGTTGTAAGGTAATGTCTGCGTCTTCACATGCATATTGATAAATATCCTCTGCGTTGAGGTCCCCCATATTACTCTGTCCCTTCCCCTTTTTCCCAATTAAGGATTCAATAGAAATGGGTTGATAACCTAAATAGTATTGAGCCATGAAATCCATTCCTTGCTTGGCCTCCGGATTAATTAGGTATTGTGCAATCATGGTGTCAAACAAGGGGCCATTGAATGTTACCCCATATCGATGCAATACCTGGATGTCATATTTAACATTGTGCCCAATTTTTTCAATCGCAGGGTGTTCGAATACGGGTTTGAATTCAGCAACAATCGCTTTGGCCTCTTCATAACTAAGAGGTGTCGGCACATAAAAAGCTTCTTTTGCTTTGTATGAAAAGGAAAAGCCGACAAGGTCCGCGCTCAAAGAGTCTATTCCTGTTGTTTCTGTATCAAAACAAATATTGGCTTGTTCCAATAATAATTCAAGTAATTCTGTTCGTTCTTTAGGAGTCTGAATTAAGTGGTATGAAGGTTTTTCACTTTCCAAGGTTTTGTATGCTATAGCATCTTCGTTACCAGTTGATTGGGTTAAGTCTGCCGCATCAAAGAGCCCCAATTGTTCGTTATTAACTGAACGATTTGGTGTTAACGGAGTGGAAGTTATTACTAATTCTTCCCCAAGGATTTTTTTTAGCAAGTTTCTAAATTCCAATTCCGTAAATAACGTTCGAATTGCATCCGCATTCGGCTCACAAATTTTTAAATGATCTTCATCAAAGGGAACGGTCAAATCAATTAAAATAGTGGCTAACATTTTTGAAACGCGACCTTGGTCCGCGTATTGAATCACATTTTCCTGTTGTTTCCCTTTTAATTCATGGGCGTGATTAATTATATTTTCAACGCTTCCATATTTGGCAATGAGTAGCTTCGCAGTTTTTTCACCAATACCTGGAATGCCAGGAATATTATCTGAAGTATCACCCCAAAGTCCGAGGATATCTATTACCTGCAACGGATGCTCAACTTCGAATTTTTCGCACACTTCTTTTACACCAAGAATTTCCGGCGGGTTTCCTCCGCGACCGGGTTTGTATATGAAGGTCGTTTCACTTACTAATTGCCCATAATCCTTGTCAGGGGTCATCATATAAGTGATATATCCACGCTGTTCAGCAACTTTTGCTATAGAACCAATCACATCATCTGCTTCATGCCCTGCGATTTCAATCATGGGAACATTAAACGCACGAACGATGTTTTTTATGGGTTCGATCATCGATCGAATATCCTCTGGCATTTCTTCACGATGGGCCTTGTAGGCTTCGAATTCAGTTTGTCGGTGTTCGCTTCCTCCAGGAGGGTCAAAAACTACCGCAAGATGTGACGGTTTTTCTGTTTTGATTACATCTATTAATACATTGGTAAATCCAAATGCCGCACTCGTATTTTGGCCTTTAGAGTTAACCCTAGGGTTTTTAGCAAAAGCAAAATAAGCCCTGTAAATCAATGCATAGGCATCTAGTAGGAATAACTTTTTCGGCGTGTCTTTAGATAGCAAAACTTATAAGTTACTGAGTTCAACAAAATGCTTATAGAAATACGGAATGGTTTTAATCCCCATTCTATAATTGAATAATCCAAAGTGCTCGTTGGGTGAATGAATGGCATCGCTATCAAGCCCAAAGCCCATTAAGATGGTTTTCAATCCAAGTTCTTGCTCAAACATGGCCACAATAGGAATACTTCCACCACTGCGAACAGGAATCGCTTCCTTACCAAACGTTTCTTTATATGCCAATGCTGCAGCCCGATATCCAATGGAATCCAAGGGAGTAACTGCGGCCTGACCGCCGTGGTGTGGCGTTACTTTTACAGTGACACCTTGAGGCGCAATTCGTTCAAAGTGGGATTGAAATAATTGGGTGATTTCTTGTGGATCTTGATTGGGGACCAAGCGCATAGAAATCTTTGCAAAGGCTTGGGAGGCAATCACCGTTTTTGCCCCTTCTCCAATGTAACCTCCCCAAATACCGTTTACATCTAGAGTTGGACGTATCGATCCTCTTTCAGGTGTTGTATATCCCTTCTCACCATAAGTGTCTGGGATGTTAAGTGCTTTTTTGTAAGCTTCTTCAGAAAACGGGGCTTGTGACATTGCGTCTCGGTCTGCTCTTGAAATCTCCACTACGCTGTCGTAAAATCCGTCAACCGTAATTTTTCCATTTTCATCATGCAGAGAAGCAATCATTTCACACAAGGCATTAATCGGGTTTTTAACACATCCACCATATAATCCAGAGTGTAAATCTCTGTTTGGACCGGTTACTTCAACCTCAACATAACTTAATCCACGAAGTCCCGTGGTAACGGAAGGTACATCGTTCGCAATCATTCCGGTATCAGATACTAAAATCACGTCTGCGGCAAGCTTTTCTTTATTTTCCTTAACAAAGTAACCCAACTGCTCGCTTCCAATTTCTTCTTCCCCTTCAATCATGAATTTTACGTTGCAAGGAAGTTCTCCGCTGGCAAGCATCGCTTCAACAGCTTTTACGTGCATGTAAAACTGACCTTTATCGTCGCAAGCGCCTCGAGCGAAAATTGCTCCCTCGGGGTGAATTTCTGTGGTTTTAATTACGGGTTCAAATGCCGGATTGTGCCATAATTCTATAGGATCTGCCGGTTGAACATCGTAATGACCATATACTAAAATGGTTGGCAAATTGGGGTTAATTATTTTTTCCCCATAGACAATCGGATGACCTTTGGTAGGGATGACCTCTACGGCATTAATACCGATCGAAGTAAGTTGAGAGGCCACCTCATTCGCACAGTTCAAAATACTAGAGTTGTAGGCGGGGTCTGCAGAGACAGAAGGAATGCGTAACAAGCTCATTAGCTCTTCAGTGAACCGCGATAGGTGCTCGTCGATGTATGAATTTGTCTTTTTCATAGGATTTGAAAAATAGATATTACGAAGATACAACTTTCGTAGTGGTTAGCATTATTTCCCTGTTTCAATAAATCAAGGCTTATAAATACTTATCAATATTTCATACCTTTAGGCACGTTTAAACGAATGAAAGTAATTGTTATAGGTGGAGGGCTTTTTGGTTGTTGCTCGGCGATTGAATTAGCAAGAGCGGGTTTTAAAGTGCAACTAGTGGATCGTGAAAATGATATCATGCAAAAAGCTTCCCGCGTTAACCATAACCGTATTCACTTGGGATACCATTATCTAAGAAGTGTTGAAACGGCTGAACAGAGCATTGAAGGTCTTTTGTCCTTTCTCTTCAATTACGGGAAAGCAGTGGAAAATCAATTTCCAAATTACTATGCAATTGCCAAAGAAGGTAGTAAAACTACCCCAGAAGAGTTTCTCGCATTTTGTAATAAGGTTGGGATTGGATATGATTTTGAGTATCCAAGAGAAACCTTTTTGAACCGAGAAGCATTGTCGGCAAGTTTTAAAGTGCCGGAGCCCGTCTTTGATTACGAGATTTTAAAGAAAGAGGTTGGAAAGAGTCTTTTGAATTCTGGGGTTGACCTTCGCTTAAATCATGAAGTTCAGGGTATTACTAAAAAACCTGAGGGAGAATATGAATTACTTGTAAATCAGCAAAAAGAATATTTCGATGTCGTTATAAATGCTACATATTCTGATTTTAATGAGATAAATCATGCCCTTGGTGTTCCATTAAAACCGCTTTTGTTTGAAAAAGTGTTAATACCGGAATTTAAATTTAATCATAATCCATTTGGACTCACCATCATGGATGGGCCGTTCTGTTCGGTAATGCCTAAAGGGAAACAACCGGATAAGTTTTTATTGTATCACGTTACCCACTCAGTAGAACAAGGAGTTCTTTCCGAATTACACCCGAACTTTAATCCAGATAATCCGTTACAAGAGGCGCTGATATACGAACAGGCAACACACTACATGCCTTTTTTAGCACAGGTAAAGCGTACGAATCAATTCAAAACGGTCCGCGTGGTTCATAAGAATTCAGACGACGCTAGGTTGACAGAATTATATATGTATGAGCAATTTGAGAATTATTTTGCCATTCTTTCAGGGAAAATATCAACCTGTATTCAGGTAGCCCTAGAGATTAAACATACCTTACAGCAGAAAAAAACAGAAAAAAGATTTAGAATATAATGGAACAATTGAAATTGCATTTAGGATGTGGTCCGAACGTTAAAGAAGGCTACGTAAACATAGATGGATATGTATCTGGAGAAGGGGTTGTTAATATGGATATCTTAAACTTAACTTATGCTAATAACACCGTTGACGAGATATTAGCGGAGCACTTGTTTGAACATCTTCCATTTAAAGACGAGGAACAATTATTTAAAGAATGTTTCCGAGTCCTAAAGCCAGGAGGGGTCTTGTTGGTAGAAACTCCAGATATGGAGTGGCTTTGTGAGGCATTTCTTCAAGCAAAGGATGAATTTACCAGCTTTTATCAAGCGGGAGCAATTGATCATTACTTTGGTCATGGTAAATCCTATGAGTATCGATGGGGGATGATTACAACGCACTTTTTTGGCAACCAAAACGGTGAAGGCCAGTTTCACAAGAACGGATATACTAAGCAGAAATTTATTGACATTGCAAAACTGGTAGGATTTTCCTCCTGCGAGGTATCAAAATTGGTTAATAAAGGAGCAGGAGCAATTCGTGCACGAATCGTAAAGTAATGAAAGTACTAGTCATTGGGGGGGATAGTTTTATAGCGAAAGGAATTGAATCATATCTTTCTGCGCAAGGCATAACCTTGGTTCGGATTAATCGTGTTGAATTAGACATTACTGATGAGTTAAATATCATACAATTTTGCAATAGCCAAGACCTCCCTAAATTTGATGCCGTATTATTTGCTCAAGGAATTAATCCTTCATTGAATACAAAAGAAACTACGATAGAACATCTTTCTAATATGCTTGCCGTTAACATAAGCGGGCCCGTGTTATTATTGAAACATATAATTCCTCGGTTAAATCCTGAAGGGAACGTAATTTTTTTTAGTTCTATTGCGGCAGAAAAAGGAAGTTATGATCCAGGATACGCTGCATCCAAGGCTGCAATTCAAGGCTTGATTAACAGTTTTGCTAATGAGTTTCAATCCATGAGGTTTAATGCAATTGCGCTTGGACTGGTTGAGAATTCCCCGGTATTTAATAAAATGACACCGGATTTTTTACAGAAACATCGCGACCGAATGCACCAGGGAAATCTGATTCAATTGGATCATATCGCATCAATAGTCAACGTAGTTTTGACTAACGAAAACCTTAATAGAAGTATAATCCCATTAACTTCCGGATTTCGCTAAATGAATCTTTCCATAGTAATTCCTACTAGAGATCGACCTGATTACTTAGCAAGAGCAATGTCGTATTATGCGCAGTTTAATTCAATACAGCTTATAGTTTGCGATAGCTCTTTACAACCGTTTAATGGGGAAATCCCAATGCAAATATCTTATCATCATTTTCCAAATGCTTTTTTCGTAGATAAAATAAAGGCAATACTTCCTTCCCTCACGTCAGATCATGTTGTATTAAGTGCTGATGATGATTTTTTGTTGGAACATGCATTAAATGAGGCAGTCACTTTTTTATCTGCTAATCGCACATTCATCAGTGCTCAAGGAAATTATATTGCCTACTATAATCTTGGCAAGTCATTATATTATTTACCGTTATATACCCAACGCATTGGCAAGTCAATTGATTTTGAGGAACCCTCAAATCGTATGAAAAGTTATTGGGGATCTGGAACACAATTGTTTTATTCCGTCTATCAAAAAAATGCCTTTTGTCAGATATTTCAAATGGCCGATAGCGCCATTCGGAGTTTAAATTTATTAGAATATCATATAGGATTAAGTGCGCTATTGCTAGGTAAAAATAAATATCTTCCTGTTTTCTATAGCGTTAGAGAGCTAATTAGTAACTCCGCAGGAACTAATATTGGTCTTGACGTATTGGTTTCAGACCCGAATCAATCTGTCCAATATGAGGCGTTTGTTTCTGGTATTTCCAAGTTGTTTAGAATGGTAGAACCACAACTTATGAACCACGAAGATGTTATTAGAGAACAGATGGTTCAATATTTATCTTCATCAGGAGCTAAAAGATTTTATAGGGTCCGCAATCGAAACAGACAGATAAAGAGATATATTCCAGCACAATTACGCTCGTTAATCTATAATTCATGGCTTTCTTTGAATCGAAAAAAAAATACTCAAAACAACCTCAAAATGTCTTCTATATATCGGGGTTTTCCTTTTGGAAATCCGGTTGATGAGGCTAGGCTAAAACCAATAGAAGAAATAATCTTAAAACAGAAATAAAAAATTGTGCCTTATATTTGTTTGAAGTGCAACTTTGTTTGGATGTTGTAGGTCATTAAAAAAAGTTAATTATGTTTAGTATCCATAAATTATTGTTGACATTGATGTTGCTGCCGGTTATAGCATTTGCACAGCCAATAGCAGTTTCCTCAACTCAAACACCTCAGCAATTAGTTAACAGTGTGTTGTTGGGGGCGGGGGTTGTTGCCTCAAATATTACAATTAACGGAGTGCCAGGACTAGCCTCAACACCATTTGGAAACATTGGATACTTTACAAATTCTAATGCGAATTTTCCGATGTCTAGCGGTATAATTTTAACTACCGGTGATGCTTCTGGCGCTATGGGTCCAAACATCGGTGGAAGCACTACGAATCCAGGATCCTCCCAATCTGTGGCAGGAGACCCGGAGTTAAATGCTATTGCCAACGGCAATGTTACCAACGGGGTCGTTTTGGAGTTTGATTTTATTCCTGCGGGAGACACCCTTATTTTTAACTACATGTTTGGTTCTGATGAATACACAGAATTTTCTCCATCAAATTTTAATGATGCCTTTGGTATTTTCTTGTGGGGACCGGGAATATCGGGCCCATTTCCATTAGGAGGGTATCCAAACGGTGGAGATAACATTGCGGTTATTCCCGGCGGTACACCTGTTACTATTAACAATGTGAATTGGGTTACTAATACGCCTTATTATGTATATAATGAGTTTCCTCAAGACACGTATGGAGATGCTATCGAATACGATGGAACCACTGTAAAATTGACTGCAAGTGCTAGCGTCCAATGCAACCAAACCTACCACATTAAGTTTGCAATTGCAAATGTGTTTGACCAAGCGTACGATTCAGGTGTTTTTTTGGAGGCAGGTTCGTTTTCATCGTCTGCCGTGAGTGTTGCCGTTGCTACCGTTTCTGGAGATACTACAATTGTTGAAGGATGTACATACGCAGACTTCATATTTACGCGGCCTGAAGGACAAACAAATGATACATTGATTATTAATTATACTGTAACAGGTACCGCAATTGAAGGGGTGGATTTTAATAATATGGTGAATCCAATCGTGTTTTTACCTGGCCAAGACTCAATTGTTTTAAATTTAACTCCTATTCAAGATGGAATAAATGAAGGATTTGAGTCTGTTACAATAACTGTTTCGATAATTAATCCATGCGGAGACACAATCACTTCTCAAGGGACCATTTATATTGGTGATGGGCCAATCATTAATATTACAGAAACAGACCCTTTGGTACAATGTTATCCAGATAGCGTTTTATTAACTGCTTCTGCTTCTGGCGGGTATGCCCCTTATTCTTATACTTGGACCACGTTAGGAGGAATGGTTCTTGGGACTAATGATTCATTAATGATAAATGTTACTCAAAACGGCGTCATACAATATTTAATAACCGCCGTAGATCAGTGTAGCTTTTCTCAAACCGATACAGCAACGGTAACGGTGAATCAATCCATTGCTATTGATGCAATAAATATGACAGAGGCTACTTGCCTACCAACCGGAACTTTAACAGCTGTTGTTTCTGGTACTAATGGGAATGTGAATTATTCGTGGTCGAATGGTCAGCAGGGGCAGACCATTCAAAACTTAGCTGGTGGGTGGTATACGCTAACCATTACTGATCAGGTTTGTTCCGCAAATGATAGCGTATTTGTAGGCACTATTCCTTCACCCATTGCCGACTTCGCTGTAACCCCTAACGGAGGCTGTTCCCCATTGAACGTTGTTTTTGTAAATAACAGTGTTAATGGAACTGACTACGCATGGAATTTCGGCAATGGTCAAGGTGTCGTAGTACAAAATACAGACCCGCAGAACATGCAATATATTACTTTGTCTCCAGAAAGCTATGAAGTTACATTGGTGGTGTCTCAAGGAGTTAATTGTCTAGATTCAATGTCGATAATCATTCCTGTTGATGTGTGTGATTGCGCTGATCCAGAGGCATTAAACTATAACAGTAGCGCTAATGTGAATGTACTTTCAGCCTGTATATATCCTTACCCTGAGGTGGAAGCGCCAAATGTATTTACTCCAGATGGTGATTTGACTAATGATGTATTTTTCTTACAATATAAAAATGTTGTAGCGATTGAATTAATAATTTTCAATCGATGGGGTGTCATTATGTACAATGGATCGAGTACGGATTTATCCCTGTCTCAGCCTTCATGGGATGGAACGTTAAATGGCAACCTGGTTAACGACGGCGTTTACACTTATACCTATAAGGCTACCGGTGTTTCCGGAGGTGAAGTTTCCGGTCATGGCTTCTTCCATTTGATTCGATAGAATGACCCTAGAGATAGGAAACTGGGGTGAAGCCTTAGCGAAAACCCATTTACTTGAAAAAGGGTATGAAATTCTTGAGACGAATTATCGATTTAAAAAATCAGAAATAGACTTAATAGCTAAAAAAGAAAATCTAATTATTGCTGTTGAAGTTAAAACACGAACCGGAACGAAAGTTGGGACCCCATTCCTTGCTATTACAAGAGCGAAACAAAGGAATTTGCTGTTAGGGATAAACCACTTTGTTTTAAACCTAAATGAGCCCTTTGAAGTAAGAATGGACGCAATAAGCGTCACTAAACATGGGGAGATTATCGATATTATGCATTTAGAGGATGCGTTCCCTGCATTTTAACTCCTTGAATTAATGACGTACATTTGCAGAAACTGCTCGTGATGAACACAAATAAAAAATCTTCTTCCCAATCAGGGAAATCAAGCAAGACTCCTTCTATTAAGCCTTTAGGAGCAGGAAAATCAAGAAATTTAAGCAGCGTAAAAACTCAGAATGCAGTTAAACTTACCAAACCTGATGGCAACAAGCATATTACCCCACGCGATAAACGCAAGTATATCGACTTTAAAATTAAAGTTAAGAAAGGCGACCCTCTTCCGAATTTTAATGAAAATGAGATTAGACTTAATAAATTCCTTTCAAATGCAGGTGTATGTTCTCGAAGAGAGGCTGATGTTTTAATTCAAACGGGTGTAGTTACTGTAAACGGTAAGATTGTTACTGAAATGGGGCATAAGATTTCGCCAACAGATGTAGTTCAATACGATGGTGAAACGATAAATGCCGAAAAAAAACGCTATGTACTACTCAATAAACCTAAAGGATTTATTACAACCATGGATGACCCTCAAGGAAGGAAAACAGTCATGTCTTTGGTTAAAACCGCCTGCCGCGAACGAGTTTATCCTGTTGGTAGGTTAGACAGGGAAACTACGGGATTATTGCTTTTTACGAACGACGGGGACATTGCGAAAAAACTAACACACCCTAGATACCAAGCTCGTAAAATTTATCATGCAGAATTGAATAAACCTTTTAAAGCGGATGATTTTGATCGACTTTTGAAAGGTGTTGATCTTGAGGACGGAAAATCAAGGGCAGACAAAGCGTCTTATGTGGAGGGTGGAAATTCCCGTGAAGTAGGCGTGGAAATACATTCGGGTAAAAACAGAGTCGTTCGAAGAATGTTTGAGTCTTTAGGATATGTTGTCGTTAAATTAGACCGAGTCGTATATGCAGGGTTGACGAAAAAAGATTTGCCCCGTGGGATGTTTCGGCACCTTACAGACGAGGAGGTTAGCTTTCTTAAAATGACAAAAAATGTATAAAAAGACACATTTGTTTTTCTGGTTTTTTCTAACAGTCCTACTTCTTAGTGCTTGTGCTTCCAATGAAATCAAAAGCAAACACCCTGCAGCTCGGTTTTTTTATCCAATTCTAGATGAACCAAAAATCTATGTGTATAGAGATATGATTGGTGGACTTGAAGAACAATTTCACCGAGTTTATGCGGTAAAAGACCATTTAGGGTACCATGTTGTAGTGGAACGATATGCCTCTGATGGCCGAATACTTGAGGCATTGAATTTTAATGTGGACTCTTTGGATATTCAAGATCATATGGTTGTGAATAGAAATCAAAAGAAAACGCAAGCGGCGGTATATAAAACGACCTATTTTCCATGGAAAGGTTCTGACGAAACATGGTTCGCAACAAAATTTGAAGGGGTTTTGGATTCTACCTTGATTTTACAAGAATTAAAACGTAAGCAGGATAGCGATCATGTTTTCATTGAGGTAATGGGAGCGGAAAAACAATGTATAAAGTATAGGGATTTAACAAAATTCACCCTAATAAATCCCTTTGCTAAAACAGAAAAGAAACTTGAGATTGTCTCATCGACTTACTATGCAGAAGGGGTTGGATTGGTTGAATGGAAGGGGAGCGGAAATAAAGTTCATTTTAGGCTGGAACAGATAATGGACCAATCGGAATGGGTGAAATTTATCAGACCATGAAAACAGCTTGGGTCCTTTTGTTTTTTTTGAGTAACATTTGTTTTGCACAACGCGGAGTATTTAATTCTGCTTATAAGGGAAATTTATCCATTGAAGCGGGTATGTCAAGCAATCATTACGCTAAATCCTCCTTTTCAATGATGGGGAATGAGTTCACCTTTACTTTGAACAATGCAAATTTCAATCAACCATATAAAGGGATACCAAGTCCAAACATGAGAGATTTTTTATCAAATCAATATCGATTTGCCATTGGCTACACGGTTAAACGTGGGGTTCAATTACAATTGGGTTTAGATAATTTGAAATATCAATTAGCAAATCAACGATTGAATATTGATGGGTATATTAATCCCGGATTTGATTTAACAGGGGGGCTTGGGGGTAATTTTAGTTCAACCAATGTGGAAATGGATACCATTGGCTTTAGATTTAATTCAAACAGCACAAAAGTCATTTCGATAAATTTAAATCTTTTACAAAATTTGTTTAGATTGAAATCACGAAAGTTCGTGCTAAATGCGATTTATGGTATTGGATTGGGGGCCTTGCATACTACATCGTCTATTACGTTTGGACCAGCATATCAAAATGAACTATCCGGAATGTCGGGGTTTGCAGCTATAGCCCATGGCGGAATTCGCATAGAGTTCTTTAGGCATTTATATATTCTGCCCAATTTTTCGGGAGGATTATTAGCCCAAAATAACATTCGAATGGATATTTCTGACGCTTCTCAGCGTGCTAGCCAAAGGTTATGGGTATCGCAAATGAGTATAAACATAGGCACCGTTTTTTTCCTGGGAAAAAAAGAAAACTGTGATTGCCCTCATTTTTAATCTTTTTTACCGCCCGCTCTAAAATCAATCTTGTAATAGAAAATAGGTAAAAAGCCTAATTGAGTTTTTTCCGTTACGGGTTGGTAATTTGCTGAATTAAAAACGGCCGGGTCTAAGGAGGGTGCGTAGGCCAAGCTTAAGAGGTTTTTTGTATTAAGAATATTCACTAAATCCAACCCAAACTCATGTGTCATGGCTTTGGCATTCATGCGCCAAGAGATTTTTAAATCCATCCTGAAATAATCTTTAAACTGATATTCATTGAACATTGAATCCTGATAGATTAAGTCTTTTTCTTGGTTTGTTCGAGCAAGGTCGACTAACCCATATCGTTTTCCTCCTGCCGTAGTAATTTTTGCACCCATCCCAAGTATACTTCGTTTACCCACATTAAATTCTTTGCCCGCAAGTAAATTAGCTACGTATGCTCCATTGTATGAAGTATTTCTCAAAACACCATCACTTCCTGTGTATTTTGAATCGTAAAGGGTCCCAGAAAACAAGAAAAAGAAGCTTTTATCAAAATACTTTTGAATCGTTAATTCTAACCCATAATTATACCCAGTCCCAGTGTTTTCTAAAGAATCAGCGAAAATTCTCGTGAAACCACTGCCCATGTTAATCATCGAGAAGGCACTTGGTGTAATCGTTACCGGAATGTTATACAAATATTGATAATAGGCCTCCGTTCGAATACTAAATCCTTTATTAAAGAACTTTTCGTATCCGACACCAGAATGAAGGCTTTTTGTGAAATCCATTCCTTTGTTAAAGAAATTATCTGTCCCCTTTCGGTTATCTACATACGTGTACAACGGTTGTATTTGACTGTGCATGCCTCCCCCGGCAAAGATGGATTGATTGCCAGCAAGTTTATGTTTAAATCCAAGTCGAAGCTCTGCAGGACTTAAACTATTGCTCATTGAAAAATATTGGCTGTGAATACCCGCGGTGAAGTCGGTGTTATCAGACATTCTCCATTTCCACTGAATGAAGGGCTGAATAAGCACACAAGAACCCTCATAATCCCATCGAGTGAAAAACGTGGTTGGGTCATCATAATCAACAAGGGCCGAATCCTTCATATTCATGATGAAAAAATCCGCATTGTATCCGAATTTAATTAAGTGTTGCTTGTTGATTTTATGATTGACGGCGGAATAGCTAGAAATTTTATTAGTTGTAAAGGTGTATGCCATTAACGGATAAATACTATCTATGATTATTGTAGTTAAGTCTATAGAGTCTAAGCGGCGCTGTAAGTAGTCGTGATTCGCTCGTTGAATCTCTTGAGATATGGCAAGAGTGCTGCTCACAAATGTTTTTTCATTTATAGCTTTTTTATACGTTAGCCCAGTAACACCCATCGATGTTCCAAAATACTGGTCACGATCTCCTTCGCCATATAAATCGGTAGTATATTCTGTTTTTTCAGAGATCATAATGGCGATGTTACTTTTACCACCCATACCCCAAGCAGATAGATTTCCCCCTTTTCTCAATTTAAAATTTAACTTAAAGGCAATATCGCCATAGGTTGGAATAGCGTCTGTTCCTAATTTAATGCCGAACGTTTGAAAAAGAGACAGGGTTGAATACCGCCCCATCATAAGAAAGGAGGCGGTTCCTTTTTTATTCAGCGGACCCTCAGCCAAAAATTCAGTTCCTAATAATCCAAACTGTCCGGTGAATTCATGACGCTGATCATTACCACTTCGGAGCTTTAAATCAAAGACCCCGGAAACACTATTCCCATATTCTGCGGGAAAAGCACTCATTAAAAAGTCAGAGTTGCCAAGAATTTTATTGTTTAACACGGAAACTGGACCCCCAGAGCTTCCTGCAATGGCAAAGTGATTCGGATTTGGAATGTCGACGCCCTCTACACGCCAAACTACACCCAAGGGACTATTCCCTCGAATAATAATGTCATTTCGGGAATCATCAGCGCCTTGTACTCCTGCAAAGTTAGAAGCCATACGTGCTGGGTCCATTCGTGAACCGGGATATCGGTTCGTTTCTTCAACGGAAAACTGTTGTGCCGAAATCACGGCCAATTCATTTATAATTTCTCCTTTTTTCCTTCCGGTTACTACCACTTCTTCCTTATTGGTAACTAGTTCTTGAAGTGAAATAACTAGGATGAGTTCTTTGCCTGATGTAATTTCAATCGTTTGATTTTTCGTATCATATTGAGCAAATCGTGTACTAAGCCCATATTTACCTACTGGGACATTAGAGATTTTAAATTCCCCTTCACCATCAGTAAAGGCTCGATAATTAGTCCCAGATGGATCTTTCAAATCTATTTCGATTTTTGCCCCTGCGAGTGGGAAATTTGTTTCTGAGTCCATTACTTTTCCGCGCACGTTTTGTGTTTGTGCAACAACGCTTATGCTAAATAGAAGCGAAAAAAAAGATATCAGTAGTTTCATTCGATTTGGTTTATATGCGAATATAGCAGAAATCCAGTTACCTTGCTAAAAAGTTAAATAGGTGTTAATTTGCTAATATTGCAAGGATTAGTTTGATATTTGTAAAAATCAATTATTAAAGAGCGCCTTATGAAGTCTTTTATATTAACAGTTATCCTTTCTTGTAGTACGCTTATTACATGGTCGCAAACGGCCACGAACCTTAGTTGGTATAACGATGTTTCGCTGGCATCTCAAGCTGCCGCAACTGAGAATAAACCAATGTTGTTGTTTTTCACAGGTAGTGATTGGTGTGGGTGGTGTCATCGTTTGCAACGTGAGGTTTTTAACACTCCTGCTTTCACAACATGGGCATCAAGTGATGTGATTTTAGTTGAACTAGATTTTCCACGAAATAAAGTCCTTCCACAAAACATCATTGAACAAAATCAAATGTTACAGCAGCAATTTGGAGTCCAAGGGTATCCTACAGTTTGGTTTGTTAATGTCACCAAAGAAGCGGATAAATTTAACTTAGCCCCCCTCAGTTCAAGTGGTTATATGCAAGGTGGCCCTGAAGTTTGGATCACTAATGCTAAGTCAATCATCAATGGCGGCAAGTAGCCATTAATAGATATGTAATATGCTGCCGTGGTCAAGTATTTTTCCGGTAGTGGTTTTTGTGGCAAGCATACCTGTGCGATGGTTTCGAGTTGGAAAATAAATCTCGGCAGTTTCTTTTAGTATAATAGGATCGATTTTGTTGGAGTAGGTAGTAACGATAAGTTTCCCCTCCGCTTTTAGTAGCTTAGCTGATAAACTCATTAATACATCAATGTGATTCTCAAGTTGCCATTTTTTACCTTTTGTTCCGATACCCCAAGTTGGCGGATCCATTTGAATAAGATCATATTGATGCATGCGCTTTACTTCTCTTTCCATAAACAATATGGCGTCTTCAAGCACTAATTTACACCCGTTAAATTGATTGAGATGAGCATTTTTCTTGGCCCAAGTCAAAGCAGATTTAGATGAGTCCACGTGAATAACATCCGCGTTTTTATACAACGCCATCATGCTAGAAGCCCCGGTGTATCCAAATAAATTTAAAAAATTTCCTTCTGAATTAAGGGATTCTATTATAATTTTCCAATTAAGGTTTTGCTCTGGAAAAACCCCTGTGTGTTTTGTGTTATTTAAAAAGACATTCAATGTAACACCTTCAAATTCAATGTTCAAATGGACAGGCAAGTTTTTGGGGTTA
>Ga0222714_10002821_pt1 | contig 18084 bp, 19 predicted proteins | sample C33_3DmetaG_FD_165048 | JGI IMG/M metagenome (GOLD analysis project Ga0222714, IMG submission 165048) | Estuarine water microbial communities from San Francisco Bay, California, United States - C33_3D | ecosystem: Environmental > Aquatic > Marine > Unclassified | place: USA: California...
ATGCAAATACGGGTGAGAATTTTTGTGGCAAATGTGGATTTGTGATTACAGACAAAGTTGAAGAATCAGGTCCAGAGTGGAGATCATTTTCAAATGAAGGTGAAAATAAAAGCAGAGCAGGAGTTCCAACATCACTTGCCATGCATGACATGGGATTAGCAACTGTGATCAATCCCCAAAACAGAGATGCAACTGGAAAGCCATTAACTGCATCTATGAAAAGCACTATTGAAAGATTAAGAACATGGGACAGTAGAAGTCAAGTTCACGAACCTGTTGACAGAAACTTTAGACAGGCATTTAGTGAGTTAGATAGACTAAAAGACAAACTTGCAGTTGGTGATGCAGTAATCGAAAAAGCAGCATACATCTATAGAAAAGCTCTAGAAAAAGGACTAGTAAGAGGACGTTCAATCTCAGCATTAATTGCATCTGCACTATATGCTGCATGTCGAGACACTGAAACACCAAGAACATTGAAAGATATCGGACAAGCAAGCAACATCAAAAGAAAAGATATTGCAAGATGTTACAGATTGTTATTAAGAGAATTAAATTTGAAGATGCCTGTAGTTGATCCAATCAAATGTATTTCACGAATTGCTAGTAAGGCAGAGCTTTCAGAAAAAACAAAAAGAAAAGCTACAAAGATTTTGCAGACTGCAGAAGAAAATAAAATTTCAGCAGGAAAAGACCCTATGGGGTTAGCTGCTGCAGCATTGTATGTTGCATGTGTAACAAATGGTGAAAATAAGACACAAAGAGATGTTGCGGAAGCAGCAGGAGTTACAGAAGTAACTATAAGAAATAGATACAAAGGCCTCAAAGTAGCCCTTAATCTCTAATCAGAATTAATTTTTGAGTGATATCTATGGATAAACAGTATAACAATTGAAAATGCGCCTGATGTGAGAAGCAAGATTTCCAAAGTAGACATCAAAGAGTGAGAAAATGCATTTTGGATAGATATAGAATTAATCTGAGATATGAAAGTAGCATATGAGAAAATAAAATAATTTGTAGCCCAATGAATTAGTAAAGATACAACAAAACCAAATCGAAGATAAACCCAACCTAGAATAATGCCCCCAGCAGTTGCTTGAGCAAATTTACCTTCAGTCCAGGAATCTGTAAACGCAATATGAGCAAATCCAAATAATACACCTACAAATACAATCAAAAATATAGCTTTTTTGGAATCATAGATATCAAGATTTTGAGGAGACCAAATGCATCTCAAGAAGTATTTCAAAGATGACCTTCTTGAATATAGAGCAAATAATGGAATTCCAATCAAAATCAAGCGAAATCCAATTTCTTCAATCAAAGGTGCAAGAGAGACATAAAAAAATTGTATCAGGTCATTGTTATCAAGTGGAGGAACAGTAACTATTCCAAATTGTTCTTGAACAAAATTAATCAATGCAGAAACTAAAACCAATATCGATAACCATTTTGTTACACCAAGCATATAGTTGGAAGTTGTTTCATATTTTCCTAAAGATATAATGGAAGTAAAGGATTTCAAAAATCCAGTTTTAGGACCCAAAAGAGCAATTACAAAAAATACAGCATACAGAATCCATAAAACTACAAACACATCACCTATACCAATATCAGATTCAGTTTGATAGATTGAAGTTCCTTCAAATAATTCTAAATGAGTAATTGGAAAGTCATAGTTAATGTCACCACCAACATCACTTTCAAAGATTACAAATATTCCCATAGGAAAGGATACTAGGAGTAACCCAAAGATTACTGAGAGTAGTGCAGTAAATGGAATTCCAACGTATTGGAGAAGTTTGTTTTGATTTTCCAATTTGCTTTAGTGTAATTCAATACTTTCTTCAGCAAATCCCAAATTAGTCAGAGTGTCTTTGATTGTATCACGATGGTCCCCTTGTAAGAAAATATAACCCTCTTTGGCAGTGCCTCCACATGCATATTTGCTTTTGAGTTCTTTTGCTACAGTCTCCAAATTATTTAATTTAGGATCTAATCCTTCAATCATAGTACCTTTTTTCTTAAAACGTCTAGTTTCTAATCGAATTATTATTTTGGTGCTATCTTTGGCAAGTTCACCGCATGCACACAAGTCTTCAGGAAGACCACAAGTATTACAAATTACTGCCATTCGTTCGAAATGATTTCAAGTATACGCACTATTAAGCCTTGTTTGAAATGCAATATTTTTGAAAATAATGATATTTTTTAGATAGAAAATTCAAGGAGAGTAGTGTCAAAAGATCTCACAAAAAAAGCAGCCGAAATGTTACTTCAAGGAGCAACATTACTAAGCGAACCATGTCCCTATTGCAAAGGCGTAAGAGTGATGAAGGATGGTCATGCATTATGCATTAGTTGTGGGAGAGAGCCGGAGAAGAAAGAGATCCCAAAAGTTGATCAAAGCCAGATCAAATCAGCATTATCTGAAACATTAGAGAAAAAACTTGTAGAATTATCAAAAGAATTAGAAGAAGAAAAAGATCATACAAAGCAACAAGACATACTAAATTCAATCAATTCACTTCTAGAAGCAATGGATAAGATCAAAAATAAACAATAAAGTATTTATGTCAAAATCCTTGTTTTCGAGTTAGAATGGCAGATAAGAAATCAGCACCACTCCCAGCATCAAGTGGAGGTCTCATGAGATTCTTTGAGGATGAGACAAAAGGATTCAAAATTGATCCAAGAATTGTAGTATCTATTCCAATTAGTTTAATTTCTATTTCATGGGTAATCGATATCTTTTTAGCTCCCTGAATAAAAAATGGAAAAAGAATCAGATGATGTTTCAAATATTCACAATAGGTTTTCCCTTACTCTAGTTAATCCATCATCACATTACTTTTCACTCGTAGTATCATTAGCAGTAGCAACAATAATTTCAGCTGTAACACTTTTCGGATATCTTGGAACCTCAATTGAGGAATCATGGTATGTAATTCCAGGAGTTGTCACAGTTCTTTTTGTAACTCAGTTACTAGATACAAGGTTTACAAAGAAAAAAGAATATTCAAAGTCATTACATTCATCATTGTTTGCAAATATGCTTTGGGCGGCAACTGTTTTGTTAGGATTATTAGCAAGTTTTGTACTATCCAAAGAAACTTCATTGTTCTTTGTAACATTTGGAATGTTCCTATTTGCAAGTTTTAGAATTGGGATTTACACAACAACGCTTGGTGTAAGTCTAAAGAAGGCATGGGCAATCTGCTTTGTTCAACCATTAGCAATGTTCACAGTTTTAGTCCCACAAGAATTATGGATTCCAATGCTTAGTGATCCAGTCACCTTATTTTATGGAATTTCATTTATGATCATTGCGAGTGTTTGGTCTGTTCTAACAGATAGGGCAGGACGACCAGGTATGGAGAGTACTCACAAAACCATTCAAGCATATCTTGCGTCACAAAAAAATGATCATACCGAAGCAGAGGAAATCATGGAACAGCGTTCGAGTGAAACTAAGGTGGCAACATCGCAAATTAGATTATCAGCAAATGATGGAGGAAAAGAATTCAGAATGGTTTTGCCCGAAATCCACCCAGGTCCATATCATCCAGTGGGAGGAAGCAACATACCATATCTGATTTACAAAAATTTGTCATCTTCAGCCATGGTAATGCACAGTATTTCAGATCATGCACTTAACCTCCCATCAAAAAATGAAGTTGAAAATTATCTAAAGAATCTAGAAAATAGTGAAGTCAAAGAAGAAGGACTTCAATGTACGGAACCTGTAACTGTACAGATTAACAAAGCAAGGGTAATTGGATTACTTTTTGGGAAGAATCCATTGTTATTTTTGTCTCTATCGCCACATGGAATGGAAGACATACCAAATTACATGAAAAATGATATTGAGCAATATGCAAAAAATAGAAATTACTCGAAACCTTTGATTGTGGATTGTCACAATGCAATGGGTGAAGAAATTTCAAATGAAGATGGGGAAGACATGCTCAAAGCTGCAAAGTCATGTTTAGACACCCTAATTACAAAAGATAGTTTCCCAATTGAATTTGGATATGCAAATTCAGATGGGATGGATGTGTGGACTGAAGATTTAGGAATGGGAGGATTGGGAATAGTGTGTCTCAAGATTAATGAGAAAAAGTATTTTCTTGGATGGGCAGATGCAAACAATATGGAGAATGGAGTAAGAGAGAAGATCATAGATTTATTTGAAAAAAGAGACTTGCAACTGATTGAAATTTGCACCTCGGATACACATTATGCACCAGTTAAAGCTAGAAACAGAAATGGTTACTATCAATTGGGGTTAATTACCAGTGCAGACAAACTTGCAAAATGGTTCTTAGAGATAGCAAGAAATGCGGAATCAAACACCATGAAAGCAAAATTTGAGATTTTAGAAAATGAAACTGAAGTTAAAGTGATGGGACAGGGAATCTATGAAGATTATTCAAAGGCTCTGGATAACTCACTAAAAATTACTAAAGGATTTCTAATTGGAGGAGTCATATTCTTCATTACTAGTCTTTTCCTATAGTTCTCATCTGGTCAATATTTCCATAAAATTCATCAATAAATGAGGAGAATTGGAAGATTGGGACTATTGGAACATTTTGTATAAAATCAACTTTATCTTGGTAAAGAGTGACAATAACAGGTACAGCAATTGCACCTTCTGTTTTTGCGACATATTGTCTTGTTCTTTCAATTTGTTTTTTAACTACAGAAGACAAGGAGGATACGTTGTAACGTTTCCAATGTTTGCAATCAATCAATATTGCGATACCTAGTCTAATTCCCACTACATCAATTTCCATACGAGGTTTTGTTAAAATCATATTTTTCATAACTGCAAAGTTTTTGGAAGATAGGATTTCCGCTGTCAAGCCTTCAAAATCTTTCCAATCTAAAGCAATAGAGATTTCATCTACTGGCAATCCTCTCTCAAGTAGAGAAATTGCAATCTTTAGTTTATCCCCATCTTCAAAATAGTAGAAATTGTCTTGTTTTGTTCCAATCTGATTTTTTACAAATTCATCCAAAATAGATTTTGATTCAGATTCACTCAATTTAGTTACAGCAGAAAAATCTTTTGTAGATACTCCACCAGGAATAATTCCTTTTAGACCAACAATCATTTTTGAATTTATTTTCAATTGTATTTCATGGTTCAATAAAGGAATTTAGGTTTTAAGAAATAAAATTACAGGGTATTATGATATAGGTTTTATTATGAGCCTCTAAAAATATTTTCATGAAAAAATTGCTAGTTGTCATACTAGCTCTTTCAATTGTCATTATTGGGACAAATCAAGTATTTGGAGAGAAAAATGTATTTTTTGATTCTGTAAAATTTATACAATATTTAGATGAAAATACAGCATTAGAAGAAGTCAGAAATGGAAATCTTGACATATATTATTACAGAATAGCATCAGACAGATTAGAAAATAGTCAAGATAGAGAAGGATTGCAAGTCTTTGATTCTACAGGAGGTTCTTACAGCATACTTGTTAACCCTGCAGAATCTGATGTGTTTAATCCATTTTCTATTAAAGAAATCAGATTTGCGCTCAATTATTTGATAGATAGAAAATTGATTGTTAATGAGTTGATGGGCGGATACGGATCTCCCATAATTTCGTATTACGGACCATCTGATCCAGAATATCTAACAATACTAGAAGAATTGGAAAGATTCAACTTCAGATATAATCCAACACTTGCTGAAGAAATTATTACTAATCAATTGGAAAAAAATGGTGCAGTAAAAATTGATGGTCTGTGGCATATTGATGAAACCCCAATTGAAATCAGAATTTTTATCAGAAGTGATGATCCTGTTAGAAAATCCATCGGAGAGATTCTATCTACAGAATTACAAATAATGGGTTTTTCAGTTAAGAAAGATTTTGGAGATTTGAATAAAGCATTTGTGATAGTATATGGTTCTAACCCAGCAGATTTGAAATGGAATTTGTATACAGAGGGTTGGGCACGTTCAGCATTTGTGAGATATGACTCAGTAGGATTAGGGCAAATGTATTCACCATGGTTTTCAAATATGCCAGGATTCAATGATCCATCATATTGGAATTATGAAAATCCAAAATTAGATGAAATTACACAAAAAATCTACACGGGTGATTTTAACAATAAACAAGATAGAGCAAATTTAATCAATGAAGCAATCATTGAAGGAGTTAACGAGTCTGTAAGAATTTTTTTGGCAAGTAAGATTGATCAATATGTTGTAAATGAAAAGATCAAAGGAGTCGTAAATGATTTTGGTGCGGGTGTTCCTAGCAGATTTACTCCAATTAATGCACAAAGTCAAAATAATGGATTAGTGATAGGAGTTAAGCAAATCTATCAAGGAGCTTGGAATCCAATAATGGGTTTAACTGACAGTTATAGTAGACATGTTTGGGGAATTGTGTCAGATCCAGGGACTTTTAAACATCCATTTACTGGAGAAACATTTCCAATTAGAGCAAATTGGAAGGTAGAAACTGCAGGACCAAATGGAGGCATAGTTGTTCCTACAGATGCAGTAATGTGGAATCCAACATTACAAAAATGGGAAAATATCAAACCCAATACAACATCTAAAAGCAAAGTTGTTTTTGATTTTAATTTTGGAAATTGGCACAACGGTCAAAAAATAGATATGAACGACATCATGCATTCATTGTACTTTACTGTTGAATGGGGAACACAAACTAATGAGAATGATAAAACATTTGATACAGAATTTACACCTAGAGCAGCTCAAAGCATTCAAACGATAATTGGATTAAATGAAATTGATGAAGACAGTATTGAAGTATATGTAGATTTTTGGCATTTTGATGAAGGTGAAATAGCTGATTGGGCAGTTATTTGGAATGTAATGCCGTGGGAGATTTCGGCAGCGATGGAAAAAGCAGTTTTAGATGGAAAAGTATCATTTTCTAGGTCGGGTGCAACAAGTAAAAATGTCAATTGGCTATCATTAATTATTCCAAATGATGCAAACATCATCAAAGAAAATTTGAAAGGATTTAGAGATTCAAATCATATTCCTGTTTCATTGAAAGAAAAAAATTTGGAAGTAAATTATTTTAATGATAGATTTGATTCCTCAGTCAAGTGGATTGAAAAAAATAATCACGCCGTGATAAGTAATGGGCCATATTATGTTGAGTCATACTCACCAGAATCACGAACAATCACAGTTAATGCATTTAATGATGAATCCTATCCTTTTAGAATAGGAAGTTGGAGTGAATTTGAGAACCCTCAATTTCCAATAATTACCAAAATAGAATTAGAAGATGTAATTAAGAAAGGAGATGAATTTTCTATCCAGGTTGAGGCTAAAAATACCGATTCAATCAGATACTTCCTAACAAACAGTCAAGGAAATATCATATCATCAAAATCCATACCAGCCAATAATGAGAAAATAGATATCCACATTGATTCATCGGAGTCACAAAAACTTCAGTTGGGAACAGGAAATCTAAAGATATTTGCTATTTCAAATAATATTCTCAAACCAGATTTTTATGAAACAAGTTTTATTGTATCAGAAAATCAAATTGAATTACCAGAATCACCTACAGAAAACATAGAATTTTTTGAAAATCAGTCAGGTAATTGGATTTGGGTTATTCCGTTCATCATAATTATCGCAATGATAATTTTTCTGAGAAAATATTATAGAAAACCGTAATCTTTTAAAATTAAATCAATTTGTTCCTCATTTTCTAATTTCAAATACTCTTCAAACAAATTTTGATTTAATTCATAAAATGTATGTCCCCACTTGAATTTTTCAAGCAATTCTAATGCTTGTTCTTTTTGTCCCAGAATGATCAATGATGCTGCCAATGCTTCAACGGTTGTCAGTTTGTTAAATTTTGCATAGTTAACTGGATTTCCTGCTAATAAAGGAGGAAGTTTTCTTTTGACACCGTTAAATTTTTTTGAAAATGCTTGATCAGCTAAATTCCACGAACAGTCAATACCAATAATACAATTAATTGTTGATTTATCTTTAGGCATGAGAGTTTTCTGAGAAAAAGGATCCAAAACTAATCCCTTTGTTCCAATTTTTTTTATATTCTTAGCAAGACCAAATTTTACCATTTTTGCAGCTGTGCATTTTTTAGGATCATCTTGGTAAAACATCAAAACTTGTAGTTTCATTCTAAATGCATTTGAAAGAAATAGTATTTTGAACTTACTCTGAAGTCTTGTAGGTTACCTTATAATAGAATCTAGAAACTTGTTCATCTTTTAGTACTTCTATATTCCAGTTAGAATCAGGCAGGAATAGGTCAGATGATTCAGGTAAAATACTGAATTTCTCTAGGCGGACATCAGGACCGCTGTACCTAACATTAAGTTTCATTCCATCTACTTCCACAACATCATAAATTTGGCCAGGTTTTCTGGTAGATTCACTTACTAGGCAATCATCACCTGGGCCAATTATACACACCCCACTTTGAGAAGAGACTTTTAGATTTACATCAGAGGCATCTCCTCTAATTGGAGTTAATAGAGAACCAGAAACTACTCTGGGAGATAGAACAACATCATCAATATTTTTTCCTAGTGTTGAAACAGAAATAATTTTGTCAGGTATTCTGTTTTCTTTTTCAATGACTGTTTCCAATTTTGGTATTGGTGGTTGCTCAATTACATTAAATCTTATGTGTTTTGTTTCAAAATCAGCATCAATGGTTACTTCGTATGTTCCAAGTGAAGAGATTGCATCTTTGATTGGAAATTCATGAATAAATGATCCAGAAGAACTTGGACGTATAGATTTGACATCACCTACATGAGTTCCACAGATAAATGAGCCACAGGTAATTTCAGTATCTGATTTTTTAATAATGCTAACATCATATGCTTCAAGATAAATCAATTTGTTTGGCTTGCCATAAATGACAACAGTTTCTCCAGGATAGTATTCAGATTTATCAGTAGATACTAAGAGAGATACAGGTTCGTCAAGACCAAAAGTGAAATCATTTGCAACACTGAAGGAAGCAGTTGCTTGAATAGATGAGTAGATTGCCTTTACAGAATAAGTTCCTTCACCAAATACTGTTGCAGGCAATTCAAACAAACTTGAAAATTCGCCTCCCTGATTAGGGTAAACAGATGCTTCATGGATTTGTTTGTATGGGAATTTTCCATCTAATATTTTGATAGTAACACGATCTGGAACTACTAATCCTTCATCTCCTTGTTCACGAGGAATAACATTTCCCATTACTTTGAGTTTCTCACCTGCCTGATAGAGGGATTTTCCAGTGGTTACAATTATGGGGGTTGAAGATAATGAATCATTTTGAGGGTCACTTGAAACTTTGAACAAAAGATCTTTGCTATAAGTATCTCCTGCTACTTTGATTTTATATATTCCAAAGTTCGAAAATGTAACATCTCTGCCATCATCAAATTTTAGATTTTGATACATTTCAGACACAGGAGTGTTCCAAGTCCAATAGAATCTTTGATTATCTACAGATTCACCATATGTGGTTTTTGTACCATCAGGTCTAGTGACAGAAATAGTAACAGAACGATCACTAGGAATAATTCCACTTACAATGACTTTTTCATCTAAACCATAAACTTCTTTATCAAGAGAGACCTCAGCTCCACCAGCCAAACCATCAACTATTTCAAAGGAGGTGCTAGTTTGAAGATCAAGGTATTGTGCGTTAACATGATAAGTTCCTACAGAAAATATACCTCGACTAACATCAGAAGTGACTGAAAATGTTCCACCAATCTCAGGGATTGCAGTTAATTCATAGTTTGCAGAAACAGTTCCGTCTCCACCACTAGCTCCTTGATTGATTCCACCAGGGACTCCGATAATTGAAAGAGGTTTTCCATCTTCAGTTTCAAAAGAAATCTTTACAGTTGGAGTTTCAAAACTTGTACGTTCAACGGGTTTTAAAATTTGTCCGCGTATTACTAGTTCTTTGTCTAAAGAGAAATCATAAACAAGTTTGTTAGTACTCAAACTTATAGGATCAGTTGTTGGAATAAAATTATCTGGATCTTCTACAGCCTTGATAGTTTTTGAAGCAATACCAACTTCTTTTGATACTTTGATTTTGTAATCACCTAATCGAGTATCACTATCAGGAATCGTAAAGGAGTATTGGAATTTTCCATCTCCTGCAATTCTAACAACATCCAGAATTTTTAGAACAGACCCACCCCCAAGTTGATCACCAGTTCCCAGAGCAAGACTTTTTGTTTGAATAATTTCTAAATCAAGTGACGCAACCCAATTATCATTTAATCTACCGGTTATAGTAACAACTTCACCCAATCCATAAAATTCTTTATCAGTCCACAAAGAGATTGGGACTGATTCTTTTACGTCTTCAACAACTTCAAATTTGGTTATTGCAGATTTGTCAAAATACTCTCCAATAATTTCATAAGTTCCATAAACAGGATTTACAGTAGATAAGAAAATATCAGTGGCAAACTTGCCATTGATTGGAAATAGATTCCCTTGATAAACAATATCACCTAAGGAGTCAGTCACAGTGAATTTCATCCCTGTAAATTCAATTATCTCGGTTACAGTACCAACAATTGACACCGTTTGTCCTGGAATGTATTGTGATTTATCTGTGGAAATATCAAGAGAACCATATTGTTTTTCTTGTTCAAAAATTAGTTCATTTCCAACAGAAAATGAAGTGTTGGCAGTTGCACCAGCATAATTAACGATGACATCATAAATTCCCTCATTGATTCCAAGAACTTTATGAAGATTTAGAGTTGTTTTGTAATTAAGATTCAGATCAGGATATAGAGTTAGTGAACGATTAAAGTCAGGACCAGTGATTGTAATAATTATTGATTCTGGTTGAAAGAATGGTTTTTCAATAAATACTTCTTTTGAGACACTTCCTTTGATCACTGCAGTTTCTCCAAACAAGTAAGAAGATTTGTCAACAGAAATTATAGCAGTGATTTTTTCTTCATCTATTGTTTGAACTAATTTTCCATTGCTAGAACCAGAAGTAGAGGTAACAAATTTCCAATCATCAGAATTATCTAAATCATAACCGTCATAGATTCTCTGCCAAGATTTAAAGTCATTTTGAATATCAGTAAGAATAGGCGTTTTATCAATAACTACGCCATTTTCATTTTGTAATTCTATTGATTCATTGGAATCATTAAACCAAATCTTTTGATATGAAAAAGTTAAGAATTGTCCAGGTTCTATAACAGTTCCAGCAGGAATCATCATAGGTGTTTTAAATTTAAAATAAGTTGATGCAATCTTCCATCCACTCAAATCAACATCAGATTCAGTTGGATTGTATAGTTCCACCCATTCTGATATAGATAGGGAATCATCTCCAGGAGGATTGGTGTCAACTTCATTAATTACAATATTTTCTGTAGTCTGAGCATATGCAGGAACCATAATTCCTGCCAGTAGGAATAAGGAGAAAATTATAGAGAGATCACGATTCATTGTTATTTCCAATTTTTTTGATGAAAAGGGTGATTTTAGAATGAAATTGAGGAAAAGTTGAGCTTGTTGTTAAAGTCCTATATCTTAAAATCATGAAACTTATGAGTATTTTTCAGTTTTAAGCAATACGTATGAATTATTCCTGACCACGGTCACAGTTCGGACATTTTTTTTCGTGGATTTTAGCCCCGCACTCTAGGCACAATCCTTCTCCCACATCTTGTTCCATTAATTGACGTCTCTTTGAAACATAGAACTTGATTCCAAAATACATGATAATTACAATTAATGCGGCGTAGGCTGGACTCATGAAAGGAATTAGACCAATCATAAAAAGTAGTAGTCCCGCAATTAGAATAATTTCTCTCCTTTCAAATTTCAATAAAAAAAGACATCTAAGAATTCATAAAAACATGCCGGAGCTCAGAGCCATTAGTTTACTTCATATCAAAGTCATTACTCTAACTCTTCCTCATTGCCCAGGCAGTTTTAGTTGCCAATTAATTTGATAATAAGATAATGGTGGGATCGGCGAGATTTGAACGCGCGACCTCTGCGTCCCAAACGCAGAATCATACCAAGCTAGACCACGATCCCAGTAAATCGTAAAAGTCGCCCAATTTAAGCTTCACAGATAATCATTTTAAAGGTACAAAAAGGATCAAAACTGTGCAGTTAGAAGATTACCTAAAAGCGGGAAAAATCGCATCAGAAGTAAGAGAAATGGTCCGAGTCAAAGACTGGGTAGGAAAAACAGTTTATGAAATTTGTGAATGGGTCGAAGATGAAATTAAAAAACGTGGTGCCAAATGTGCGTTTCCTGTAAATACAAGTATCAATGAAATTGCTGCACATTACACGGCTGAACCGAATGACCCGATTACGATAAAGGATACGGATTTAATTAAGATCGATCTTGGAGCGCAAATTAATGGACACATTGCAGACACGGCAGTCACAGTATGTTATGATCCACAATATGACGGATTAGTTCAAGCTGCAGAAGAGAGTTTGGCAAATGCAATGTCAATGATCAAAGTAGGGGTTAAAGCAAGTGATATTGGAAGAACTATTGAAACTACAATCAAACAAATGGGTTACAAACCAATAGCAAATCTAAGCGGTCATTCTTTAGAACAATATACAATTCATGCAGGAAAATCAATTCCAAACATATGGTCAATTGGAGGATTCTCGCTTTCAGAAAATTCTGCATATGCATGTGAACCATTTGTTACAACATCAGAAGGAGGAGGTTTTGTAAGAAATGGACAGATAAAAAATATTTTTGCAATAAACTCCAGAAAGAAAACTAAGGATGTAGAGGCAGATAAATTACTTGATTATATCTGGGAAAATTTTAACATGTTGCCATTTGCACTAAGATGGATTACCAAAGATAGAGAAGAAAAGGAAGCAAGAGAATTACTGAATATTCTAATAAAAAAGAAAGCAGTTCAAGCTTATCCAGTTTTAATCGAAGTAAATGAACAAAGAGTGGCTCAAGCAGAACACACATTCATTCCAAATGAAAACGGAGTTACAGTAACCACTAAAGCATAAACTATTGTTCTAAAGTTTCACCAAATATTTTTTCAATTATGGATTTTCCATCACATGAATTACATTTTGAAACTTCTGCAAAGAGAACATCACCATCAGAAAATTTTCTTTTCTTTTGCAAGCCACATTTCATACACTTCTCTACTGTGTATGCCAGTGTAATCTTTTCTTTTGAGAACATTATTGAGGAACTCCCACAGTATTTCCAACTCCAATAACGACTACAGAGTGACCTTCAATAGTGTTTTCTTTAATCATTTCATAAACTTGGGATCTTACATTATCTGCTTGGTCAGCAATCTCTTTTGTCATTAATGTGATTGCCTCCTTTACAGACTGTTTTATGACAATTGAAAAAATTGGAATTTGGTTTTGAGTGGCTACCTCTTCAATGTGAAATTTTTCAGTTCCAATTCCCCCAATGGCAGCTCCAAATCCTCTTGCAATACTAGCAGATTCCTCTCCTTCCATTTTTAATGCAGCATCAATCATTATTACGGCATCAATTTTATTTTGAGAAACAATTGTTTGTAATGCATCAGCAGGTCTTCCAACTGTTGAACCAGGTCCCTCAGCTTTTATTAGAAACAAATTTCTATTTTCGAAATTAGTTTTTGCCAGGGATGTCTGAAACGAAATAGTATCTTTTGGATTATTTAACATCATTTTTCCAACTACCATTGGACCAATTCCATCACCCACAGGTTGTCCTCTTTTAAATGCAGGAATTGCTTCTTTCATTGCTTCTGCCTGTTCCATTATAAAAGGAAGAATCATTTGAAGTGGTAAAATTAGCGGGTAGTTATTTTGTTTTTTTGCAGTTAAAAACATGTGATTGATAATTTTATGAATCATTTGTAATGAAGAAGCAATTTCTAGCAATGTTTGAACTTTAGACAATTCTATATCATCAATATCTGAAAAAATCGATTTAACATGTTCTCGAGTATAATCTTCTCTAGACCTTACTGTATGTTGTACTTTTTCAACAATTCCATTTGGATCCATATCTACAGGCATGATTGTAAAATAATCTAGAAATTGATCAAATTTCTTTTCAGGATTATTTGTTGGTTTTAGATTTTTGTTAACATATGTGATTAATTCATTTCTAGATTCTTCTCTAAACTCATCTAATTTTTTAATTCCTTTTTTGATTTCACCAGAAGTAACATAAAGTTGAATTCTTTGACCGTAAAAAATGAAGATAATAATTGGTAAAATCCAAATTAACATCATGAAAGGGTTAGAATCATCTTTCATTCCAAACAATTGATCAATGTCAAAATTTGTAAAATCCATTAAAGTCATCGATCGTTAGATCTCAATTAAACCATTCGTATAATACAAAATTCAACAAAAAAATTGTGGAAAAACACCTTCTTTTGGTTGAAAAGATGGCGAGTCCTTTTATTATAGTTAAAATACAAAAAAATCGAATATGCCACAAACCAAACCTATCGTAAGTGTGGAAAATGTAGTAGCTTCTGCATCCGTAGATCAAAAGATGGACTTGAATGAAATTACAAGAACCTTTCCGGATGTAGAATATCACCCTGATCAATTTCCAGGATTAGTTTTTAGATTAAAGAGTCCAAAAACTGCAACACTAATTTTCACATCAGGTAAAATGGTGTGTACTGGTTCAAAATCTGAAGAGATGGCAAGAAAAGCAGTTAAAACTGTTGTTCAAAAACTTCGAAAGGGTGGAATCAAGGTTAAGAAAGATGCAGTTGTAGAAATTCAAAATATTGTTGCATCAATTAATCTTGGGGGAAAAATTCACTTAGAACAAGCAGCAAGAACTTTGCCAAGAAGTATGTATGAGCCAGAACAATTTCCAGGACTTATTCATAGAATGCTAGATCCTAAAACAGTCATTTTGTTATTCTCATCAGGAAAACTCGTCTGTACAGGAGCAAAAAAAGAACCAGATGTTTACAGATCTGTAAATAATCTGCATGCATTACTAGAAGAAAAAGATCTTATGATTTATGACTAGTCATAAATCAAACATATTTTCATTACTTTTGAAATTTTATTTATATAGTAACAAATTTTGTGAGTAAAATATTTCAATTAAAAATTTAATTCCAGATTTTACAAATGTAAAAAATATACAAATAGACTATAGTTTTAGTCCATTTCTGAAATTATTTGATAGGACTTCCTAGTGGAACATCATCTTCAACTGTTAACCAAAAGGGTTTGTCATCAACATCTGCTGCTAAAAGCATAGCATTAGATTCAACACCTGCCATTTTTTTTGGTTCTAAATTTGCCAGAACAATTACAGTTTTTCCAACAATTTCTTCAGGTTGAAAATATTGTGCACCACCAATAATTACATCACGTAGATCATCATTTCCTAAATCAATTTTTCCCTTGATAATTCTAGATTTTCCCTCGATTGGTTCTGTTGCGATAATTTTTGCAACCCGGATATCGAGTTTTGCAAAATCATCATACGACACATTAGACATGAATTAAGACAATCTATGCTGGTTAAATGAATTTCGAATTACTGCAATTCTTTTTTATCAATTCCAGAAGTTTCAATTTCATATCGTAGTGGTGCAGGAAGTTCCATGTATTTTTTGTTAACAAGTTCAATGATTTGATCATCTGGAACACTGACTTTCTTCAACAATTTTCCACGTTGATGAGCATATGCATTTTTCCAAAAGCCTGCTCCATCAAAGGTTCCTATTTTTGGCATATATTTTGAGGGTTTCATTTTCTTTTAAATTTTAATTGACTGTGACGGAAGAATGGCAAATGCCATTAGAACTGGAGTTACTGTTCTGGATTTTAGGCATGTTGCCCATCACAGTCTATTTTCAGTAAAGTTGGAATCTAATATATTTAATGCTAAATTACGATTTTTATCAAATGGCAAAAATTGAAGTTGATGTAAAAATCAACGCTCCATTAGAAAATGTATGGGCAGTTGTTTCAGATATTGACAGTGAACCAAAATTTTGGAAAGGAACAAAAGAAGTTAGAAATATTTCAAAAAATGGAAATATCATTAACAGAGAAATTACAATTGCCTTTCGTGACCAAAAATGCATGCAAGAGGTGATTATAGAACCAATGAAAAAAATCCATGCTAAATTTACAGAAGGTATCATTAATGGTGAAAAAACCATATTTTTAATTCAGGATGGGAAACAAACTACACTCAAAACTCTATGGAATGTTAAATTGACAGGTATGATGAGTATGTTTACAAGTATGATAAAAAATCACATTAAAAGTGGCACAGAGCAAGCCATGAAAAACATCAAAGAAGAGATTGAGAGATAATTTATGGAAATAGCATTTGATGTTTTGAATTATTCATTGTCCGTAATCCTAATTGGAATATGCGGAGCATGGGCATATTTGATAAAATCAATGATGGATTCTTTTAGATTAACACCATATATAGATAGATTTGAGAATAAAGCAAAAATATTTCCTAAAGTATCAATAATTTTACCTGCAAGAAACGAGGAGGAATTTCTTGGAAAATGTTTGGATTCATTAATTCAACAAGATTATGCGAATTATGAGATTATAGTTATTAATGATTCATCAGAAGACTCTACAGGAAAAATTATTTCAGATTATGCTAAAAAATATTCCAAAGTAATTCATGTTGATGCAAGAGAGAAACCTGAAGGATGGATGGGAAAAAATTGGGCTTGTATGGAGGGATATAAGAAAGCTACAGGAGAACTTTTACTGTTTACTGATGCAGATACAACACATAAAAAAAATGTAATATCACTTGCAGTATCACATCTTTTATCATTTGAATTAGATGCATTATCAACCATTCCCAAAATGTTGACTTTTGATTTTTGGACAAAAATCACGCTTCCAATGATATCCACATTTTTACATACACGATTTTCTGCATTGAATGTAAATGACCCAGCAAAAAAGACAGGTTATTTTTTTGGAAGTTTTTTCATAATTAACAAAAAAACGTATGAAAAAGTAGGCATGCATGAAGGGGTAAAACATGAAATTATCGAAGATGGTGCTCTAGGAAAAAAAGTTAAGGAATCTGGACATAAAATGAAGATGGTCCGAGGAGAACACCTAATTGAAGCAGTTTGGGCAAGAGACAAAATCACACTTTGGAATGCACTGAAAAGATTGATGGTTCCACTATACCTCCAAAGTTCAAAAATTGCAATAGGAATTTTCTTGGCAGTTTTATTTTTGCTCTTTGTACCTTTTCCCATTTTTGCAATAAGTGTTTTATTTCCAGTAGAAACATTATCTTCAAAAATTCTTCTCATTACTGCATCTCTAGCATCAGTGTTAATTTACATCGGAGGGATTATTGAAGCAAAGAAAGGATTGGAGTTGAGAATTACAGATGCTTTATTTGCACCACTTGGAAGTCTTGTTGTAGTTTTAGGGTTTTTGAGTGGGTTGTTACAAGCAAAAAAAGCATCATCAGTTACATGGAGAGGAAGAAGTTATTCATTAAAAGATCATTCTCAAAGTTCAATTAGTGTATAGCAAGCCTTTTAGATGCAAAATAGAAAATAAAAAATCTCATGGATAAGACTGGTGTCTTTGTAGGAGGAGCTATAGGTGCCACAATTGCAATTGTGATTTTTGGAGTGTTATTTATCTCACCAAATGAAACAATAAAACCAGATATCATAGTTAACAACGGTCATAGTACAAGTACATTAGGAGAAACAACTCCATCTTATGCAAAAAAATTATCTTTGATTGAAATATTTGAAAAATCAGAGCCAGGAGTTGTAAGAGTGAATGTCCAAAAAGGAGAAACATCAGAAACGTTAGGAAGTGTGGGATCCGGATTTGTTTTTGATAAAAACGGACACATTATTACAAACGAACATGTTATTGATAACTCAGAAAAAATTGTTGTGACATTTCTAGATGGAAGATCATATAATGCGGAAATCATAGGTGGTGACGAGTACACAGATCTTGCAATAATCAAAGTCAATGCAGACTTATCATTATTACGACCATTATAGTTA
>Ga0222714_10002823_pt1 | contig 18079 bp, 18 predicted proteins | sample C33_3DmetaG_FD_165048 | JGI IMG/M metagenome (GOLD analysis project Ga0222714, IMG submission 165048) | Estuarine water microbial communities from San Francisco Bay, California, United States - C33_3D | ecosystem: Environmental > Aquatic > Marine > Unclassified | place: USA: California...
GTCATAAGCCACGTCCATCAACTTATCGCGCGACTTCACAAAGCCGGGGCGCTGGGCAAGTGCCTGAAGCAGCAGGAACTCGGTCACTGTCAGCGATACGTCGAGGCCCTTCCACTTTACCGCGTGGCGCAGCGGGTCCATGGTCAGCTCGCCGCGGATCATGATCTTGTTCTCTTCGCTGTCGTCTATCACGTCGCCGGCAATGGCATCCTGACGGCGCAGGAGTGCGCGAATGCGTTCAACCAGAAGCCGCTGCGAGAACGGCTTTTTCACGTAATCGTCGGCGCCCATCCGAAGGCCGAGAACTTCGTCGATCTCATCGTCCTTGGATGTCAGGAAGATGACCGGCATCGACGTTTTCTGGCGGAGGCGCTGGAGCAGATCCATCCCGTCCATACGGGGCATCTTGATATCCAGAACCGCCATATCGGGGAGTTTCTTGTTGAATGCGTCCAGTGCGGCCTGGCCGTCGTTGTAGGTCTCGACCTCGAAGCCTTCGGCCTCAAGCGTAATGGATACGGACGTCAGGATGTTACGATCGTCGTCGACGAGTGCAATCTTTTGCATGGGTTAGCCCCTTTCTTTTGCATGGGTTAGCCCCTTTTGCTCGATGGTGTTTGCCTGTTTTTTGTCACTTTTTCTCTTTTTTACCTCACCGAATCAATCCCAAACTCTGTTTCCGCAGCCAGCCCCCCCCCCCAATTGGGCCTCTATTTCGCTTAAGAATGGCTAAATTGTCTCAGTGTGGTTGGCCGCGCCTTGATGGTTGCGCTAACAGGCAAATGGTTGCGCTAACTGCGACAACCATGCCTTTTCCGTCGCGAAGGCATGGTGCTAAGTGGGCCCACAAGGGGCGACAGCCCGATACCAGGAGCAAGACAATGGACCAAGGACGGGTCAATCCCACCATGAAGCTTGATCATCAGGGCATCACGGGGCTGGGCCAGGTCTATTACAACCTTCTCGAGCCCGATCTGATGCAAAAGGCCATCGAGCGCGGCGAAGGCACGCTCGGCCAAGGCGGAACGCTTCTTGTCACCACCGGCAAACACACCGGCCGGAGCCCCAAGGACAAGTTCGTCGTTCGCACCCCTGATGTTGTCGATACGATCTGGTGGGACAACAACCCGCCGATGGAGCCCGCCGCCTTCGACCAGCTCTATTCCGACATGACCGCCCATATGAAGGGCCGCGATTATTTCGTGCAGGATCTTTTCGGCGGCGCTGATCCGGCGCACCGGCTCGACGTGCGGATGGTGACGGAACTGGCCTGGCATGGCCTCTTCATCCGCCACCTGCTCCGCCGCCCCGAGCGGGCCGAACTTGACGGGTTCACCCCCGACTGGACGATCATCAACTGCCCGACCTTCAAGGCCGATCCGGCCCGCCACGGCTGCCGGACCGAGACCGTGATCGCCCTCAATTTCGCGGGCAAGATGATCCTGATCGGCGGCACGGAATATGCCGGCGAGAACAAGAAATCAGTCTTCACGCTTCTCAACTATCTCCTGCCCGAAAAGGGCATCATGCCGATGCACTGCTCGGCCAACCATGCCCCCGGCAACCCGGTCGATACCGCGGTGTTCTTTGGCCTGTCGGGCACCGGCAAGACGACCCTTTCGGCCGATCCAAGCCGCGTTCTTATTGGCGACGACGAGCACGGCTGGTCGGATCGCGGCACCTTCAATTTCGAAGGTGGCTGCTATGCCAAGACCATCAGCCTCTCGGCAGAGGCCGAGCCGGAAATCTATGCGACTACCCAGAAGTTCGCGACCGTGATCGAGAACATGGTGTTCCATCCCGAGACCAAAGAGCTTGATTTCGAAGACAGCTCGCTCACCGCGAACATGCGCTGTGCCTATCCGCTCGACTATATCTCGAACGCAAGCGAGACAGCGCTTGGCGGGCATCCCAAGAACATCATCATGTTGACCTGCGACGCCTATGGCGTGCTGCCGCCGATCGCGCGTCTGACGCCGGCGCAGGCCATGTATCATTTCCTGTCCGGATTTACCTCGAAGGTGGCCGGCACCGAGCGCGGCGTCACCGAGCCCGAGCCGACCTTCTCGACCTGCTTCGGTGCGCCCTTCATGCCGCGCCGCCCCGAGGTTTATGGCAAGCTTTTGCAGGAAAAGATCGCCACCCACGGCGCGACCTGCTGGCTGGTCAACACCGGCTGGACCGGCGGCGCCCATGGCATTGGCAAGCGGATGCCAATCAAGGCGACCCGTGCGCTCCTTTCGGCGGCTCTGGACGGAACGCTGATCGAGTCGACCTTCCGCAAGGATCAGAACTTCGGCTTTGACGTGCCGGTAACTGTCGAGGGTGTGGATGCGCGCCTTCTCGACCCGCGCAGCACCTGGGCCGACACCGCGGCCTATGACAAGCAGGCACACAAGCTGGTCGAGATGTTTGCCGCGAACTTTGCAAAATACGTCCCCTATATCGACGAGGACGTGAAGGCCGCCGCCATCGGCTGACCTTTTCGCCGCGCCTAGAATAGGGCGCGGCGCACCAGATTAAGCGCAGCGATGAGCAGCACGAATTGGGTCACCTTGCGAAAGGTGGCCTGATCAAGCCTGTCATGGATCGCCAGCCCCGCGGCCATGCCAAGCCCGGCCGGAAGGATCATCAGCGCCGAAAGGGGCAGGGTCTCGGACCGAAGCACCCCGGACTGAAGATGCGCACCGAGAAGGACGAAGGCGCCAAGCGCATAGATCACACCCTGAATGCGAAGATGATCGGTCTTGGGCGTATCAATTGCAGTCAGATAGGCCACGGTCGGCGGCCCCCAGACGCCGCTGACACCGCCGACAAAGCCTGCGAAGCCGCCGATCAACGCTCCGATCCAGGGACGCGGCTGAAACCTCGGTTTCCATCCGGCCAGCTGCATCGACGTGAAGGCGGCGACCGGAAGGCCGATCAGCAAGAACAGCGCCTCTTGCGAGAGGGCGCGCACCAGATGGGCGCTGACATAAAGGGCGACGGTGAGGCAGATCAGGAAAACACGAAAGCGCCGGATTGATCCCCATGCCTCGCGCCAGCCCTGCCGCATTGCCTGCCAGAAATTGGACACGAAAGTTGGCAAGATCAACATGGCCAGCGCGACGTCGGGCGGCAGAAACATCGACAGGCCCGAGATCATGATCATCGGCATGGCAAAGCCCGTCGCCCCCTTGACCAGACCGGCCAGAAGGGTGATGCCGAAAGCAAGCGCCAGATGCGCGGGGGTGATGGCCGAGAAAAGCTGATCCATGCGCGTCAGTTACAACGAAGCGAAGGGCTTGGCAGCAGGATTCTGCAGCGACATTTATGTTCAAACCTAGATTTCGTCTTGAATTAAAGTTGCGCTGCAGTTGCGAAGTAGATATTTCTGCATGAGCAAAAGAGGAGCCCGCGATGCCGCACGATGGACAGGAATTCCCGATGACCGGCCAACCCCTTCTGGAAGACCTTACAAGCCTCACAGCGGCCGCGCTGCCCCCGCTGCAAAGTCTGCTCGACACCGCCAAGAACGCCGTTCACGCCCTTGTCAGCAAGGACGGACGCGTTTCGGCCGCGCTGATTGAGGCCAACCAATCGGCTGCGCATGGGCTGTCGTGGCTTGCCACCTATGTGAACTGTCTTGAGCAGATGCACGGCTGGGCCGAACGCCTCGGCGCCGATGGCAAGTTTGGCGAGACAGAGGCGCTGATTCTGCAGATCGCCTTCGGCGAGTATCTGGCGCAGTTGCGCGGCGGCATCCCGATGTCGCAGACCGAGATATTCCGCCTGTCCGACCTCGGCCTTGATGCCTTGGCTCTCGCCACGCCCGAGATTGACCGCTTGATCGCCGCCGGCAACACGCAGGCCGCCCGCGAGCGGCTGGTTGCGCTGATGCAGGAACAGGCCGCCAATATCACCGTCGGCAATCCCGGCCTCGAGGACGAGCTCGAGATGATCCGCGAGCAATTCCGGCGCTATGCGGCCGAGAAAGTCGAACCCTTTGCCCATGACTGGCACCTGAAGGACGAACTGATCCCGATGGAGGTCATCGAAGAGCTGGCCGAGATGGGCGTTTTCGGTCTGACTATCCCCGAAGAGTTCGGCGGCTTTGGCCTATCCAAGGCGTCGATGGTCGTTGTCTCGGAAGAGCTTTCGCGCGGCTATATCGGCGTGGGCTCGCTCGGCACCCGTTCCGAGATCGCCGCCGAACTGATCCTGTGCGGCGGCACCGAAGAGCAAAAGACCAAATGGCTGCCGCGCCTTGCCAGCGGCGAGACCCTGCCGACTGCCGTGTTCACCGAGCCCAACACCGGCTCTGATCTCGGCTCGCTCCGCACCCGTGCAGTCAAGGGCGACGACGGCAACTATGTCGTCACCGGCAACAAGACGTGGATCACCCACGCCGCGCGCACCCATGTGATGACGCTTCTGGCGCGGACCGATCCCGACACCACGGATTATCGCGGCCTGTCGATGTTCCTTGCCGAAAAGACCCCAGGCACCGACGCGGCCCCCTTCCCCACCCCCGGCATGACCGGCACCGAGATCGAGGTTCTCGGCTATCGCGGCATGAAGGAATACGAGCTGGGCTTCGACAATTTCGCGGTGAAGGGCGAGAACCTTCTGGGCGGAGTTGAAGGCAACGGATTCAAACAGCTGATGCAGACCTTCGAGAGCGCCCGTATCCAGACCGCCGCCCGCGCCATTGGCGTGGCTCAATCGGCACTCGATGTGGCCATGCAATACGCGCAGGACCGCAAGCAGTTTGGCAAGCAGCTCATCGCCTTCCCGCGTGTGTCGGGCAAGCTTGCCATGATGGCGGTCGAGATCATGATCGCCCGCCAGCTCACCTATTTCAGCGCCCGCGAGAAAGATGCCGGGCGCCGGTGCGACCTTGAGGCAGGTATGGCCAAACTTCTCGGCGCCCGCGTCGCATGGGCCGCAGCCGACAACGGCCTCCAGATCCACGGCGGCAACGGCTTTGCGCGCGAATACACTATGTCCCGCATCCTGTGCGACGCACGGATTCTCAACATCTTTGAAGGCGCAGCCGAGATTCAGGCGCAGGTGATCGCGCGGCGTCTGCTCGACTAGGTTTCGACGGGACGCTTCTCGCCAAGCCTTGGGTGCAGTTTTCCGGCCAACACCCAGGCAATAACCATGCCGACGCCGCCCGCGAGGAACACCGCCGAAACCGGCGCGAAGGCGAGAACCGCCCAGGCCACCGCCGGAGTCAGGATGCCCGAGGCGTCGCGATAGCTTGCAAAAACCGCCGCCATTTCCGTTCGCTCCGATGGCTTCACGGCCATGAGAAAAGGCAGGCTGCCCGACACATCCAGTGCGACAAGGAAAAACGACATGGCAAGCATTGACCAATAGGTAACCCACGGCCAATCGGCAGCGCCCCAGGCTACCACGCCGCAGATCGCGGCCCCGGCAAAGGCAAAGCGCACCGAGGTCTTGACTCCGATCCGGTTGACGACCTTCAACATGACCGGCGCGACGAAGAGGATCGCGTTGGCAAGAGACACCGCCGCCGCGCCCCAGTATTTTCCGATCCCGCTCTCGACGCAAAAGATCGGCAGATACACGATGTAGACCCACCAGCCGCAGGAGCGGATTGTCGCAAAGGTCCAGCCGGCCACAAGGCGCGGCTGGGCGAAAAAGCGGCCGATGAAGGCATAGGGGTTGGGCGCGGGACCGCGGGCCTTGGTGATCTGTTTGCCGTTGCCAAGGCGCAAGCGCCAGAAGGTCAGGACCATCAGGACCGCAAAGAGCGAGGCGACGACGAAGGGCAGGCCCCACCAGCGGTCCATCATCCACACGCCAAGGAATGGCCCGACCGACCAAGGCAGGGCGGAATAGACAAGGCGCGCGGTTTCGTTTTTGCCAAGGTCGGTGCGCTGAATATAATCAAGCACATAGGCCGACAAGCTGATCGACGAAATCGTCGCGGCAAGGGCATTGGCCATGATCGCCCCGGCGACGAGCATCGGGGAATTTGTCAGCGCCAGCGCCACGCCGACAAGATAGAGAACCCCCGCCGACGTATAGAGCCAGCGGCGAGGAACAAACCGCGAGACGAATGGCACGGTCGCGCCAAAGATCAGCGCGGCCAGTCCGACGAAAAAGTAGATACGGCTGACGATCGCGGCATCACCAAAGGCGTTGTATATCGCCAGCGGCATGACGGACAGCAAGAGCCCGCGCACACCGGCCTCAAGCGCCGCAAGCAACGCGAAGTGATGCACCTTCGGCGTCGGTGCGTGGGTGATGTAAACTGGGCTGCGCGGGGCAATCATATCAAGTCAATCTCTTTGGGCGGCATTTGGCGCCCGGACCGGGCCGCAATCTCGGCCCGCAGCGACATTTCCTGTCGTCGCAACGCCCTAGCCTGCCGCCAAGCGTGCTATCAACCTTTGCCGCGCCGCTGGCAAGGCCTTGCGGCCAAGCGCCGCGAGGAGGCGATGTTCAAGGAAATATCCAGTCGTACCAAGGGCAACCGCGATCTCGGCGTCATGCGCCTCGCCCTCTCCCTTCATCACCGGCGGCAAGGGTAAAAGCCGGTCTGCCCAGGCCCCCGCCCCTTCGCGGCTGACCGCACGACCCGATTTGGGCGAGATGAACGAGAGGTCTTCGTTGACCCCCGTTGCGGCACATGCCGACAGGTCGAGCCCATAGCCCAGTTCCTCGAGCAGAGTCATTTCCCATTGCAGATAGGCCAGGGGCCAAAGGTCGGGTTGGCCAAGCAGGTCGAGCAGATTGACAGTGCGATCGTAAAGGAGCGGGTGGGGTTCGCGCTCGGGCAGGCAGGACGAAAGCAGGGCGCAAACGGCCGACAGTCCGTCAAGCGCCTGCCGCTCGCTCATCACCAGCGCGGCGCGGCTGCGGATCGGCTCGACCGTGAAGCTGCCCAGATGGGCTTCGAGCCGCGCCTTCCATTCGACGTCAAGCTGCGCGCCGGGCTGGAGGATCGGGCCAAGCCTGCGCCCCGCGCCGCCGCGCACGATGCCTGCGGCACGGCCTTTGGTGGGGGTAAACACCTCGATGATGACAGAGGTTTCCCCGTGCTTGCGCACAGCCAGTAGAACACCCTGATCCCGCCAGTCAATCATGGCGACATGGGACCGACGCAAACGCCTCAAGGCAAGGATTATTCGAGGCCCGGCTCATCAAGAAGATGCCGCCCCGCGCGGCTTTCAACTTCGATCACCCACAGATCGGGATCAAAGCTGCATTGGCGGGCGATGGCCTCGTCGACCGTGGCTTCCTTGCCCGAGGTCAGCTCGATCCAGCGCCGCTCGCCGGACATCAGATCAAAACTGCGCTGGAAACAGGTAGCCTCACCATCGAGCCTGTTGAGTTTGACGAGAACCGCCCCTGCCGTAGTGTCGCCTCGGCGCACCACGAAGGCCGGAACATCGGCAAGCCTGAGCCGCGCAAGATAGGCCGAGACCCATATCCCGGCCGTCAACCTCAAGAATTGCCGTCCTTGAAGTTGAGGCCCATCTCTGAATAACGCTCGGCCTCTTCAAGCCAGTTGGGCCGTACCTTGACCTGAAGGAAAAGGTGAACCTTGCGACCAAGGAATGCCTCTAGCTCTTCTCGCGCCGCCTTGGAAACCGCTTTCGCCGTCTCACCCTTGTGGCCCAGAACGATGCCCTTGTGGCCATCACGCGCGACATAGACGACCTGATCGATCCGCGCCGACCCGTCGGGCCGTTCGTTCCAGTGGTCTGTCTCGACGGTGAGCTGATAGGGCAGTTCCTGATGCAGACGCAGGGTGAGCTTTTCTCGGGTGATCTCGGCGGCGATCATGCGCATCGGCAGATCGGCGATCTGGTCTTCGGGGAACAAGAGTGGGCTTTCCGGCATCCGGTCGCCCAGCCATGCCTTGAGATCGGCGCAGCCATAGCCCTTTTCGGCCGAGATCATGAAAGTCTCGACGAAGGGGTAAGCCTCGTTCATCTTTTTCGTCAGCGCCAAAAGCTCCTCGGCCTTCACCCGGTCGATCTTGTTGATCGCCAGCGCCACGGGGCGGTTGCCGACCTTGTCCTTGAGGTTATCGAGGATCGCACGAACGCCATCGGTCAGGCCACGGTGGGCCTCGATCAGGAGAACCACGATATCGGCATCCGCTGCCCCGCCCCACGCGGCGGCGACCATCGCGCGATCAAGCCGTCGGCGCGGGCGGAAAAGGCCGGGGGTATCGACAAAGATGATCTGCCGATCGCCATCCATCGCCACCCCGCGAATTCGCGCCCGCGTGGTCTGAACCTTGTGGGTCACGATCGACACCTTGGCCCCCACCATGCGGTTGAGGAGCGTCGACTTGCCCGCGTTCGGCTCGCCGATCAGCGCCACGAATCCGGCGCGGGTGGTGGTGGACTCAGTCATCATGTCAGCCCTTTTGGAGTTGGAACCGGTCGCTATTCCATTTCGCCACCTTTTACCAGACCGAGCCTTTTCGGCCTGAGCGAGACGGGTTCTTGTTCGAGATCAACCCAGAGTGTAGTCCTTTCAACATTGCAACCCGCAAGAGAAGAACCGGCCGTGGGACTTTTCCGCCTCCTGTTCCGAGCGTTTCGCCGGGAAGTCCGGCGATCCTCCTATGTCGATCCGCGCCTTTATCGACCGGTCGAACGGCCCCGGCCGAAGGTTGCCCGCAGCGTGACGGTTGTCGAGACCATCGAGATTGTCGAAACGACCGTCCTGACCGGCCCTTGCTGGGTCGTCGATGGCGACACGATCAGAATTCAGAACAAGTCCATCCGTATCGCAGGAATCGATGCGCCCGAACTGAACCATCCGTTTGGCCAGAATGCCAAGCGGGCGGTGATGGAGATGTGCAAAGGGCGCACGGTTTCGGCGCATCTGCATCCTGATTCCAGCTACGACCGGCTGGTCGCCACATGCTATCTTGATGACGGACGCGACATTGCTGCGGAGCTTGTGAAAGCAGGCCTTGCGCTCGACTGGCCAAAATTCTCCCACGGAAGGTATCGTCATCTCGAAGTCGAAGGCGCCCACAAGAAGCTTTGGCGGATTGATGCCAAGCAAAAGGGTCGGCTGCCTCCCGAGAAGACCTAACTTGCTAGGCCGTCACCTTCTTCAAAAGCGCCTCCGCGGCGGCCATTTCGGCCTGTCTCTTTGATCCGGCACTTGCGCGTTCGGACGGGCCGGAGGCCAGGCGGGCTTCGATGGTGAAGACCGGCTGATGGTCGGGGCCGGTGCGTGACAACTGGCTATATGTCGGCGGTGGCTCACCTCGGGCTTGGGCCCATTCCTGAAGCGTGGTCTTGGGGTCGCGGGCGTCGACCTCGACGCGGTTGATACGGTCGCCCCAAAGCCGCAGCACGGCATCGCGGGCGGCTTCGAAGCCAGCGTCGAGGTAGATCGCGGCGATCACCGCTTCCATCGCATCGCCAAGGAGCGCGTCCTTGCGGCGGCCACCGGATTTCATCTCGGACCGCCCGAGTGTCAAGACAGCCCCAAGATCAATAGCGCGGGCGACTTCGGCGCAGGTTTCCTTCCGCACCAGTGCGTTAAAGCGCGGCGCGAGAACACCCTCGGCGGCGTCTCTGTCGGCACGTAACAAGGCCTCGGCAATCGCGAGGCCAAGTACTCGGTCGCCCAGAAATTCAAGCCGCTGGTTGTTGTCGCGGTGGGGCGAGGTCATCGAAGGATGGGTGAGCGCACGGATCAGCAGTTCGGGCCGCGTGAATTCATGCCCGAGGCGCTGCGAAAACTCTTTCATCTCAGCCGAAAGCTTCATCTCACCGCCTCCAGTATGCGGCCCTTGCGCCATGTCCAGACCTGCCAAAGCGAGCGGCCCGTTGCGGACAGTCCTACCAGCCGCGCGCGGGAGAGGACAGTGGCCTCGTCCACAAGGCCAAGACCACCGGCGGCGCGGGCGATGCGGCTGTCGGCGGCGTTGTCGCGGTTGTCACCAAGAAGGAAGAGTTGGCCCGCAGGCACGGTCATATCCTCAAAGTGGTCAAGCGCGCTGTCGCCCGCGTTGAGAACGGGATGAACGGCCCCGTCTGGCAAAGCCTCAACGAGGAGCCGCTTCCGACACAGCGCCCCTTGGCCAACCGCCCCGTTGAGGCAGCGGGGAAGATCGCCCTCCGGCCCTTGCGGGCCCATGATCTCGTCAAAGAACTCCTTGTCGGATTGAGCGAGAGGCGATCCATTCACCATGACGACGCCATCCGCAATGGCAACGTGATCGCCCGCAAGCCCTATCACCCGACCAACGCCGCCGCCCGCAACGAACACCACGTCGCCGCGTCTTGCCGCAAGGCGGGCGGGGGTGGTGGCGATGACTACGTCGCCGGGCAGAAGTGTCGGCTTCATGCCAAGCGAGCCGACCCTGTTGAGATCGACAAAGGCCCCCAGCGCCACGACTGGCACCGACGCAGCAACAAGCCCGAAGCCGAGGCTGCGCCAACGCGAGAGACTGACACGCTGGCGCATCTGCGGGCGGATCAGCAGCATGACGGCGATCAGGGCGGCATTCACGAAAGGCAAGATCAGGAACCAGCCGAGCCAGCCCGTCCAACCCAGATCGTTGAGCCGCCGCAACACATGGCCCCAGAACGGGATCCACATGACGGCGAGCCAGATATGCATCCAGACGATCTGGCCGCGCGTGAGGTCGAGCTGCCAGAGCGCGGCCAGCGGCAGGGCCACGACGAGAAGCGCAAAAAGGAAACGGCCCCGACCGGTCCGGCCAGACCAGTCGAAGCCTTCAAGATAAACGGCAAGAGGATTGCGCGAGCGCGCCATCGGCCCCGGCGGCGCTACTCGATCGCCTTGAAGAAGCGATCCGAGCGCCAAGTCCAGAAAGCGAGCATCGAGCGGCCTGCCGAGGAGAACATGATCCGGTCGGCGCGGCCGACGATATCTTCGGCCGGGACAAAGCCCACGCCACCGAGGCGCTGATCGACGCGGCTGTCGGTCGAGTTGTCGCGGTTGTCACCCATGAAGAAATAATGCCCCTCGGGGACAGTATAAACGCCCGTGGTATCGAGGCTCTGGTTGCCGATGTTCAAAACCGAATGGCGGACGCCGTTTGGCAGGGTCTCGTAGGCGCGGTCCTTCAGGCACAGCCCGCCCTGCCCCGGATTGCCATTGGCGCAGCGCGGGATCAGGCCCTGCGGCCCCTGGCGCTCGTAAGTTTCTTCAAAAACGCCATCCTGTTCGACCTTGACGGCCACATAGTTGATGTAAAGAACGCCATCCTTCATCTGGATGCGGTCGCCCGGCAGGCCAGTCAATCGCTTGATGAAATCACGGCCCGTGACCGGGTGACGGAAAACGACGACATCTCCACGCTCGGGTTCAGAGCCGAGGAAACGTTCGTTGTCGCCCTTGAACAACCCGCAGAAATCTTCGGCATCGATGTCGATTCCAAGCGATGCGATGCGGATCGAGGGGCAAGAGGCATAGGAATAGCCATAGGCCATCTTGTTGACGAAGAGGAAATCCCCGATCAGCAGCGTGTCTTTCATCGAGCCGGACGGGATCCAAAACGGCTGGAAGAACACGGTGCGAAAGACGCCTGCGATCAGAAGGGCATAGACAACCGTCTTGACCGTTTCCTTGACCCCCGCCCAAAGGCCGTTTTCTTCCGACAAGTCCGACATGATCGTTCCTTTTTGATGTCAGGGGTATGTGAGGGCCTCGACGCGGCGAGTCAAGCGCCTGCGGGCCGATCGGCAAGGGGCCGCGCCTCGATCACGACAAAGGCCTGCGCCCAAGGGTGATCGTCGGTCAGGGTGACGTGGATGATCGCCTCGTGGCCCGGAGGCGTCATGGCGTCGAGCCTGTCCTTGGCCCAGCCGGTAACGTGCATCACCGGCTGGCCGGTGCGAAGGTTGCTCACCGCCATGTCCTTCCAGGCAATGCCCATGCGCAGGCCTGTCCCCAGCGCCTTGGAGCAAGCCTCTTTCGCGGCCCAGCGTTTGGCATAGGTGGCCGCCACGGCGCGCGGACGGCTCGCGGCCTTGCGCTGTTCACGCTCGGTAAAGACGCGTTGCACAAAGCGGTCGCCGAACCGCTCGAGCGTGCCTTCGATGCGCTCGATGTTGCACAGGTCGGTGCCGATGCCGAGGATCATCCGCATCCCGCCACGGCTAGCCGCGCGCCTCGTCCATCAGGCGCCGCATTTCGCGGATCGCGGGGGCGAGGCCACGGAAGATCGCCTCGCCGATCAGGAAATGGCCGATATTGAGCTCCATCACCTCGGGGAAGGCGGCAACGGGCCGGACCGTTTCATAGGTCAGGCCGTGGCCGGCGTGGACCTCAAGGCCCAGCGAGTGGCCATAGGCCGCCATCTCGCGCAGGCGCTCTAGCTCGGCATCACGCTCGGCGAAATGGCCCTCGGCGTGGAAATCGCAATAGGCACCGGTGTGCAGCTCGATTACCTGCGCACCGATCCGGTGCGCGGCTTCGATCTGGCGGGCGTCGGCCGCGATGAAGATCGAGACGCGGCATCCTGCCTCGCGCAAAGGGGCGATGAAATGGGCAAGCCGGTTTTCCTCGCGCGCGACCTCAAGGCCGCCTTCTGTGGTCCTCTCCTCGCGCTTTTCAGGCACGATGCAAACCGCGTGGGGCCGGTGGCGCAGCGCGATTTTCTGCATCTCGTCGGTTGCGGCCATCTCGAAATTCAGGGGCTTGGTCAGAACCGCTATCAGGCCCTCGATATCGGCGTCGGAAATATGGCGGCGATCCTCGCGCAGGTGCGCGGTGATCCCATCGGCGCCCGCGTCCTCGGCAATCTTGGCCGCGCGGATCGGATCGGGATAGGCGCTGCCCCGCGCGTTGCGGACGGTGGCCACGTGGTCGATGTTGACGCCCAAGCGAAGTTTGCCGGACATGACGGTTCCTTTCAAATCAGTCGCCCGATCCTAGCCGGAATGGCCCGTGCCGTCAGCCGGATTCGCCGCCCTGCGCTCCAACTGCCGAAGCTTTTGGCGAAGCGCCTTGCGGCGGTGGTTCTGATAGGCGCGGATTACCGGAACGGTCAGGAAATAGAATACAAGACCAAGGATGACGCCCGGCACGAGCCCGCCGATCAAGAACGGCAGAAACAGATCGTCATAAAAAACACCCAGGTGGCTCCAATCCATTTTTTCGGCGGTGAAAACGGCGGTGACATTGTGCCAAAGGTCGCGCCCGACCCCCGAGAACTTGTGCCCCATCGAGGCGTCCAGCCCCCCGTGCACCGGCTGGCCCAGCAGGACATGGCCGACCTTGGTCGAGAGCACGGCGATCGGAACGTAGGTCAGCGGATTGCCGACGAAGCTCGACAAGAGCGCGGCGATGACATTGCCGCGCACCATCTTGGCGAGAATGAACGCCGCCACGAAATGCAGCCCATAGAACGGGGTAAAGGCCGTCACGACGCCGGCAAAGACGCCTCGGGCGATCTTTTCGGGTGTGTCTGGCAGGCGGCGTAGCCGCAGTTTGACGTATTCAATGGCGCGTCGCCAGCCGCCACGCGGATAGACGATTTCGGTCAGCACCTGTTTCACAGGCCGCCTGTCTCGCCGCTTGAAGACCAAATTACCTACCTTTGCCTCAGCTCTTGGCCGGGGTCGTCTGTGCCCGCGACGGATCCCGCAGGCGCGAGATCGAGGCCACGTTACTTTCCGCTTCGAGCGCGGTCATCACCCGATGCAGGTGCTCGACATCGCGCAAATCGACATCGATTTGCAGCTTGTAGAAATCGGGCTTGCGATCGATGAAGTTCAGGTCCGAGATATTGGCGCTCTGCTCGCCGATCAATGTGCAAATTCGTCCCAGGACGCCTGCGTCGTTGCTGATCGAAACCTCGAGCGTCACGGTATTGATCGCGGGATGCTTGCCTTCTTGCCAGTGCAGATCAACCCAGCGCTCGGGCTGAGCTTCGTAGGCGGCCAAGGCTTGGCAGTCGATCGCGTGAACGACAACGCCCTGCCCCCGGAAGGTGATGCCAACGATGCGTTCTCCGGGAACCGGCTGACAGCAAGGCGCGCGATGGAACGATTGGTCGGGAGACAGGCCGATGACGGCGCGAGATTGATCGACCTCCTCGCCTTCGCGTTCGGCCAAATCGGGATAGATCGCCCGAACAACCTCGCGGGCAGTCAGTTCGGCGGAGCCGAGACGGGCAAGAAGTTCGTCCTCATCCTCGAGCACGAGGGTCTTGGCGGCAGTGCGGAGCGCCTTTTGCGTGGCCTTCTTGCCGACATTCTCAAAGGCGACGCGAGCCAGCTCGGCCCCGAGCTTGATAAACCGCTCGCGGTCTTCTTCTCGCAGCGAACGCCGGATCGCGGATTTCGCGCGCCCCGTCACCACGATGTCGATCCACGTCGCCTGCGGGGTCTGGCCCTCGGCGGTGATGATATCGACCGACTGGCCATTCTTGAGGCGCGTCCACAAGGGCACGCGGATCCCGTCGACCTTGGCGCCGACACAGGCCGAGCCGATGCGGGTATGAATCGCATAGGCAAAGTCGATCGGCGTCGCGCCACGGGGCAACTTGATCACATCGCCCTTGGGTGAGAAGCAGAACACCTGATCTTGATACATCTCAAGCTTCACGGCCTCGAGGAACTCGTCGTGGTCGTGCTCGTCGTCGAGCCGTTCGGTCAGCGAAGAAATCCAGCGGACCGGATCGACGGCAAAGCGATTTTCGACCCGCTCGCCGTTCTTGTAGGACCAATGGGCGGCAACGCCGGTCTCGGCCACATCGTGCATCTCGCGGGTGCGGATCTGAACCTCGACCCGCTTGCCGTCGCGCCCCGAAACGGTGGTGTGGATCGACCGGTAGCCGTTGGTTTTCGGCTGGCTGATGTAATCCTTGAACCGCCCCGGAACGGCGCGCCAGCGCTGGTGCACGGCGCCCAGGACGCGATAGCAATCGGCCTCGGTCGCGGTGACGATCCGGAAGCCATAGATATCGGAGAGGCGCGAGAACCCCTGATCCTTCTCCTGCATCTTGCGCCAGATCGAGTAGGGGCGCTTGGCGCGACCCGAGACCTCGGCGACGATTCCAGCTTTTTCAAGCTCGATACGCATATCCGAGGTGATCTTTTCGATCACATCGCCGGATTCTTTCTGAAGCGTGATGAAACGCCGCATGATCGAGTTGCGCGCCTCGGGGTTCAGAACCCGAAACGCAAGATCCTCAAGCTCTTCGCGCATCCACTGCATACCCATGCGGCCGGCGAGCGGAGCGAAAATCTCCATCGTCTCGCGGGCCTTCTGGGCCTGCTTTTCAACGCGCATGGATTTGATCGTCCGCATATTGTGCAGACGGTCGGAAAGCTTGACGAGCATCACACGCAGATCGCGCGACATGGCCATGAACAGTTTGCGGAAGTTTTCGGCCTGTTTGGAATGGGCGGAGTTAAGCTGAAGATTGGTCAGCTTGGTGACACCATCGACAAGCTCGGCGATCTCTTCACCGAATCGCTTGGCGACCTCGGAATACGAGGCCTTGGTGTCTTCGATCGTGTCGTGAAGGAGGGCGGTCGCGATGGTGGCGTCGTCCATCTGTTGCTCGGCGAGGATCATCGCCACGGCAACCGGATGGGTGAAATAGGGCTCGCCCGAATGGCGAAACTGGCCCGCGTGCATGGCTTCGCCAAAGGCATAGGCCTCGCGCAGGAGCTTTTCGTTCGAGCGGGGGTTGTAGGCGCGGACCAGCGAGATCAGTTCGTCGGCGGTCGTCATCTGGTCCTTGCCTTCGGCGGGGCCGGAAGGGGGCGCTTAGCGCTGCCCCTGAGCTTCCATCAGCGCCCGCAGCAGTTTCTCTTCGGACATGTCGTCTTCGACAGGCTTGTCGGCCTCGGCGCCCATCAAAAGCGCCATGGCGTCGTCTTCCGGCTCGTCGACCTCGATCTGGGTCTGGTGGGCTTCGATCATCCGCTCGCGCAGGTCGCTGGCGAGTTGGGTTTCATCGGCAATCTCGCGCAGGGCGACAACGGGGTTCTTGTCGTTATCGCGGGAGATGGTCAGCGGAGCGCCGGAGGCGATCTCGCGGGCGCGATGCGAGGCGAGCATCACAAGCTCGAACCGGTTCGGAACCTTGTCAACGCAATCTTCGACGGTTACGCGGGCCATTAGCGCACTCCAATACTATCGGGCAGTCTAGGAAGCCCCCCATTTAGAGACAGACGCCAAGAAACACAAGCCGAAAACCTGAGCCCCAAGATCAGTCGATCGGGACCACTTCGGCCCGCGCGGCCGAGGGCAGATCAGCTAACATTTCGCCAATTGTCTTGCCGAGGACCGGGTGCCGCCAATCGGCCGCGACATCGGCAAGGGGAACCAGAACAAAGGCCCGATCCTGCATCCGCGGATGAGGCAAGATCAGCTGGGGCGGCGTCTCGACTGTCTGCCGCGCGGCATCGAGCGCAAGCCAGCGATCAAATACGGCGCGGTCAGGCAGGACGCGGGTGCCGACGGCGATCAGGTCCAGATCCAGTGTCCGCGCACCCCAGCGCACCTGACGCTCGCGGCCGTAGCGGGCTTCAATGTCGTGCAGAATGGCCAGAATTTCCTCGGGGGACATGTTCGACTGCAAAGCCACCGCCGCATTTACGAAGTCGGGGCCGGAGCCTGGCGGAAAAGCAGGGGTGCGATAAAGGCGGCTAGTGCCAATCGGACTACCTATCCTTTGGTATATATCGACAATGGAATGTATAATGGTCTCTTCTGGACTTCCACTCAAAGACGAAACGTTTCCGCCAATAGCCACCAAAATCATATCGACTAAATCTGACTCTGCTTTTTTCATTTGCGTTATTACTTATCTGACCGACCGGAAGCGTTGGATTCATCTTTCACACCATGCGCAATTGAACAAGCCGGGCAGAAACCCACTCGGAAGGACCACTCACAATGTTCTATCGTGACGAGCGCTTGGCGCTCTTCATTGACGGATCAAACCTCTATGCGGCTGCCAAGGCGCTCGGGTTTGATATCGACTACAAACTCCTCCGCGCCGAATTCATGCGACGAGGCAAGCTCTTGAGGGCATTCTACTATACCGCCCTCCTGGAAAACGACGAATACAGCCCCATCCGCCCGCTCGTTGACTGGCTGCACTACAACGGCTTCCACATGGTGACCAAGCCCGCCAAGGAATATACCGACAGCCTCGGCCGCCGTAAGGTGAGGGGAAACATGGATATCGAGCTGACCGTCGACGCGATGGAGCTCGCCCCCCATGTGGATCACGTCGTCCTCTTCTCGGGAGACGGCGATTTCAGGCCGCTCCTCGAGGCGCTTAAGCGCAAAGGTGTGCGGGTGTCGGTCGTCTCGACGATTCGCAGCCAACCGCCGATGATTTCGGACGAGTTGCGCCGTCAGGCCGACAACTTCATCGAGCTTGACGAGCTGCGCGACGTAATTGGCCGCCCGCCGCGCGAGCCGCGCCCCGAGCGCGAACAGGCCGACGAAGAGGCCTGATCCAAAATTAGACCGGGGCCAGTGGCCCCGGTTCTTGTTTGGGGGTCTGGGTTCGTGCTTGGATCAGGCTGAAAGATTCACAGGAGCCCCCATGCCCTCGCCCTTGATTTCCCAAGCCGACATCCAAGCTTATCAGCGCGACGGCGTTGTTCTGATCCGTGGCCTTTTCCGCGATTACGTCGATCTTCTGCGAGACGGTGTCGAACGCAACCTGCGTGAACCCGGGCCCTATGCCGCCGAAAATCTCAAACCGGGAGAGGGCGGCCGGTTTTTCGACGATTACTGCAACTGGCAGCGAATCCCCGAGTTTGTCGAAACGATTCACCAGTCCCCCGCCGCCGAGGTCGCTGCGGACCTGATGCAAGCCGAACGAGTTCAGGTCTTTCACGATCATGTTCTGATCAAGGAACCCGGCACCTCGAAACCGACCCCCTGGCACCAGGACGGCCCCTATTATTTCGTCGAAGGCCGCCAGACGGTCAGCTTCTGGTCGCCTCTCGATCCAGTGACGAATGCGACCCTGCGCTGCGTTGCCGGATCGCATCTTTGGGAAAAGCCGGTTCTGCCCAAGCGCTGGCTCGCCGACACCAGCTTTTATCCCGATCCCTCCGCCTATATGCCGGTGCCCGAT
>Ga0222714_10002825_pt1 | contig 18071 bp, 21 predicted proteins | sample C33_3DmetaG_FD_165048 | JGI IMG/M metagenome (GOLD analysis project Ga0222714, IMG submission 165048) | Estuarine water microbial communities from San Francisco Bay, California, United States - C33_3D | ecosystem: Environmental > Aquatic > Marine > Unclassified | place: USA: California...
GAGCTGTGTTGCACGACCGCGACGAATGGACACGCTGGTCACATACTCAGTCACGTCAGCGAAGTCCGTTGAACCATCCAACGTGTCCCCACCATCAAGCGTGGATGAGTCCAGAGTGAACGCATCCTGCAACAACCCGGTGTCCATCAACACCTTGTAGGTTTGACCCCAAATCGCCGTCTTCGCCATCGGCTACACCATGAAGTTCAGAGGGCCGTTGACTCGCTCATAGTCACGCAAGTACTCATAGATTTCCTCACCGACCTGCGCACCATTCAACACACCCGACTGCACAATGATGTTGATCGGCGCATTACTGCCACCATTGGTACCTCCACCAGTAGCCAACGCTTGCGGTGTCACCGCAGCAGGCACCTGCGGAATCAACCCTGTCGCCGGACGATTCGAGGCAATCTGCGGGAACTTCTTGGCAGCATCAGCCAACTCAGCCAACGCTTCACGATAAGCCTCCAACGCATCCGTCTGAGACTTGATAGACGCAGTCAACTCCTCATTGGCTTGAGTCTGCTGACGTTGAGCCGTCTCCACGGCCTGCTGCAACGGCAACAACTCTTTGTCACCCTCACGCAACCCTTCGGTCGCAATACGCAGATTGCGTCGAGCCTCAGCCAACCCATTCGCCGTCTCAATCTGACGATCCTCAGAATCAGCCACATTGAACTTCGCCTCAGCCAACGCAATCTCAGCCTTGCGAATGTCATCAGCCGTCGCCTCCGGGTCTTTGCGAATGTCAGCCAACTCACGTTCAGCATCACGCACCGCAATGATTGCTTCCTCATGACTGAACTTCGACCGGGCAACACCACGCTCAGCCGCAGCCACGGCACGTTGAGCCGCAGCAATGTCCTGAGCAGTACCACCCTGCTGAGCTTTCGCCAACGCATCATGCGCCTGCTTCAACGCATCGTTGGCATCAGCCACCGACAACTGGGCGTTGCCCACTCGTTTCTGAGCCGCACCGAATGCATCCGACGCACCCTGGGCACGCTTCAACACCGAGGTGTATTCGGCAATCTTCTCTTTGGCGGTCATCACCGTCTTGCCTGCACCACCAGTTTTCTCCTCGAACTGCCCTGTCTTGAATGTGGTGACACCGTAGGAACGAGCCAACGCCTCCAAACGATTAGTTTGCGTATACAGAACATTGACTGTGCTTGACAGACTGGAGTTGAGGAGTTTCACCTTGCCGGTGAGATAGATGTACGAGTTGCCTGCCGCTCGAATGATGCCATCCGAACCGGCGACCGCCGACTGCAACTGTTTCGTCGCCTTTTCAACCTTGAATAGGGCGTTCGCCGCCAGAACCGTTGCGGTCACCAAGGCGCTCATTGCCAAGACGAATCCACCGATTCCAGTGGCCGTGATCGTCGTACCAAAGACACGGGTTGCTACAGCAGCCAAAGCGGTTGCTACCGCATAAGCCTTCATTCCAAGAGCCAGAGCTGCCATCGTCCCGGTGAACGTCAGAACCGTAATCACAATCGCCGAGAAGGTCGTGGCGTTGTCCTCAATGACTTGGGCAATAGCCGTCAACGGACCAACCGCAGCCCTAATCGCTGGAATGAGACCAGCACCGATTGCTTCCTTTGCTTCAGAAATGCTGTTCTGAAGAATCCTCATTTGACCAGCAGTCGTGTTCGCAGCCGCAGCCGCAGCACCACTGAACGTCGAGTTCAACTCCGAGAAGACCTGATCGAGTGACTGACCTTCTTTGACGTTGTCACGCAACGCTGGAACCAACGCGACCAATGACTTGAAGTTGTCTACGTTCGCACGAGCCAACGCATTCGACACTTCAACCAGTGGCGCCCCGGTCGCAGCAGCAATGTTCTGTGCAAGAACAACCTGCTTCTCAGCCTCCGCAAGATCACCAGTAGCACGAACCAAAGACTCAATCGACGGACGAAGCTCACTATCCGTGAAACCCGTCAAACGTGACTGAGCCTTGATGAAGTTCTCAGTTTCAGCAACAGCCTCAGTCGTAGCACCAACGACGTTCTGCAACGTCTTGGCTAACTTGGCTTGTTCAGCCTCATCCTCGATAGCAGCCTTGGCTGCTCCGGCAGCGAACGCGGCCATTCCAGCAAACGCGACAGCCGAAACAGCAGCAATCTTCTGAAACCCAGGGATGAGTTCATTGACCTTCTTGTTCGCCGCACCGAACGCATCAGTTGCGGCTTTGCCTGTCTCACCGAATGCTTTGAGCAGGTCCTTCGGGTCGGCAAGAAGCCTGACAAGAAATGTGCGCTCAACGGCCATGAACGCCAATTCTACTCAGTCCAGAGACAACGACTTTCTGAGGTCGGCAAACTCACTACGCAACATCACAGCAATCTGCTGCTTGGTCATCCCAGCAAACCGTGACAAATCCTGCGGCTCATTCCACCACGCCTCATCCTGCCAGTAGTACTTCGCTCGACTTCGAGTCTCCATAGTTCGCGGCATCCGTGCGAAATGAATTGGACGAGGAACGAAGAGTTCACCCAACTCGGCATCCAAGAACTCGCCATGACCGAACTTACGATCAGACCAACCAAGCTTCCCAACCTGATACTGAGGCAGGTAGAAGATGCGTGCAGGGTCTTTCGTGGCCGGGTCGCCAACCACGTTGATGCGTTCATGCAGCCGAGTCCACACCTCTGCCCAACGATGCGCAGGTACCGGGTCTTTGAGCGGGAGTACCAAGTGCCAGTGTTGGTCATTCGGACGATGCGACCAGGTGGTATATGCGAACCATTCCAAACCATCCAACCGTGCGTAGTCGAATGACTCACCGTCCATGTCCACAACGAGACAGGTCACCGCTTCGACGTTGCGGTTGCTGCGGGTCGTACCGGGTGCGTAGATGACTGGCGACCACAAGGCACGCTGATCCTTGCGACGAGTCTCCTTACGGATGCACAGACGTGACGACAGTTGAATCCAAGAGTCGGCGAGCGGTTTGGGTACTACCGCTTTGACGTAGTCGAACCTGACGGCACGGACGTTATCCAACTTGACTTCTGGGAACATGGCGGGCTCCTTACAGGTCAGCGTAGCGTCAGGTCGCACCCTGCGCAAGCTCTTTGAGAACCCGGTCAATGGCGTCACTGTATTCCTTAGCAATGAAGCCGTTGCTGTCTCGAACTGCCTGCCAGAAGAAGTAGCCCTGACGGCCACGATGACGCAAGAACTGTTGGGTCGTCGGGCGGCGACGGCCACCGAACTCGGCACCAAAGAACACGTCACCCATCGTCACTTTGGTCTTGCGTTTGCGGTTCGGACGAGACGCAGAAACGAACCCTCGTTTGTGGTCAAGTTTGATTGTGGGGATGCGGTCTCGTCGAGCACGCAACCCGTTCACCACGGCCTGAGCCTGAGACATACCTGAAGAACCTGGACGATTCTGACCGTGCTTGGGTTGACCTTGAGCGTTGACTTTCGCACGATCTACGACATGCTGGGCGACCTGCTCGGCGGCGATTCGCATCTTCTTGTTGAACTCGGCGTCAGCCTGACCCGCAATACGCAAGAACTCAAACAATCCATCTGCCGCGAACTGAACATCACCAGCACGACCGATTGGTTTGGATGCCATGTCACTGATTGTAGGGCGTGTTCGGATTCTGCTTGACTGCTTTCCAACGCAGGTACGCGAACATCGTGTACAACATTCGCGGGGATTCAGTCAGCAACACTGACGGGGCGATGCCCGTCTCGACCGCCAGGTAGGCGATCACCCAGTGGGCTGACTGCTCTCCAAAGGGACGATCTTGTTGTCCTCCGAATCTCCCAGGCTGACCATCTCAACGCCTTCACGCCACACCTCAAATGAAAGGTTGTGCAGTTTGTTGCGTTTCTCGCAATGCCATGCCAACCAGCCGAGGTCGCGTATCTTCATCTCTGCTTCAATCTTTGCCATTGAGCAGTTGTGGACTTCCTCGAATGCGCAGAAGTCTGCGTATTGGACGACCGCGAGTCGTTGTTTGCCGTCGTCCGCGTGAACGATGAGACCGAGTTTCATTTTCTACCTCCGCAGGGTGAAGTTGTTAGAACTAGGCGCCGACGCTCTTGGTGATTCCGCCGGAGATTGGGAACGTGACGTCTGCGGTGGCAAGTTCGCCAACTGCACCGTTCACTGGGGTCCACTCGGTGACGAGAACGCTCATCGTGTAGGACGGGTTGGCCGAGGAAGCGGCAGCAGTTCCGTTTGGCTTGATGACGCAAGTGACTGCAGTGGAGCCGACCAACGGGAAGAAGATTCCGTCGATGGCGTTGTAGTCGTTGTGGATGCTGAACGTCACCGAGTTGTCGATGAGTCCAGATACTCGGGTCACAGCCGACGATCCGAATGCGGTTGTTGCCACTTCGGCAGCGGTCGTGGACAGCGTCACCGATGCGACGTTCGCCGAGATGTCCGTTCCATTGAACGTGATGTTCGCATCTTTGAGGACCAACTTTGCCATGACTATTTGTCTCCTGCCTTATCGGCTGTTGAGGATTTCTTCGAGGTTTCTGCGACTGGCGTGATGATGCCCGCTGCAATCAACAACTCTACATTGTCAATACCGCTGCCGTCCACATGCCCACCCGGCTGAACGCCAGAGACCGGGAACGGACCCGAGACCAGATACTTCGCCATGTTCTAAGCGTACACCGTGACCTTGAAATCCATCGTCAGGTAGAGGGTGTCGTTGGCGTCAATGTTCGTGAAGTTCCCCGCCGAGTTGACAATCAAGTCGTCGCACACTCCACCCAAGGTTCGGTCTGCTTCGATAGCAGCTCGGATCGACTGAGTTCCAGAGAACGCCGAATACTTGTCCAGTTCGTCCTGGGCTGTGCGTTCTGATTGGCGGTACACCACGACCGTCACCGTGAAATCCATGACCACACCACCGCTTGACATACCGGTCTGATGAAACCGAATCTCATCAAGCGTCGGCCATGCGAACGGAGGGTTCACCTGGTCAGGTTGATAGTCAAACGCTCGCAGTCCAGGGACGGTTTGGATGGCGGCCTTGAGTCCGTCTTTGACTTGGCTTGGTGTCGCAGGCATCAGGCAATCATTCGCATACGTCGGTACGGCTCAACCAACTGAGCCATGTCAGGGTCAAGGAACCGAGAGACGCGGATTGCACCCAGATCACCGAAGCCCGCAACACCCAGCGGACTATCCAGACGCTTGAAGAGTCGAGACGCCTGAATGATGCACGCCTGTTTCACTGGTGACGGAACTGACGCCCACCCATACTTGGCTGTCACTTGAACCAATGCCTGCTCACCGTAGTTCGCATTCACCGTCGGGAACAGGTAGTCGCCGACTGCACGCAGTTTGTTGAACGACCATTCGATGCCATCCAAAAATCCGTTCAATGGTTCAAGCTGTACGTCAGTGGATGCCCAGGTGACGTCGAAGTTGCCGTCGGCAAACGAGGACGTCTTCAAGATGAACCCGGTCGTGGTGTAGATGTCGTCAATGTCGCAGACGTATTCGTTGTTGGCTTGGTAGACGCGAACCGTTGCGGAACTGTACGCCCAGAACTGGCGGTTGCAGTAGCCGTCAATCAACCGGGATGCGGCTTCGGTTGCGCTGTCAATGAGAGAATCATCAGCGGTATCCGCCGTGCCAATCCTCAGAGCTGCTTTGACTTCAGCCCTCGTTGCGTAACCGTTCGTGATGGTCATGGTGGCTCAATCCTACTCAACGACAGACAGCAGGAACCCAACCTCCCACTCAAACATTGAACGATTCTTTGATACCCACGACTGATACGCAAGTTGAGAAGCCGAAGGAACCTGCCGATCCAGCAACTCGGTCACCTTCCACAACACCTCATCCAACGTCTCGAACTTGTACCAGTCCGGCAACGGCATGTCCGAATACTGACGAGCTGCACCAAGATTCGTAGACAACACCAGACACCCAGCCAACGCCGCCTCACGAGGCAAACGATCACGCCCTGGATGATTCCCGAAATCCACATACACCTTCGAGGCGTGCAACACATCCGACACTTCCTGGCTGTTCATGCCACGCAACTCGGCAACTTGAAACCGACCCGACTCCACGAACGGTCGCAACAACCCAGCATCCTTCGCAGGATTCACCACAACCTGCGGTTGTCTCGCCCGCACCGAAGGTTGCACCGACACCCAATCGGTCAACATCATCCGTTCACCGAACTGCTCAACGTGTTGCCAGGCGTACTCGGATTGGCAGAGATGCAACGAGATGCGGTCAAGATTGCGTTGCCCGTGTGATCCGAAGTTGTCAACGCTCAACCACCACAATGCGCAACGGTTCTTGAACGTGTGCGCTACCTCGGGCCAAATCTCAGGCAACACAACCAACGCATCTTCAGGCACCTGGTCTCGCAAAATCTTTGGGCACACATAGTGCTGATAGGGCTCCGGTGTTGTCTGTGGTACGAACGGCCAGTAGAGGATGGCAGCCGAACCACGCTTGATGCGGTTGGCGGTGTGCACCAACTGATGCATCGCTTCAGGTCCACCGGTCACGGCGTTCGCCGGACATACGACCACAAGTTTCAATCCCATCCCAACTCCAGGCGACGATTCAAGTCCCAATCAACAGGCAAGTCGTGAAGCATCCGCTCCTCAAACAGACGACGGTTCGCATCGAACGTCGCCTGATTCCGTTGCTGAAACTGAGGGCTGGAACGCAGGGTGCTGGAGTTCCGATGGTAGACAGCAGCCGACGAACGAACGATGTCCACACCTTTGCGTTGCGCACGAATCTCGTAGTCGTTGTCCTCGAAGTATGCCGGGTGGAACCCTTCATGAAACAGGCCGACCTTACGCACGACCTGTGAACCCAACCAGAAACACGACCACGGTGGCTTGCCCGACAGAACGATGTTCGCCGAAGATGCCTGGAAGAACACGTCCGCTACACCGTTCGTACCGAACACCACATCATGATTCACGATCAGCCAACCTGACGCCGAGCACGTCACCTTGATACCCAGATTCCATGACGCAGCCACACCCAGATTGCACGGAATCCGATAGTGAAACACCCGCTTGGCCTTATCGGTACGCGGCTCCCAATGCTCATTGTTGCCATTGTCAATCACGACAAGATCACCGATGCGACCATCGAATGAATCCAACATGGCATCAACCCGATGATGCTCCGTGAGCACCGGGACGACTACGACTGGGACAAGCGGCACCATTCCGCGATCTCCTTCATCGCAGGCTTCCAATGCGACTCATAGACCGCATCAGCCTCATACTGCTTTGCGAACTCCACAGCCTTCTGTGATGTGCCGTGTCCGCGTGCGTAAGCCTGCTCGAGCGCGTTGATGATGCCTGGCACCGACGGTGTCAGGAACCACGACTTCTGAGCAGGGTCCCAGAACGGTTGACCGTCAACCACCCAGCCGTCTCCGCACAGCTCTGGCTGGGCGGTGAAGTTGGAGACGATGACCGGGGTTCCGCACGCCTGGGCTTCCACCACAGGGATGCCGAATCCTTCACCCATGCTCGTTGCCAGAAGCACGTCAGCTGCGCTGTAGAGGGCCGCCATTGCGTGTTTGGGTAGCCCCATGCGGTACAGGTACGGGTCGGCGTATTTGATGCGTTCTGGCGCAATACCGCACGCCTGGGCGAGGGCTTTCAGGTCGATGCCACCCATTGAGCCCGCTTCGTCGCTATGCATGTACAGCACCGCATCCGGGTGTTTCTGGGCGAACATACCGAACGCCATGAAGTTCTCGGGGAATGCTTTGCGTGGTGGATACACACCCTTGTTGGCAGCGGTCATCATCACGACGAAGTCGTCGTCCTTGAAGCCCATGATTTCACGGCCACTGATTTGACGGCCATCGTTGTCACGCACCTTCGGTGTCGGCTTGTAGTCCGACTCGATTCCGTGCGGAACGTACAGATTGCGGCAACCTTGCGCGTCAAGCATCTTTGATCCGAACTTGCTCATCGCAATGGGCATCACATTTGGTTTCATGCACCATGCCAGAACCTCGACTGGTATCGGCTGATGGTCAACCGGCACCCATGATGCGATGTTGGGAACCTTCTCCAGATTCGGAGCCTTCAACACCCAAACATCAAAGAGTGTCATCAACAGTTTCGGCAGAGTTGTGGACTGAGTCCACTCCATCCAGTGTGCGACGACTACGTCGTCGGAGTATGCGTTGTTCCCTCGCGGGTAGATTTTGATGCCGTTCCAGTTTGACGTCGAGCCTTCGAGGCCGTAGATCGCGTGGATTGCGATTTCGTGCCCTTCTTTGATAAGCCTTTTGACGGCTTGCTCGGTTTGCTGCCCGTAGCCCGTTCCCGCCCACGGGGCGTTGGAGTACCAGAGTGCTCGGACCGCATCCGGGGTTCTACGACTGACTCCTCGGGCAAGTGTGCTACGCCCCGCTGCAAGAGCAGGATCGCCGTCGGTCCGTCCAACTCCAGTGGTACGCCCTTGATGATGATTCGCATTCACGCAGTCTCCTTGTGTACGCAGGTTGCAGGGTTGTTATTCAGAGTGTAGGTGGGCCGAGGCAACCCTGCGTGTTTTGCCCCGACCCACCTGACTCTTATTGCGTGGTAACTCCTGGAACTAGCTGTTCGCGTTCTTGTAGAACTTGACGTGGCTGGTTACTGGGAGGTTACCGTCCACGCGCATCGACGCACGGAAGGTGACGAGGTCCGCATTGAATGCGTAGTCGTCGCTTCGGTCGAGGCGCAGGCCACCGGCCATACGGACGTAGTAGCTGGGGAGGTGTCCGAAGATCACCGACTTGGTTGCCGAAGCGTTCGAGGCCATTGCTGGGTTCTCGAATACCGGGTAGCTCAAGACACGGTCGTTTCCGTCAGCCAACGCTGGGCTGAAGATGTACGCGCCGTTGTTGTCCTTCAGCTTGCGGACGACACCCAATGACTGGGTGTTCATCATCCAGCCGACGCCTGGCAGACGACGTGCTGCACCGTCGAGGCTGTACGCCAAGTCGATGAGGTTGTCTGCGGTGAACGTTGGACCCGATGCTGTTCCGGTCACGCCTGAACCTGCTGCGGTCACGATGCCGTTTGGCTGGTTCGTGCCGGTGCCGATGGTCAGGTCGTTGTTGACCTTGAAGCCGAGGGCGTTGCCGGTTTGGGTGGCGAGGAAGGCGAGGATGTCCACGCCCGAGTCGTCGATGAGTTCACGGCTCAACTGCACCAAGAACGAGTACTTGTACGCGCTCAGGGTGATGAAGCTGTTGAACGTCGGATCGGACTCGGAGATGGCTGTGCCTTCACCGGTGATTGCTGCCGTTGACCAACCAGCCTGCGATGGAATCTGGAGGTTTTCGCCACCAGCCGTGCGGAGGGTTGTTGAGGTCTCGAGCATTGGACCGACGAGTCGGGCCTGCTCAATCACTTGGTTGTAGAACGACGTCGGAACTGGTGCGCCAGTCGAAGTCTTGACGACGTCGCGCTGCTCGAACGTGTACGAACGAGTCTCGCCACGAGCCATCGAACGGATCACGTCCGCGTCGAATGCCGGGACTTTCTCGGTACGAACTTGGCCCATGATGTCGCGGGTTGCCGCTTCAATCTTGGCTTCACGCTCGGCATCAGCCTTGAGGGCTTCGATGCGAGCTGCACGCTCGTTGAGTTCGTCGTTCATCTTCTTGTACGACGCTTCTTCTTCTGAAGTCAGGTCGCGCTTTTCTGCGGCTGCGGTGTCGAGAAGAGCCTTGGCTGCTTCCCACGCACGCTGACGCTGCTCGACTTGACGGTCGATGTATTCCTTCATGTGAGTGAATGTCCTTTCCTGGACGTTGATTTGAGTACGCAAGGATTTGGTATCGCACCCAGCGAGGCTCCTCAACTGGCAGTTGCAGCGGCTCCGCACATCAACTGTGCGAAGAATACTAGGCGATGGTCTTCAGCAGGTCAAGTTGCTTCTGCATCAGACCGATGCGCGACGGGGTCGGCTCCGGCTGCTTACGCAACTTGCTAACGACTTCACTCAACAACCCAGCCTGCTCGTCATCCAACTCCGACCCGGCTTCGAGCACGGTGATCGCGGCAGCAAGTTTGTCTGCATCAACCTGGGTGCGTTGGGCCAAAGCATCCAAGCTGCGCACGCTTGCGGTGGTGGCTTCATAAGCGGGGAACCCGGTCACGACCGAAACTTCATAGAGGCGAACTTCTTTGAGTTCACGAGTTGAGCCGTCGTCGGAATACTTGTCGCCGCCACGAGGCACGGAGAACCCGAACGACATCGAGTCCACATCGCCACGCTGCATCAAGATTGACAGGTCACGTCCAACCGTGGTTGGAGGTAGATCGGCGTCAACTAGCAGACCTTTGGAATCTTCCTGAAGTCGCAAGGTTCCGGCACGAGTCGTGGCCAACAACATGTTTGAGTCATGATTGAGATACATCCGCACGTTGTTGCGGGAGTTCAACGATTTCTTGAATGCACCAGGCAATACAGTTTCGGTGAATGGCAACGGTTGCGAAGGCGAGTTGAAGACGGCAGCATAACCACGGAACGACATGTAGTCTGTTTCGTCTTCAGTGGTGGAACGAATCTCAAACTCACTGAACTGGACTCTGCGTGTTTCAACTTTGTCGGTCATGAGTTCCTCGAAGATCGTGGATGACCTTTTGGAAGAAGGTCGTTGTCGGTGATGTATGAAGCATTCGCAGGTCTGCCACGCTTCAAGAGTACCAAGAAAGCGTTGACTCTTGCCATAGACCACGCTGCTCTGCTAATGCCAGGACGATGCGACGTCGAGTAGGCACCCGATCCGCGACGGTACACGGCACGCAACATTCCGATGGTGGCCCGCTTCCATCGCGGTTCATCTGCGTCCAAAGAATCGTTGTGCTCTTCAACCTTGTTCGCCAGACCTGTTTCGGTTGCCTCATCCAAGTCGATTGTTCCCGACCCGGCAGGACCAGCCGCCGAACCTTCAGGGTTCTTCTTGGAGCCTGTGATTTGGTCTTTGGCTGGTGCAGGTGCGTCGGCTCGTTCAGCCTTCACCTTCTCTGACTGACGCTCGAACCATTGCAACGCAGGTTGAGGATTGGTCGGGTCCATGCCCCACAGATAGAACGCGACAGCTCCAGGTCCGGGGAACTGTTCATTGTTGGGGTTGCTGTTTTGGACCGCATCCAAATCAACCATGTGGCGTGCACCCCACGCAGCAGCACGCACAACCTTGTCTTCACTTACTCGACCGGCAGCCAAGTCACGAGCTTCACGCACGGTCTTGTCGGTGACACCGTCACCAGCCAACCCTTTGCCGTAGTAGTCCAAACCTTTGCGAGCGTTGGCACGAATGTATTGCGGAACATCGAATGACAACTGGCGATAGATGTTGATGCCTGGGTCGTAGTAGTACGGGTTGTTGTCGCTGACGTCGCCAGTCTGAATGGTTTGCCCTGGGTTGTCGTTCGGTATTCCTCGGACTGGTTCCCATGCTGCGCAGTAGTAAGCAGGTGAAACAAGTGCATCCCAGCGTTTGCAATAGAAGTTCTTGTAGTAGCCGCAGTTGCCGCAGTTGCGATTTGCTGGGACGTCGGCTGATGAGGCAGGCCGATAGGCGTCGGGCAGGTTCGGTGAGATTCGTTCGTTGTAATCGCCACCCGGTTCAATGTCCTCGGCGATGGAGATTGCCACCATGTGATCTATTGCCTCTTGTTTCGTGGCGTGACAGCCGATGACTTCGCCATCTTCTTTCACGGTTGCAAAGCCGTTGCAGCCCGCCGCAGAGTCGTCAACGAAGTACGGCATTAGGGCGTGATGTGCAACCAGGAGACGGTGTGACCACCTTTGGTGGAGATTGCGTAGAGCACTTGATCGGCAAAGATTTGCAAGTCAATGGAATCCGACTTGAGAATGCCGTGACCATTTGACGTCGTGACTGCAGCACGACCAACAAACACTGTGTCGGTGTTGTCTTGATTCGTGATGTGCACGATGCCAGGCATGGCCTGCGGATTGTTCAGTTGGACGGCTGCCGTGCCAACGGCGACTTGACCTTGCGTGATTGACATCATCTACCTCAGAGCATCAACATTACTTGCAAGTCATCGTCCTCGGCAGAGAACGTGATTGAGCCGACAGCCGACGCTGACGACCCGACGAAGATCGGGGCAAGGTACGCCTCCACCACATTCGGTGCAACCTCGACGACGATGTCCTCAACGATGACAACTTCTTGAATCTTTTTCTTCTTGGGTCTCGGGTATCGGTACGGTTCTCCACCACCACCCGCATCGGGTTGCGGTTGCGGGGTCACCGTGCCGATTGCGGAAGCAGTCATCTCGCCGAGTTGTGCGGTCATCGTGCCCAGCGGAATCACCGTGCCGGTAGCCGAAGCTGTCAGTCCACCCAGCAACGCCTCACCTGAAGCGGGGTGGGTCACCACAGCAGTTGCGCTTGAAGTCGCCGCTCCGAGGCTCCCAGACGCCGATGCGACGATTGTGACACCACCGCCCGCTGAGGCAGTCAAGCCACCCAACGCAGCCGAAGCGTCAGCGTCAACGGTGATTTCAACTCCGCTGACCTCGGCAATCAACTCACCGAGCTGAGCCGTAGCCACACCAGACACCACAGGTGTGACCGTCCCGGTTGCCGACGCAGTCAACCCACCGAGGCTCGATGCGCCAGTGCCGACAGTCGTGAAGGTCGTTCCGTCCAGGACACCGTTGCCGTCAAGCGTTGAGGTGTCGAGTACGAACGCTGGTGAAGGGCCACCTAGCCCGACGTCAGCGTCGTCAAGTTCCGACTGGTCAAGGTAGAACCGTGTGACCACGGGTGCCTACTAGGAGGCGATCGTCAGTGAGACGGTGAGTGACCCTGATGCGATGGTGAACGTGTCGCCCGCGGTGTAGGCGTTGGCGGTGACAGTTCCGGAGAAGAGGAAGTTCCCGGCTGAGATGTTGTCCCATGACGTGAAGTGTGTGGCGTCTTGCGACCCGGCGATGTTCGTCCAGGTGAGTGCGGCATCAGATGTGAGCGTGCCAGATGACGCTGCCGAGAACGACGCTTCTTTGCGTGTCGTTTCGGTTGCCGCATTCGCTGTACCCGCTGCGCCTGGATCACCCACATGCAGTTTTACATACACGGCGGCCACTGCGAAAGTGTCGTTGTTGCCCAAAGCATCAAGCCACTGATTTGCCAGATAGTCACTGATTCCGGTCGCCATTACTGCTCAGGCCTTTCCGTGATGTGCAGGATTCGACCATCAGCGTCACGCTCGACCGTGCGAACGACGGTGCGCTGCTCCGGGACGTTGACGTTCACGACTGTCTCAGGGACGTTGACGACTGGTGCGTCAACGCGAACCGATGGTGGTGAGACGTGGATGATTTGTTCCGGCATGTTCAGATTCAACTCACGAGTGCCTGCGTCATACACCGTTGCTGGTGCAATTGGGTTGATGGATGCCACCGGCTGTAGGGCCGACGATGGGACACCTGTGTGCTCAATCTCGGGCATGTCCAACGCCTTCAACACAGCCGCAGGCTGAAAGCCCGACGAGATGAGACGCTGCGCGATAGCGGACTTGCGATCCAAGTCAGCAAGGTTCGCAGCGGTGATGTCGATGTTGGTGAGCGGTACTCGGTAGACGTCGCCTCCTTCGATGGGTGTCATGTCCTCGAATCGGCGTACATCGTTGACGGACATGTAGCCGTTGTTGAGTCCTGATTGGTAGGAGGCGTTGCGTGCTGCGATGTCGCCACGCAGAAGTCCTGCGGTGGAGAATCGGAGGAACGCACGACCAGCCAACAGCACGCTGTACTCGGACTCGACCTTCGCCAAGATTGGCGTCAACGAGTGAACGAGGAACGACAAGTTGTTGGCTTCCACGGAGGCGTAGCTCATCGCACCGGGTGTGGTCACACCGATCATGGATGGAGGCACACGGAAGATTCGTGCAATCTCCTCCACCGCAAACTGACGGGATTCGATGAACTGCGAATCGTTCGGGCTGACACCCGTCTTCTCGAACGTCGCACCACCGAACAAGATGCCTGGGCGGTGCGAACGACGCAACCCTTTGTGACCATCCTCGAAGGCGTCAACAAGGTTCTTGGCTTGTTCACGAGACAGGTTGCCGGGGAACTGGATGATGCCCGAGGTGTTGGAACCTTGGCCGAAGAAACGGGATGCGAACTCTTCGAGTGCGCGTGCCAGACCCAAGTTCTCTTTCATCAGGTCGATGCGTGACTTGCCACGCAACTCACCCGGCAAAGTCAGGTCACGGATGTGGATCATGTCCACGTCCTCGATGCGGTCGCGTGCCGAGTAGACGTAGAACAGGCGACCGAAGTTGTCGCGACGAACCTCAACGTCCTGCGGGTTCAAGACCGACAAGGCGAGCACTTCACCTTCTTCGTCACGAATGATTCTCGTGAACGAGTTGCCGTTCAACAGCAACGAAACGATGACCTGCTGGAAATGGTCTTCCTTGGTGACGCCGATGTCGGGTGCGTCAAGCCAAGCTGGACGTGGACGGAACTGAAGACGCACACCCTCCTGGCGAATGTAGGCATCGACCGGCAGAGTTGAGATGGTGTCGGCAATCAGCCGGACGCACGCATACACCGTTCCGATTTTGATTGAGTCGTCCTGAGTGACGTACACACCAGAGTTCGTTGTGAATGTGTATCCGTCACCCAACGCAAAGAGTGACTGGAACGAAATGGCGCGTTCTTCCTCGCCACCACTACGGCCAACGAAACGGTCAACGATCACTTGTCATCATCCTTCGTGATGCGAGCCAAACCCCACGCCGAAACCATCGCAGCCACACCGATGACAGCGAACCCCAATGCTGGCGTCACCAACCATCCTGCAACCACAAAACACACCAATCCAATCAGCTCGAGCAATAGAACTTTCATCCCAACCTCCTATGGTAGTTCACTCAGCCTAATCACACTACGAAGAACCCAGGTTCAGCGACAGGTTCAGGTGTCGTGGTCGCACGATCCGATGCCATCGCCAACGCAATCACCGCGTCAATCTTGCGTTTCGACTTACCTTTGCTGAGCGTCCACCCGGAGTCTTTCATCTTCTGCGCAGCCGACAACACCTGATCCGAGAAGATTGGATTCCCGTCATGCGCAAGTTTCTGATTCACGATGAGGTCATACAGATTCCCGCACGCAGGCACCATCCGTTGCGGAGACTGCGGATACTCCACCATCGGAAACCCATCCTCAGCCAACGCCTCAGCGGTACGTTGAAAGAACGCAGGGTCATACGCAATCTCCTGCAAGTCATACTGCTGGGCAATCTCACGCAGATACGACTCCACCGCAGACACATCCAACACACCACCCTCCGGCAACCAAATCTTCGCACGAGCCACAACCTTGTCCTGAACATGTTGAACCAACACCACCGCAGTCGTGTCACGCTTCAACGCCATGTCCACCCCAACCCACGTCGCCGCACCCGGCACCAGATCAAGCGTTGAACGGCACAGCTCCCACGCGCCCTGTGGCAGCCAGGAGTCAGCAGCCGTGCGCACCCATTGGTTCAGCCTGTATCTCCTCACGCTGACTTCGGACGTTTGACGTACCGCAATCTCCATGTCCTCCGGGTCCAACAAACCCTCAGCCAGATTCGGATTCGCCTCCAACCACGCGGCACGGTCATTCAAGTCGCAACCCTCCGCAGCTTCCCACCACCAGAACCCGAACGTCTCATCGTCAATCTCCTGACGACACACCTTCTGGCCGTAGCCATACAGCAAACCGCAAATGGATTGCAGGTCATACCCGGCAGTCGTAATCGCCACAATCTGCGGATCACGACGAGCACCCGAACCAAGCGTCAACGCATCCCACAACTCCGCATTCGGCTGCACATGCAACTCATCAAACACCACCGTCGACGGATTCAGACCTTGCTGAAGTTTCGCATCACTCGACAACACTCGATAGATGCTGTGCGTCGAAGGAACCTCAATCGCATCCCGATACACCTTGCAAATCCCAGACAACGCAGGCGACTGTTGCACCTGCCACTTCGCCTCATCAAACACCACACGAGCCTGACGCCTATCACCAGCAGCCGAATACACCTCAGCCCCATGCTCACCCTCAATCAACCCATACAACGCAATGAGAGAGCCGATGAGAGACTTTCCGTTCTTACGACCCAACCCAATCACCGAACGCTTATAACGCAACAGGCCATCAGCACGACGCTCATACAAAGCGTTGATGAGCTGCCGTTGCCACGGAGTCAAAATGAACGCATCACCAGCCCGTATCCCCTTGGATACATGCATCAACGACTCAGCAAACTCAATTACAAACGGACCCTCACTTCTCTTCGGCTTCGTCGATGTCGACCACCTTGGCTGCACGACCACCGGCTTTTGCTTTTCTTTCACGGTACGAGTCGAGCTCATTCTGAATCTTCACCTCCACAAAACCTAGGCGGGCACGATCCACGGGAGTGAAACCGAGCAGGGACAAACAATCTAACACTTGCGCATCCAACGCACGCAACGCCGTACGGTCACGCCAATCACCCTCACGCAACACCTTCACACGCAACGCCTGACGCTCATCAATCTGCTCACACACCATCTGCAACAACTCAATATCCGTCTGCGGACTAATCCACGCAAACCCCACCGACCACACACGCTCCCAAAACGCCAACCCGTTAGAACCCAAAGGACGCACCGGCGAAGGCACATTCACCTGACCAACAATCGCCACCTCCGTAGACGGCAACTTCCTACGACCAGGATTACCCGTCCGACGTTTCTGCTCGGTGGGCTTCGGTGGACGCCCAACAGGCCTACCCATCTAGAAAATCATGCTCCTGACCACTCGCCTCACTCACAGGCTTGATACCCGTCACCTTCTGAAACCGAGCACAAATCACATCCACATACTTCGGGTCCAACTCCATCAGATACGCAACACGATTCGTCTGATGCGCAGCAATCAACGTCGAACCAGAACCACCAAACAAATCAAGCACTAAACCTTTTGCAGGACAGGAGTTGTTCATTGCTCGAACACCCAATTCTGTTGGTTTTTGAGTTGGGTGAAACTCGTTTTTGCTTTGTCTTGCAATGTCCCAAACGCTGACTTCATTTGTCGGTCCATTCCAAAAAGGTGATTTTCCTTTTTTGAATGCATACAAACAAGGCTCGTGCTTGCTTTTGTATTGAGCGCCAATGGCACCAAATTGAGCAAGATTTTTATTCCAAATCAGAGTGTTTCGAATTTCATATCCGGCGGCAATCACGGCGGCAATCACGGCGGAAGATTTGCTGTCCGAAAACCATAGATATAAAGCAGCATTGTCTTTTGAATTACTTGAAGCCAACGGCAAACATTGTTCGTAAATATCCGCATTGCCATCGTTAAATATTTTTTCTCTACGCTTCCCTTTTTCGGCATGACCGCCGTCATAGTTGACCCCATACGGAGGATCTGTGAACACCATGTCAGCCTTTGCACCAGCCATCAACTTCTCCACATCCGTAGGACTCGTCGAATCACCACACATCACCCGATGAGGTCCCAAAAGCCAAACATCACCCGGCACCGACTTACCAACCACCTGCTCAGGAACCTCATCAGGATCACCCACCAACGGCAACACATCAGGCTCCAACACCGCCAACAACTCCGCCACCGCATCACCCGACCAACCCGTCGCCTCCAACAACTCAGGATCAACCGACCCCACCTCACCAATCAACTCCGCCAAAGCCGCATTGTCATAATCACCAAGCTCAGCCGTCCGATTATCCGCCAACGCAAAAGCCTTTGACGTCGTATCGTCATCATCCACCCACACCACCGCCACCTCAGCCCAACCCAACGCCTGCGCCGCCTGCAACGTATGATTCCCCGCAATCACCACCCGATCTGACCGGCGAGCCACAATCGGCTTTCGCTGACCGAACGCATCCAGTGAACGCTTCACGGCCTCAACATTCCCTCGACGAGGGTTGCCAGGAAGCAGGCGAAGTTTGTCAACGGCAAATGCAAGCGGAACCAAGTCGGCGGCGATCATCGGAAACATCATAGTTTCGCGCACGCACGCATTGCGC
>Ga0222714_10002826_pt1 | contig 18070 bp, 23 predicted proteins | sample C33_3DmetaG_FD_165048 | JGI IMG/M metagenome (GOLD analysis project Ga0222714, IMG submission 165048) | Estuarine water microbial communities from San Francisco Bay, California, United States - C33_3D | ecosystem: Environmental > Aquatic > Marine > Unclassified | place: USA: California...
TCCGTGCCGATTTCAACTTTACTCAACAACTATTCACCAACATCGGTGGTAAGAGAAATACCTTAGAGTTTAGAGCGGATGTTCTAAATGTTGGTAACTTATTGAATAGTGCATGGGGTATTGGACAATTTGTAACAACTACTTCACCATTAGTTCCAGCAGGAACAACTTCAAGTGGTGAACCGCAATTCAAATTAAGAAACCTTGGTAGTCAATTGATTACTCAATCATTCCAACCATCAGTAGGAGTTTCTGATGTATGGAGAGCACAATTTGGATTGAGATACACTTTTAATTAAAAGTTATCCAAAAACTTAATATTTATATAAATTAAGGGGAGGGTATTTCCTCCCCTTTTTTTATATCAAAAAAATAAACATTCATATCAACAAGATAGAAAATGAGTAAAGTTATAAATTTGTTTGGAGGTCCGGGAATTGGAAAATCATCTATTGCATCCGGTCTTACTTATAAACTCAAAAAGAAACACATAACTTGTGATAACCCATATGAGTTCCCAAAAGTATTAGCATGGGATGAAAACCATTCCGCAATCAAAGACCAGCTATATGTACTCGCAAATCAACACAGAGGGATTGTAAAGAGTTTCGGTAAGGTTGATTACATTATCCTTGATTCACCCATCCTTCTATCATTAGTATATCGTTCAGTTTATAAAGGAAGTGAATATCCTGCCACATTATATCAATCAGAACATTTTGATAAATTGGTATTGGATATACACAATCAATATGATTGTATTAATATAGTTTTAAGAAGACGCGACGGAGTTCATAATGATAAAGAAAGATATCAATCATTAGAAGAATCACAAAAATTAGATTACGAGATTGAAAAGGTATTATTAAAAAATAAAATACCATATGTTTCAGTTGATGTTGATAATAATACGGTAAAAAATATTATGAAAATACTTGGAATTTAGAAAAAAATTTCGTATATTTACATAGTAAAATTTAATAGATATGAAATATAATCCCGAAAATCCTTTAACTGATGAAGAATTAGATAAACTTGGTAACGAAGATTTTGATGGTTTTCTCGAATACCTTGACGGTAAATCTGCACACATGAAAAAATTTATTAAACCATTGGATACTTACCATTTAAAAAGGTTTGCATCAATGGCAGCAACCCAACATGGTAAAGAACTTACTGATGATGATTTAAAAAAATTAAGTAAGATGGGTAAAGAAAACGAAGAAATTGGTTTTGATAAAGAAGTTCATCAAGAATGGATTGAAAAGAAAAACGATATGTTAAAAAATACCGGTGTTAAAAATGTAAAAACACACCGTTCACAATGGTTTGATTAAATAAAAAAGTTATGGCACAATTAATAGGAGGTAAAGGACAAGCACCAACACCTCAACAACCAAAGATAGATTTATCACAAGCAGAAGAACTTACTTGTAAAGAATGTAATGGGAGTATATTCATTCCCGGTAATAAATTTCTAAAAATCTCAAAAATCACTGCAGGTACACCTCAAGATGTATTAATTCCGGTAGAAATATTTCTATGTGGAGATTGTGGTGAAGTATGTGAAGAATTATTACCAAAGGAGTTTAAAAAATAAAAACTATAATGTCTAAAACATTTGATATACTACAAGAACAAAAAGAATTATTTCTTAATAATGGTTCTTTTTGTATATTGCCGTTTATTCATCTATATTCCACTCCCGATGGAGAGTTAAGACCATGTTGTATTTCACCAGGATTTGAAGAAACTCGAGTAGATTTGAAAGACAAATCTCTATACGATGCATTTAACTCACCTCAGATGAAAGCACTACGAACTGATATGATACACGGGAGAAAACATTCAGTTTGTCGTAGTTGTTATGATAGAGAAGATGCAACCGGACATTCACCACGAATTAATTATAATAATAGTGTTGGTACAATATACGAAATGCCTTTATTAAAAGAAGATTATGAAGTGGATTTAGATTTCCAATATATTGATATTAGATTTTCAAATCTTTGTAATTTTAAATGTAGAATGTGTTCTCATGAATTTTCATCAAATTGGTATGAAGATTCAACTAAAATAAGACCTAATTATAAACCCAAAGGTAAGATAATAAAAATATCGGATACTATTGCTGATGATTTAAAACCATACTTATCTAAATTAAAAAATATATATTTTGCAGGTGGAGAACCATTGATAATGCCTGAGCATTTTGAAATACTAAAATATTTACATGATAACATTGATGTTGATGAAACATATGACACTATCCCTATATCAATTCATTACAATACAAATCTTTCAGTAATAAAATATGATCAACATAGTTTAATTAATATTTGGAAAAAATTTTATAAAGTTTTATTATCAATATCATGTGATGGTATTGGTGATGTCGGTGAATATCAAAGAACTGGGTTTAAAACAAAAATATTTGAAAATAATTTAAATACTTTAAAAAAACATTTTGTTCCAACTAATATATTTCATGCAACAAAAGGATTATTTTATAGTTTTCAATATACAACAACTATAATGAATGTGTATCATCTATTTGATTTTATAGATTATATGTTAGAAAAAAATCATATAACTAATTCAGACCAAATCGATTTTTATTATGCATGGGCCCCATCAGAATATTCACTTTCTCAATTACCATTAAACGAAAAAGAAAAAGTTACATCATTTATTAAAAATAAAATGAATAATTATTCAGAAAAAACCAAATCTGAATTAGAAAAAATAATAGAATTTACCAACTCGAATATTGAACCCATAAATCATACTCGTGGTTTTACAAAAGATTATATTTCACAAATGGATTTATTACATGGTGGTAGTTTTGAAGAGATATCCAAAATAGAATTAAAATAATACCTAAAAAGTTTGGAAATACCAAACTTTTTTCGTATATTTGTAGTATAAAAGATAGATAAATGGCAAAAGTAAGTTATAGTCAGTATTCAATGTGGAGTTCTTGTCCACAACAATTCAAACTAAATTACATAGATAAATTAGGAGAGAGTTCAGCAAATATTCATACAATTTTCGGTTCTGCAATGCACGAAACCATACAACACTTTTTGGGTGTAATGTATGGTGTTACTAAAAAACAAGCATTAGAATTGGATTTGGAAGGAATGTTAAAAGATAAGTTAGTAGAACATTTTACTAAAGAAAAAGAAAAACTAACCGAAGGAACTCCATGTTCTCGTGAAGAGTTAGAAGAGTTTTTTGGTGATGGTAGAATGATTTTACAATATTTTAAAAATAAACTTGATAAACTTTATACCAAAAGTGGTTTTGAATTGGTTGCAATAGAGATGCCACTTAATGCCAAAATCAAAGAAGGTGTACATTTTATTGGTTTTATCGATATTGTTTTAAAAGATGTATCGAGTGGTGAAATCATTATTATTGACCTTAAAACATCCACAAGTGGATGGAACAAATATCAAAAGGCCGATAAGATAAAAACTTCTCAGATGTTACTTTATAAAAAGTTCTACTCAGAGAAATATGATGTTCCTTTAGAAAAGATAAAGGTAGAATATCAAATTCTAAAAAGAAAACTAATAGAATCCACCGATTATACAATCCCTCGTATTTCTAAATTCATTCCACCAAATGGTAAACCATCAGTTAATCTTGCATGGAAAGGATTTATGGAATTCGTAGATACAGTGTATGATGATAATGGATTAATTCATACTGATAATTTCCCAACAAATAAAGGTAAGGCGTGTAACTGGTGTGAGTTTAAAACACGAGGTATATGTCCAATTTGGCAATAATAAATTATGGCAAATTTATATACATTTGGATGTTCTTGGGCTAATGGAACTGAATTACCCGATGATATACGAGAAACTAATAGATTTTCAAGATTAATAGCAAATAAATTAAATATTGGAGATGTAAATCTATCAGAGACCGGTGGTTCGAACATACGAAGCATAAATTTATTATTAGAAATGATAATAAACAATTCTATTTCAAATGATGATATTGTTTTATTTCAAATTACTGCATTAGAAAGACATCAAATTCCATTGCAAAATCATATTATACAATATCCATTTATAGAAAGTGGAGTATCAAGATGGGATGAACTTGATTTAGAAAAACAATCTTTTTTAAAAGAATATGTTATCAATTTAGATAATAGATATTTTGAAATTAATTCAGAGTTATCTTTATATTCACTTGCTTATTTACTTTCTACTCAGAAGTTTAAATCAATACTAATACCTGCATTTTGGGTAAATTTAAGAAATGATTTTAATCCTCCTAATTTTTACTCAAAAACTATGGAAAGTATTGTATCTGAAAAAACTGATAATGGATTTTATGGTGGAGGGCATCCAAATGAGTTGGGACATGAAATAATATCGGATTACATACACCTTAATTGTTTATAATTTTCGTTTTTTGTATAAAATATATATTTATATAAAAATACATAAAAAGGAGAGTTATGGCAGAAACAAAATTAACAACGGTAAAAATCATCAAAGATGTTTACTCGAAATTTAAGAGAGTTTCGTTTGATTCAAACATTACATTACAAAAGATTGTAAATCGTTCATTAGAACTTTATACAAATGATGATGAATTCCAAACGAAAATTAATGAATTTACCGAACTGCAAGCAAGTGGTTCACAATTTTAAAAAAAGTTACATAAATGGCTGAACAAAGAAAAAAGAAAAAGATTCTTTTACTATCAGATGATTTACGAATGTCATCGGGTATTGCAACGGTATCAAAGGAATTAGTATTTGGTACACTTGATAAATACGATTGGGTACAATTAGGAGCTGCAATAGAACACCCCGAGAAAGGTAAAGAAATTGATTTAGGGGAAGATGCTAGAAAAAGAAGTGGTATAAAAGATGCATCTTTAAAAATCATTCCATGGACAGGTTATGGTGATGCAAATGTTCTCAGAGAAATTATGATGAGACATCAACCCGATGCAATCCTACACTTTACTGACCCTCGTTATTGGAGATGGTTATATGAAATTGAGGCAGAGGTTAGACAAAATGTTCCTATTTTCTTTTACCACATTTGGGATGATTTACCAGACCCTAAATACAATCGTGATTATTATGAATCGTGTGATTGGTTAGGATGTATTTCAAGACAAACTTATGGTATCGTAAACCGAGTTGGTAACATTGAATCACCAACAATTAAAACATTAGAACCTTGGCAAGTATCTTATGTACCACATGGTATCAATTCAGAAACTTATAAACCAGTTGAAGTACCCGAGGATTTTAAAAAGCAAGTTCTTGGTGATAAAGATTATAAATTTGTTCTTTTTTGGATGAACCGAAATATCAAGAGAAAACAACCATCTGATGTAATTTGGGCATTTAAACGATTTGTTGATGAACTCCCACAAGAAGATAGAGATAAAGTATGTTTGCTTATGCATACTGCACCAATTGACCAAAATGGTACTGATTTAATTAAAGTTGCAGAAACAATTGCACCCGGTTGTGATGTTAAATTCTCGCCAGGTAGAGTAAACCAAGAACAATTAAATTATATTTACAATTTGGTAGATTGTACCATCAACATTGCTGGTAACGAAGGATTTGGACTAACAACTGCAGAATCGGTAATGGCCGGAACTCCAATCATCGTAAATGTTACTGGTGGATTACAAGACCAATGTGGATTCAAAAAAGATGGTAAGTACCTAACAGCAGATGATTATATCGAAATTGGTTCTCTACATGATTGGAGAAAATGGGCAACTAAAGTTAAACATGGTGAGTGGGTAAAACCAGTTTGGTCAAGAGTACAAACTATGGTTGGTTCAGTTCCAACCCCTTATATTATTGATGATAAGGTTGATGTATATGAAGTTTCAGATGCAATGAGATATTGGTATGATATTCCTCGCGAAGATAGAAAGAAAATGGCCCTAAAAGGTAGAGAAGAATTCTTAGGAGAAATGGGATTGAATTCAGAGAATATGTGTCAAACCCTAATTGATGGAATGGAAGGTGCATTTGAAAATTGGAAACCAAAAGAAAGATTCAACATTTATAAAATCAAATAATGAGTAAACCAATATTAGTTATAAGATTTCCAGGATATTGGAAAGAATATCAATGGGATACATCTCGAAAGGCAGTTTATGATAATAAACCCTTAGTTGAAGATTATCATGTTATGGTTTTGGTTGATAATGAAGTGGAAAATGTAAAGTTTGAATGTTACAATTCACCCCATGAGCCAGATAAATTGGAAAATATTACAAAATTAGTTCAGATGTCTATTGATAGATGTTTAAGACAGGAAGAAGAATTAAGAAAAAAACAAAAAGAAAATGAGTAAACCATTATTATTATTTCAAGGACCAGTTGCAACTCGTTCGGGTTATGGAGACCATTCAAGAGATTTGTTGAAATCACTCTTTGATATGGATAGATTCGAAATTAAAGTAGTTCCAACTCGTTGGGGTAATACACCTCAAAATCAGTTAGATTCTCAAAATCCATTTCATCAACAAATTTTAAATAACATTGCAGTTCAGTTGGATAGACAACCCGATGTATATGTTCAAGTATCAGTTGCAAATGAATTTAAAAAAGTTGGTAAGTATAACATTGGTGTAACTGCAGGTGTTGAAACAACCGTTGCACCGGTAGAGTTTATCAATGGTTGTAATCAAATGGATTTAATATTAGTACCATCTACTTTTACAAAGGAGGTTTTAGAAAAAACATCTTTCGCAGAAACTGATAAAAGAACCGGTCAAAAGATTAGAGATATAAAATTATCAACACCCGTAGAAGTTTTATTTGAAGGTGTTAATACTGATATTTTTAATGGAGTTTTGGTTGAAGTTGAAAAACCTATTTTAGATTCAGTTGATACTGATTTCAATTTTCTTTATGTAGGACATTGGTTAGGTGGTGATTTAGGACACGATAGAAAAGATGTTGGTATGATGATTAAAACATTTTGTACCGTATTCAAAAACTTTCCTAAAGGTAAACAACCTGGTCTTATTCTAAAAACTTCTGCTGCAGGATTTTCGGTAGGTGAAAGAGAAACAATTCATGATAAAATAAAAGATATTACAAGTGAATATGGTGATAAGTGTCCTCCAATTCATTTGGTATGGGGTGATTTATCTGAACCCGAAATGCATAAATTATATTGTGATAGTAAAGTTAAGGCAATGATTTCATTTACCAAAGGTGAAGGGTATGGCAGACCTTTGGCAGAATTTTCTACAACTGGAAAACCAATCGTTGTATCTAAGTGGAGTGGACATCAAGATTTCTTACCCGAAGAGAATACTATTTATTTAGAAGGTGAATTGAAAAATGTTCATCCAACTGCTGCAAACCAATTCTTATTAAAAGATTCAAAATGGTTCTATGTAGATTACTCAAAGGCAGCACAAGTTTTGTTAGATGTATTTAAAAACTACGATTCTTATTCTAAAAAATCAGTAGGGTTACAAAAAAATATTATTAATAATTTTTCTTTAACAAAAATGACCGAAGTATTTAAGGGAATTTTTGATAGGTATGTTAAGGTTCAACAAAAAGTAGAATTAGTATTACCACAAATTAAAAAATTATAATGGCATTTACAAGACAATATATAAAATTTTTAAAACCCGAAGTTCGTGTTTCTCGTGGTGAAATTAAACCACGAAACATATATAGAATTTCAACCTATAAAGGTGGTGAACCTGCAACAAAGACAGGTGACCAAACTCGTTATGTTTTTGTAATTGGTAAGGTTGATAATAAAATTCATTGTATAAAAATGAATGATATAAAACCATTAGAATTTACCAAGTTCATAAACAAACTCAGAGATAAAAGAATACCTATAAAATCAGACCAAGCATTGGCAGAACTATTAAAAAAATTTTCAAAGGATGGTAAGCAATTATTTGAAACTTATGTAAGAAATAATTCTCAGGTATATTCATCTAAACTTGGAAATTACCGAACTTATCTTTTAGAAAATATAATAAATGTTTGGGAAATTAGATTTGAAGATGGGTTCTTACGAGAATTGTTTGGTGAACCAAATAATCCAAATACGGTTTCAAATCAAAGAGTTGTTATAAAAGATGAAATAATCGATGATGATGAATAATATAAACATAAGTTATGCAATTACAGTTTGTAATGAAATTGAAGAATTGACAAAATTACTTAATTTTTTACAATTACATATTAGAGAAGAAGATGAAATTGTAATTCAATATGATAAAGATAATTCTACTAAAGCAGTAAAAGATTATTTAAAAATCATAGAGAAGATGCATAAAAATCATAAAGTGATTTCATTTCCTCTTAATAAAGATTTTGCAACATTTAAGAATAATCTAAAAGACCATTGTTCAAAAGATTACATCTTTCAGATTGATGCAGATGAAATTCCACATGAGGCACTTATTGAATACCTACCACAAGTATTGGAAACAAATCCAGTAGATGTAGTATTTGTTCCACGAGTAAATACAGTAAAAGGAATCACCAATCACCATATTTTTAAATGGGGATGGAGAGTGAATGAGAAAGGTTGGGTAAATTTTCCTGATTATCAGTTAAGAATTTACAAAAGAACACCCGAAGTTGAATGGAAAAATAAAGTACATGAAACTATTACTGGTTATACTACTTTCTCAAATTTCCCTGCAGAAGAAGTATGGAGTTTATATCATCCAAAAGATATTAAAAGACAAGAAAAACAAAATAAATTCTACGAAACTATTTAAATTTGGAAATGTAAATATTTTTTCGTATCTTTGTAAAAAAATAAATTAGTTATGAAAGTATTAGTGACAGGTGGTGCCGGTTTTATCGGTATGAATCTAATTAAAAGATTATTACAAGAAGGTCATGAAGTTGTATCACTTGATGATTACGAAACCGGTTTCAAAGAAAATCATGTAGATGGTGCAACTTATATAGAAGGTGATATTGAAACTATTTTATACATAGATGGTAAATATGATTTAGTTTATCATCTTGCCGCACTTTCAAGAATTCAACCATCATTTCAAGACCCAAGTGAAACATTCAGAGTAAATACATTAGGTTCTCAGACTGTTGCCGAATGGGCAAGATTAAATGGTGTAAAAGTTGTTTATTCGGGCTCATCTTCAAGATGGCATGACCCATATCAATCTCCTTATGCTTGTTTTAAACACATGGGTGAAGAAATTTTTAAATTGTATAGAAAAGTTTACAAACTTGATGCAGAGATTTGTAGATTTTATAATGTATATGGACCCGGTGAAATTGTAGATGGGGATTGGGCAGCAGTTATTGGAATTTGGAGAAGGCAAGTTCGAGATGGATTACCAATAACAATTGTAGGTGATGGAGAACAAAGAAGAGATTTTACTCATGTTGATGATATTGTAGATGCACTTTACAAAGTAGGTACAAGTTCAGAAAAACACGAAGATGCTTGGGAATTGGGTACTGGCATAAATTACTCAATTAATGAGGTATATGAAATGTTTAAAGAAAAGTTTGGAGTAGATAAGATTTTCTTACCAGACCAACCAGGAAATTATCGTAAAACTCTTAGAGAAAATGATGATACCTTAGAAAGATTGGAATGGAAACCACAAGATAGATTGAAGGATTACATAAATACTTTATAAAATGATAGGAATTATAGGTCAAGGTTTTGTTGGTAATGCAGTTTACCAAAAGTTCAAACAATATTATGAAATAAAAACATTTGATTTGGATTCTACAAAGGCAAATTCAACTAAAGAAGATGTTTTAGAATCTAAGATTGTGTTTGTATGTTTACCAACTCCCATGAATCATGATGGTAGTTGTAATGTATCGTTAGTTGAATCTACAATTAAGGATATTGCATCTCATGGTAAAACCGAAATAGTGGTGATTAAATCAACGGTATCTCCGGGAACTACTGCGAGAATAAATTCATTACATCCTAATTTACAAATTGTATTTAATCCCGAATTCCTTACTGAAAGAAATGCAGTTAGTGATTACGAGAATCAAAATAGAATTATTTTAGGTGGACCAAGACCTGCAACAACTGAACTAAAACAAATATTCTCAAAAGTATTCCCAAAAGCACATATTATCAAAACTGATTCTACTCACGCAGAAATGGTTAAGTATTTAACAAATACTTTTTTATCAGTTAAGGTTTCTTTTGCAAATGAGATTTATCAAATTTGTGATAAACTTAAAATTGATTACGATAAGGTAGTTGAGTATGCAACTATGGATGAGAGATTGGGTGAATCACATTGGTCAGTTCCTGGTCATGATGGTGATTTTGGTTTCGGAGGACATTGTTTCCCAAAAGATTTACAAGCAATGATTCATTTGAGTGATGTATTAGAAACAACAAGTAATGTTTTAAATGCAGCACGAGATACAAATGATAAAGTTAGAAAAAATCGTGATTGGGAAGGAATGAAGGGTAGAGCAATTGTATGAGTAAAAACCTAATATTCATTCCTGCATATAATGGATTCGATACTCAATATCCCGAATGTATTGAATCATGGAAATGGTATTGTAAAAAATACAATATTGATTTGATTATTGCAAATGAAACAAAAGAATATGATTTTGAACCATGGGGTAATGGATGTTTTGAACCATGGTATGATGAACGATTACTTGAATTGAATTATGATAAAGTTATCCTAATTGATTCAGATACTATGATTCGTTGGGATGCACCAAACATATTCGAAGTGGGTAAAGATTATGATATATGTGTAGTTTCAGATGCAGGAGGAAGTTCTACCGGAAATTATCATTTAAATCAATGGAAGGAATTAAATCCCAACATAAAAACACCACCCGAAAAATATTTTAATACTGGATTTGTATTTCTTTCAAAAGAAAAATATTTGGGTATAAGAAATGAAATTCCAAAATATCATGAATATTGGTCATCATTTTACAAAGTAGGTCCTACTGGCCCCAATGCTTGTGAACAAACTCCTGTAAATATTATTGTATATGACCTTTATGAATCTGATGTAAATCATTTGGGATTCGAATGGAATAATATGGTAATGAGTAAATACGAAGATGGTTCTTTTATAAACGATTCATTTATATGGCACTTTACTGGTCAGAAAATGGGTGGTCATAAAAATAAAGGAAATGTTATAAAACAAATTTGGGAATATATAAAAAACCAATATGAGTAAATTACCAATATCAGTTGGAATATTATCTTGGAATGCACCACAAACATTAGTAGAAACACTTACAACTTATTTTCAAAGAGAGTTTTTACATAATGTAAATGATGTGTGTATTTTATTTAACGAAGTTTCTGAATCAGATAAACAAATTGCAGAACACTTTGGAATTCCTTATATTGGTAAAGAAACAAATATAGGAATAGGAAAGGGATTTTTAGAACTTACGCAACAAGCAAAAACTGATAATGTATTAATACTTGAAAACGATTGGCATCTAATTGAAGATTTATCAACAACATTAGACCGATTACAAAGTGGATTAACATTACTTGATAAAGGATTTGATGTTATTAGATATAGACATAGAAAAGAACCAGGATTTCCTCATTTTTCGTTTCAATATCAAGGTAGAGAATTAACATATTATGATGATTGGCATGAATGTACATCACCCCATTTATTAGATTCTTTACATTGGCTAGACCCCTCAGAACAATTTCCCCAGTATATTCAAAAAGAGGATGAGTATTTTATAACAACATCTCGATATGGAAATTGGACAAATAATCCATGTTTATATAAAAAAGATTTCTACTTAAATACAATTCAACCTTTTATGGGTGAGGGTATTGATTTAGAAAGAAAAATCGCATATTGGTGGCCAAGACAATCATTCAAAGTTGCCCATGGTGAAGGCTTATTTAAACATTTAGATATTCAGAAGTATGGAAAGTAAAATTAAATTAATAATTTTTGATTTAGATGGTGTTCTTGTAGAGGCTAAAACCATTCATTTTGATGCTCTTAATGAGGCGTTGAGTGATAAGTATGAAATTTCATGGAACGAACACTTATCAACTTACGATGGTTTAAAAACTAATCAGAAGTTGGAAATGTTAAGTGAAAGAAAAGGATTACCAACCGAATCTCATAAAGAAATTTGGGAAAAGAAACAAAAAATTACTTTACAAAAGTTAAAAGAATTAGAACCAAATGAAACTTTAATTGATTTAATGAGTTCACTATCAAATAGTGGATATAAAATAGCAGTATGTTCCAATTCAATCCGAAAGACGGTATTGACTGTACTTTCAAAATTGGGTATTATGGAGTTTATGGATTTGATTATATCAAACGAAGATGTTAAGAATTCTAAACCACACCCTGAAATGTATTGGAAGGCAATCTCAATGATGAGTGTACTACCAGAACAAACTTTAATCGTAGAAGATTCACCCTATGGATTACTTGCCGCATCTCGTTCTAAATCACATATCTTGCGTGTAAAGAATCCATCGGAAGTTAGATTTAAAAACATAATTAAAAAATTATTAGAAATAGATATGGGAGAACAACAAACAACACCGGCATGGAGAGATGAAAAACTAAATGTGTTAATTCCTATGGCAGGTGCAGGTTCACGATTTGAACAAGCAGGATATACATTTCCTAAACCACTAATTGATGTAAAAGGAAAACCTATGATTCAAGTAGTGGTGGAAAATTTAAACATTAAAGCAAACTTTATTTATGTGGTTCAGAAATCACATAGAGAAAAGTATAATTTAGATACGTTATTAAATCTAATTACACCTGGTTGTAAAATAATAGAAACTGAAGGTATAACCGAGGGAGCAGCATGTACTGCACTTCTGACTAAGGAGTATATTGATTCAGAGAATCCTTTATTCTTTGCCAACTCAGACCAATTTGTAGAATGGGATTCAAATGAGTTCTTATATAAAATGAACGAAACTGATTCTGATGGGGGTATTGTATCATTTAGAGCAACACACCCCAAGTGGTCATTTGCTAAAGTTGATGAACAAGGTTTGGTAACTGAAGTTGCCGAGAAAAATCCAATTTCGGATATTGCAACTGTGGGATATTACTATTGGAAACATGGTTCTGATTTTGTGAAATATGCAGAACAAATGATTGAGAAAGATATCAGAGTAAATAATGAATTTTATGTTTGTCCTGTATTCAATCAAGCAATTGAAGATGGTAAAAAAATTCGTACATTTGATATTCCAAAAATGTGGGGATTGGGTACACCTGAAGATTTAACTTATTATTTGGAAAATTATAAATAATTTCGTATCTTTGTATTATGATACTAATATCACATAGAGGAAATCTAAATGGAAAAGTAGAAGAGTGGGAAAATTATCCTCGATATATTGATTCTACCATTGACCAAAAATTTGATGTAGAAATCGATGTTCGTTATATCAATGGTGATTTATATTTAGGACATGATAATCCCGATTACTTAATTACTTTAAGTTGGTTACGAGAAAGAAAAGATAAATTGTGGATTCATTGTAAGAATCATGAGGCAGTAGAACATTTACATCAAACTGATTTAAATTGGTTTTGGCATGATAGTGATGATATGACATTAACATCAACTGGGTTTATTTGGGCACATCCTAAAATTCAACCTTTGAAAAATAGTATTGCAGTAATGCCCGATAATTATAATTGGGATTTATCATTATGTGCCGGAGTTTGTTCGGATTACATTACAAAATATAAAAAATGAAAATACTAATAAATTTAATTGGATTATCAGACCATAATGTAGGGAATGGGTTACATACTTATAAATTAGTATATGAAAACTTTTTTAAAAATGTAGTAACACCATTAAGAGAAACAAATCAGGTAGATTTTTTTCTTTCTACATATGAAATGGATGATTCAAGTGAATTAGAGAAAATATATAAACCAATAAAATCTAATTATAGAAAATTACAAAGTCCTAAATCAGCTGCATTTGACACTTATATTGAATCAATCCAAAAACTAAAAGAATTTGATTATGATTTTTATATTGTTACTCGATTTGATTTAGATATTAGAGTTTCTTTAAATTTTGATTTTAATAAATTTAATTTTTTATTTAAAGAAAAAGATTGGTGGGATAATCATCAATGTACAACTGATACATTTTATGCATTTCCAAAAGAAATGTTAAATTCATTTGTCAATAGTATTATAGATTGTAGAAATAAGAATGGACAACCAGGATATCTTGGTTTATTTCATAAACTTTATGTAGATTTGGTTAAGTATGTTGATACAACTGATATTCATTTTATAGATGACGAAAAACAAACCGTTCAGATATCAAACAAATATACATTAAGTAGATATATATAATTTAAATAACAAGTTATGGATACATCATTATTAAGTGCGTATTTGTGGGGATATAAAAATTACGAAGCCGGTGCAAAAAGTATAGAAACTTTTAATAAATTTTATCCAAATTCGGATATGTTTGTTAGAATAGATACTGATGGTGATTTTGATAACTATAATGAAGCTTTATCAAAATATAATGTTGATATAAAATTTCAAGAATATAAGTTAGGTTATCCTGGTAAATTTTCACCAAGTGGACATGATGCAGGAAGAGACCATTGGCCTTTTAAAAATCTATACACATGGTTGAAAAGTATTTATGATTGTTGTAAACAAACTCAATCAAAATATATGATTATATTAGAAGAGGATGTTTTTTTATTAAGAGAAATTTCTATAATTCAAACCGAGTTTGATGTTGCAATAGTTAGAAATAGAAATGGATTTCCAGATATACTAATTAAATTTATACAACAATTTAAAGGAAATGATAAAAATCTTGGATATGGTGCATGCGGTGGTGCAATAATTAATACTCAAACATTTATTAAAGGATTTGATTTGGTAATAAAAAAATTAGAATCACAATTTGATACTCTTGCCAAAAAAACAAATCTTGTTGGTTGGTCTGATATCATGTTACAAGTTGTGATAATGTGTGCCGGTGGTGTTGTTGTAATAAATGATGAACTTATAGAACCGTGGATGCAGACAAAGGGGTGGATTGATGATAGTTGGAAAAACTATGAAGTTGTAAATTATTTAAAGGATATATCCGAATTACCATGAAAGATTTAATAATATCCGCATCAACTAAATATACCAAAGTTGAATTAAATAATTACATCAAATCCATAAACCAAAGTGGATTTGATGGTGATAAGATAATGTTGGTATATGATATTACACCCGAAACAATTAATTGGTTAAAAGAAAATGGATGGGAAGTATTTCAAGGAGAACTTTCAGGTCATATTCACATGAATAGATTGATTTCTATTTATGCAATTTTAAAACAATTAAACAAATCCTATCGTTACATAATTACAACCGATGTAAGAGATGTAGTGTTTCAGAAAAATCCATCTACTTATTTAGAAGAAAATTTAAAGAAAGATATTTTAGTATCAAGTGAGAATGTTACTTATGAAAACGAACCATGGGGTACTAAAAATATATTAGAAGGGTATGGTTCTTTTTATTTGGATATTTTCAAAGAAAAATTAAGTTGTAATGTTGGAGTGTTGGCAGGTAAATCTGATGCAATAAAAGATTTGTTGTTATTAAACTATTTGGTTTCCCAATCAGGAAATACTCAACACTTTACTGACCAAAGTTCTTTTAATTTTATAATAAACAACTATTTAATAAAGGATAAGATTCAAATTGAAGGATTAGAAACAAATTGGGCATTACAATTAGGAACTATGAATAATCCTAATTTAATTGGAACGATTGGAAAATTTAAATTAGAAGATTATTATATAATTCATCAATACGATAGAATCCCAGAACTAAATCAAACAATTTATAACAAGTATCTATGAACATAGTAATATCGATTTTTTGTTTACCTTACGAAATTGATGATTTAGAAAAAACATTAACCCAACTTAAAGTTGCATCACAATATCTTTCAAAAGATAATGAATGGTTTATAGATGTAACAATGGGTATGAGTGATGGTTTGATTGATTGGAGAAAATCATCAATACCTAAACAATATTTTATTGATAAGTTTATGAAACTTTCTGCACATACTGATTGGTGTATGAAAAAGTTTAGAACATCTAATGATATATTAGGATGTGTCTCACAACGAAGATTTACATCATTGGAATATACTGATGCAGATTACCATATTTGGTTAGATACTGATATTATATTTGATGAACGAACTCTTGCCTATATTGAATCAGTTTTACCAGTAGTTTCCCAACAAACTAATTATTCAATTATAACTCCTGAAATTGTAAGAATTTGGGATAACACTTGGGATTGTTTGGTTAATGAAGAATTCCTAACCAAAGAAGTTGGATACCAAAAAACAAATGACCCATACAAAGATAGTGGTATAAAAGGAGATGTTGGATTGGAATCAGTATCTGCCGAAATTCCAAACCAACCGAGATTTAAATTTGGTGGTGGGTGGATGACTTGTTTAAGTGGAGACCTCGTTCGTAAAATAGGTGTACCTGAATCATTTGGACATTATGGATATGAAGATACCTTTATAATGTGGGGTGCTGAGAAGTTGATGAAAACAACTGATATAAACATTCAACAATTTAAAATAAAAAATTTGGTAGTTTGTGAAAATTACAAATATAGAAACAACTCACATTACATTAATAACATTTCTGCATACGATAAACGAGAAGAATTTAAAAAAATAGCAGAATCTCATTTCAACGAAGAATTAAATAAACTCACTTAAATGGTGAGTTTTTTGTTTTTTGAAGATATTTATATTGGAATCGTTATACAATCCCGTTACTTTATTAGTTCCATAAATTAAGGTTACCCAATCCCCAAAGGAGGTAACATGAAATTTGGTATATCAAATGTTATAATAATACTACTATTTAGTATTTTTGTAACAAATTCACTATTTGCCCAAGATTTACAAATAAAAGTGGGTGAAGTAAGTAATGAAATTAAATTAGGACCATTTGCCGGTAAAAGAAACATGGCAATGGGTGTAAAAAATATTTTAGAAGAATATCTTCAGGATTTAGATTATGAATTAACTGATGATGCTTCTCAAGAATTAAAAATAAGATTAGTATTTTTTGATGTTAAAAACATTGGTAAGAGTATAGGTGTATATCATAACGATGTATCTCTTACCGAAATTATAGCCATTGGTGAATTAGTAAACAATGGTAAGGTTATAAAAAGAACCGTACAAAAGGGACAAAGTAAGGAAGTTTCAGTTTCTACTTTGGTGGTTGCAGATGATGGTACATTTAATCAACAAACAGCAAGTATTGCGTTAAAAAAAGTATTAGAAGCAATCGTTAAGGATTTGAAACTATGAAAAAATTATTATTTTTATTACTGTTAGTAATATCTACTAACTTAGCATTTGGACAATCTCAATTTGATTTTTCTCGTGTAAACGAGGTTACTCAAGTTGGAGATACATTAGTTGTTAAATTTCAATATTTCAAAGGAAATGGTGCAGCAGCAACATTAACTCAATTTGATTTTCAATACAACAACAAACTTCTTAATTACATTTCACATGAGTGGCGAGTAGCTTCAACCTCTGCTCAGAAGGCAAGAAACTCTTGGAATGGATATAAGTTCAACATAGATGGAAACAAACAAGTAACCGATTATGATGGACAATATCTTTCTTGGTTAGCTGGAACTGCATCATACGGTGCTAATGCAGATTGGTCAGTAGAAAGAATTACCGTACAAGATGTAGCTGGATATCCCAATGGAGATGAATTTGTTAAGTATTCATTTAAAATAAAAGATAAGGGTGCAACCAATTATGGTGATTATACAAACCTTATCCAAGGAAACTGGGCTAACTATAAAGAATCAAATGGTACTCAGATTGATGTAACCAAAGGAGCAGCAAACCAATCACTTTCTTTAAGTGGAATCCAAGGTGGTGATGCTGGAAATGTAACCTTAAATGTATTCTCAAATGTAATTACAAACAACATTGGTGATGGTTCTGATTTTG
>Ga0222714_10002827_pt1 | contig 18069 bp, 20 predicted proteins | sample C33_3DmetaG_FD_165048 | JGI IMG/M metagenome (GOLD analysis project Ga0222714, IMG submission 165048) | Estuarine water microbial communities from San Francisco Bay, California, United States - C33_3D | ecosystem: Environmental > Aquatic > Marine > Unclassified | place: USA: California...
GTTGTAGTTTAGACCCGCTATCTCAACACTATTCATCTTACAGTATACTTAGATTTTACTTCCCGCCCAATTCATTATCTGTGTGAGTGACCATGAGCTATCAATACTGTGTGGAAGTTCTATTTTAACTAAACCTTTTCTAACCTTTTCAACATTTATACCATTTATAAGTTTTGGTACCTGCACAATGTGATTCAATTTAAATCGTTTACCCTGGGCATTCGTTATTTCCAAGAAATATGGAAAGTTTGTGATAAAGTATTTCCATTTGAGGGTCTTTCTTTTTGAGGGTGGTACATATTTATGAATGAGACCCCATACGACCATTTTTATGAAGACAAGTCTATCCCGCGGATCCTTGGATCCGAGGGGTGTTCCCAGTGTGTCATGCATCATAGCTATGAAAGCCTCAATGTAGCAAAAGTGGTGTTGAGACAATTCATCGTATTGTGAAATCTCAAAAGACTTTTCAAGAACGTGTGGGTTCCGTATACTAATCTTTGTATCCTTGAGGAGTTTCTTGTAATTTTTCACATCCGTAGTCACAAAACCACCCGTTGGTTGGAATGGGGTATTCTTTTTCCGTATTTTATAATCCCTCCCATAGACTGTTTTGAGTTCATTTTTAAACTCAGATCTACCAGCACCCATTGAATTGAATAAATCAATTATCTTGTTCTGGTGTATAACCTTGGCGAGTGCGTAGTGGCCACTATTATCGGAATAGGTGTGCGCCATATGAACATATGTAACACCACTTCTATTATTTGTGGGTTTATTCATATTTGAAGTTCTTTTGCATTGAAATTTGAAATCATATCCAGCCTCCTTCTTGATATCCTTGCCAATCTGTTCAAAAATACCTTGTTCTTGGAGAAGTTGCTTCGCCACTTCACTGGCATCCTCTATAGCCATGAGATACCTCGCCGCAGCATTCGTAGTCATTCGGCGTTCGATGTAGTCACTCGTATCAATCTCAGCAGTTTCACCCCCCTTTACATTCAAAAGGGTGGTACGAACATTTCTGTTCTTAATGAGTTTGATAGGGGTAAGATTCATCTATTCTATACTTTTTATTTTTTTAACCTTGAATTATTTATAGTTTTTGCATATTTCCAATATAATTTCATTTCACTTGGGGAGGGAATAACACCTCGGTTGAATTTACGCTTAATCTTTTCTAATGTTTTCAATTCTGCTTGTTTCCGACGATTTATAATTTGTATATTCTTGTTGAGATTTGCCCACATTTTTGGAGATAAAGCCTTTTGTCTATTTATGATATTCATATATTAAGTAAATATATTAGTTACCAAATGCGACACCAGCCATGCCATTCTTCACACGAAGAATGTTATAGTTCACCGCATAGATGCGAGCAGGGCTTGAAGCGCTTGCGGAGGTAACACCATTAAGCAACAACTTCGCATTATCAATGCGTGAAAAGTTGAGGGAACCACTTGGTTGTGATTTATCCAAGTTGAGGCACAATGGCCAGGTATACACACTGTCTTGAACAAGGCTGTCAACGCCGAGGGCGGAGCAGTGCATTTCTGGAACAACGTCGTGGTGATAAACATTGGACATATTTTCAAAGAGGGCAGTACCGTTGATGTACAATGAACCCGTACCGAAAGTGTAGTTCGTCTCCCAATCGGCGTTGTTAATATTACCCGCAACCAAGTGGAGCGCCTTCACTGGGTGGTTGAAATAGGTAAGATCGAATTCGCTATCGGCTTGAGTACCTGGTTGGTATTGTACTTGTGTGATCAACAATTCGTGTTCATTGTCGGTGAAGAACTTACGTTCTTCGGTGTCCAAGTAAATGTAATTCGCGTAGATCTTTGGAGTTGTGGTCGCACTGTACTGATCTTGGACCTTGATGCGTAATTCAACTTCGTGATACTGGAGAGCCACGAGTGGGAGGGACTTTGTCCAGTCTTCACCGAAGAAGAATGGAATGACATAGTGGTCACCATTTGAGTTGTTTTGGGCAGTTTCAATGGTGTGTCTCATTGTAGCCTTCGCAGAGTTGTCATTGTACAACACATTGTGAACACCCTGGACAAAGAGGGAATCAAGTTCACAGACCTTTTGTCCACCAATCCACAATTGAAAAGTGGTTGGTTGGGACGCGGATGTATCGAACATGGCATTGTTACCACCTGGCAAAGCAATACCCTCCGCTTCAATCCAGATGTAGCTCAAGAGATCACCCTTGGAGCGAAGTGGGACGACGACTTCGTTTGAGGCGCCGAAGGTACCAATGTAGTCCACGCGCTCTGGACGCATAGAAAAATTGGTGTATCGCTTGTAGTTTTGTCTGAAGAAACTGACCTGAGGTTGACCAGTGATGTAGACATCCTGAGCACCTTTACTTACAAGGTCAATCAAAGCGGCTGACATTTTTACTAATAAAGTATATTAAAATTTTCGGTGGATGTTCACACAACCGAAGGATGGTAGTCTTCCAAGCAATCACTTGGGAATCCAGAGATACAGACGAAGAGCACTTGATCAGTATCTTTGGTAAGACTGAGGATGGGAAGTCTGTCTGTCTCACAACAGCATTTACACCTTATTTTTTTATAAAACTTCCGGGGAATATTGATAACGCAAAGGTCCAAAGAATTTACAACATCCTTGATGAAAACTGTAGAGATTCCCTTGTGGCATATTCTGTGATGAAGTCCAAAGATGTTTGGGGATTTCAAAACAATGAGGAGTTTGTATTCATGAAACTTAACTTCAAACATCTTCAAGCGCGTCGCCTTGTAGATTCCTTTCTGAGGAGGCCACTTGATAGAACCCCTGAGCTTTTCACTATTTTTGGAGTAAGAAATATGAAAGTCTATGAATCCAACCTGGATCCTGTATTGCGCCTGATGCATCGCACCGGTATCCAATCTACTGGGTGGTTAGATACGGGGGATAAGTGTATTCGTTCACACCTGGCTCACGTTGATATGGATCTCTTCTGTAATGATTGGACAACCCTCAAGCCTGTAGCTAGGGATGATATGGCGCCATTTGTTGTGGCCTCTGTAGATATTGAATGTAACAGTTCTACAGGTAAATTTCCTGATGCGGATATTCCCGGGGATGCCTGCTTTCAAATTGCTATCTCCCTATGTACGTTTGGCTCTGATGAACCATACGATAAGACTTGTCTCTGTTACAAGACAACAGACCCTAACTTGGAGGGTTCCACAATTCAAAGTTATGAGACGGAGAGAGAAATGTTAGAGGCTTTTCACAAATACATTCACACAAAAGATGTAGATATTATCACTGGTTGGAACATCTTTGGTTTTGATATGGAGTACATATATAAGCGTGCTCAAATCACTAAGTGTAACTATGGGTTCTTCAATTTGGGCAAGTTGAGAGACACCGAGTCCGAACTCGTTATTAAAAAGCTTTCATCAAGTGCTCTCGGTGATAATCTCCTGAAGTTACTCCCAATGCCTGGGCGTTTCATCTTTGATATGTTCCACGAAGTCAAGAAGGGCTACAAGTTGGATAGTTACAAGTTGGACAATGTATCCAAATTGTACTTGGGAGATCAAAAGATTGATATGGCTCCAAAGGAGATGTTTGCCCGCTATAAGGAGGGTGACCCTATTAAATTGAGGGAAGTTGCTGAGTACTGTATCAAGGATACCCTTCTCCCACATCGGTTGATGAAGAAGCTTTGTACCCTACTAAACTTGGTGGAGATGGCGAAGGCAACTTGGGTTCCAGCAAACTTTCTCGTAGAGAGAGGTCAGCAGATTAAAGTATTTTCGCAACTCACAAAGAAGGCTCGGGAACTGGGCTTCACAGTTCCAACAATCAGGTATGGCGCCCTCCCCGAAGAACCCTACGAGGGTGCGACCGTCCTGGAGGCACAAAAGGGTGCCTACTACACACCCATTACAGCTCTTGATTTTGAAGCACTGTACCCATCAATTATGATGGCACACAACCTGTGCTACTCCTCGTATGTTATGGACGAGAAGAAGTATGGCGCGGTACCTGGAATTACCTACGAGACCTTCAATATTGGTGACCGAACCTACAAGTTTGCCCAAGATGTACCAAGTCTCTTACCAGCAATTCTGGCAGAACTCAAACAGTTTCGTAAACAAGCGAAGAGGGATATGGCGAACGCCACGGGTTTTATGAAGGAGGTATACAATGGGAAGCAGTTGGCATATAAGATCTCAATGAACTCTGTGTATGGGTTTACGGGTGCTGGTAAAGGTATTCTCCCCTGTGTGCCAATTGCATCTACAACGACTTCAAAGGGTCGCTCGATGATTGAGGAGACAAAGAACTACGTAGAGGCAAACTTTCCAGGGGCAAAGGTAAGGTATGGGGATACAGATTCAGTCATGGTTGAGTTTGATGTAGGCGACCGCAAGGGGGAGGAGGCGATTGCCTACAGTTGGGAGGTGGGCGAGAGAGCTGCCGAAGAGTGTTCAGCTCTCTTCAAGAAACCCAATAACCTTGAGTTGGAGAAGGTATATTGGCCGTATTTCCTGTATAGTAAGAAGCGCTATGCCGCAAAGTTGTGGACAAAAGGTAAAGATGACAAGATGCATATGGACTATATTGACATCAAGGGTCTTCAAGTTGTGAGACGAGACAATACCCCGCACGTTCGGGAAGTGTGTAAGGAACTCTTAGACGTTATACTTACATCAAGTGACCCCGGTCCACCTAAGGAGTTGGCCAAAGAGAGAGCCATTGAACTTCTTTCTGGCGACGTCCCCAATGACAAGCTTATATTGAGTCAAGGTCTCTCGGATACCTACAAAGTTGGGGGTAAGAATGTGTCTGTGACGAGCTCGGAAAGTGTGAACATCAACCAGTCCCATGTACAGGTTGTTATGAAGATGCGACAGAGAAAGCCTGGTTCTGAACCACAATCTGGTGATCGAGTTCCCTACCTCCTCACAAAGACCCAAGATTCCAAAGCCAAGGCGTACGAGAAGGCCGAAGATCCAAAATATGTAGAGGAGCATGGCGTACCTGTTGATTATCACTATTATTTCCTCAACAAGTTTCTCAATCCAGTGTGTGACCTTCTTGATCCACTCTACGAGAATGTGAAAGAGGAGATCTTTGGGGAAATCATTAACGCACACAAGCCAGTAAAGTCCCCGAAGTTGCCATCCCTCAGTGGTATGAAGAAGGACGAACTCATCGCGGAGTGTCAACGTCTTGGTCTCGAGGATACCGGAACTCTTCCTATCTTGCGGGCACGTATTAAGGAAGCGAGAGAAGGTTCTGTTGAAGACCTATTTAAAAATTACGAGCTTACACAAAGTAAGGATGAGTCTTCATGAGAAGATTACACAGATCGTTGATGAGGAATTGGAGGAGAGAGTGAATGCAATTCTCAATGAGTATGCCCTAACAATCTCAAAAAAGCATGCGATCCCTTTGGAACTTTTACTCAAAGATATCCCAACGTCGTTTGTAAGTACAACGTGTAAGGGAACAAAGTCTGATGGCAATCGTTGTACTTTTAGATCGATGTACAATGGCTACTGTCGGCATCACAAAACACAAGGTGAACGTATATGTCAGAGAACATTTTCAAGTTCAAGTCTACATAATCACGGACCGGAGCAGATGTTTGTCCGGGGGTGTCCAGGATGTGAGTCATCAAAGGAGCTTATAGATTTGGGGGACTAATATAGTAATGAGCAAAAACGATATTCTACTAACATCCATAAACAACTTTTACGACAATGAGAAGAATAAATCTACACTACTCACTATATTAGACAAATCGAGTGGTATTTCTCTCCGCAATTTGGAGTGGTTTATCACAAACTACGCAAAGAAGAATCATACGTCCTATGAGACTGGTGATGGGAAACTATTCACGGTACACTGTGCGTACAAGTCAAGTCTCAACGGTTACAGTAAGCAACTCTTTGATCCATTTTGTCGGGCTCAGAAGTTTCCCTATATAGTACCTGGGACATCTCACGAAATTCAAACAACCTTGGCACAATTGAATTTCATCAAATGGTGTATAAAAAATAACATTATTGACTACATCACGAACAATAAGGATAAACTTTTTAATAAGCAATTGACATGAACCCTCGATCAAATATAAATGTTTGATAGCCCGTATAGTACATGTTTAGAGAGAATGTCTCGGTTGTGATATCTATACCAGAATCCGTATCCAATTTTACTTCAATATTAGTCTTGTCAGATTGAATTTGACTAAAATCCAAGTTCCCTGATGGTTCCACATTCACCGGATTCAACGAGAAACTATATGTATATATATTGCGAATTGGCCTCGATAACCTTTTTTGATATGGAATTAGAAATTTGAAATATTCATGGTTCGTTTTTGTGACCTCGGGTAGCCTATTCCCATTTATATAGAAGCTTGCCTCTTTCATTATGGGATACAACGTTGTACTTTCACCTTGGAAGTCCAAAGTTGCCGAAAAATTGAATCTATTTTCATACAGGTACTCACCACCTGAACCATCACCTTCTGCGTCGTCTTCATCCTCAAACAGAGTGTTTCTCAAAAACCAATGAATACATTTCACAGGTATATTAGGTACCAAGTTATTTCTAATAACATCTTCATTGAGTTCACTCGCAGCGACTGAGTGCTTCCTTACGAGATCTGTAATCATAACCTGTCTTTCACTCGCCAAGAACTTTCTTTCATCTGGGTTCACTGTGATCTCTTCAGTCACAATGTTGAAGGATGAAAGTGTCACTGTATCCGTTGTATTCGTAAAGAATGTCTGTTTGTGGAATTCAAACTCAAACTCGATCTTCTGACGAAAGATTGAACACACGGGGAAGTATGGTCTATTTGGCTTATTTGTACCGTACTCATCACTCGCAAATTTGCGTGAAAAGAAAAAGTGAATTGGAATGACAAGATCCGCATCATATTGGGCAACACTCTCACTTGTGGGGGCATCATCAAAACCAAGGTTTCTATTTACAAGAAATCTATTTGCTACCTTTTCAGAAACTTCTAAATAAAGATCGTCATAGATAATTCCCCAATCATCGTGGATTTTCTCAACTTCAATGTCATCTACATACATTGTGACACTCTTGAGGATGTGTCTACCTAATTGATCTGCGTAGTTTCCGTCACTTATACCTGGCATAGTTATGCTCAAGTACATATTACTCAACAAGTCTCCCATATTTCTTGGGTTAAATTGAACTTTAATTGTCTCACTGAATGGCCACGATGGTTTTGCGTTACCAGGTTTCACAACATTCTTACTTCTGTGGTATTTCCTAAAGTCTGAGTGTCTCTTATCAGTGGTATAATTAAAGAAGGATTCTTCTGGATCTTTGGAAAGCAAGTATGTATCTTGCTTCCCAATAGCTTTGAGCGATATTTTCGCAGCTTCACCCATACCTACTATTGCTTACATATTTTTAATATCCATTTTCCACATATCAATGTGTGAGGTACCCTTCATAACTTCAAGTTCTTCTCTGGCCTGTTTCGCATCCTTGAGAAGATCTCTGACACTCTCCTCGGTATACTGTACCGTTTTGATATTGAGGAGGTAGTCGTAGGTACCACCAATTTTTGGAAAAATTGCGGCAAGTTGTCGTTCAAGGTCGTCCTTCTTCCGTTTGAAGACCACAATGTCACCCTCAATGACCATTGTCACAAACTTTGATTTGTAGCCACACATAGTGGCGCGCATCTCAAGAACTTTGATGAGGTGCGCCTTTCTCTTCACGTAGTGGTCAAGTCTCAGATCCACAAAGTCTTTCAAGATTTCCTCGGGACTTGAGTACTTGTAAATACCCTTTGTGGGGTGGAAGAGATGCATGTTTGACACGTGAAATGTCTTACGCAATTTGAGATCCTTGAGAAGATCCTTCCCAGTGTACCCAATAATTTCAAAATGAACATCCTCCGTAGTACTGTTATTTGTGAAACCCCCGATCAACTTCTTTTCAACAAGTCCATCCAAGTATTCCTTGTAATCTTGCGTCCATCGTCCTGGTGGTAATTCAGTGATGACAATATTTGTACCTGACCACTTCCAAACACCTTCCATCATCCAAGTGTCTTCCTCCTTGTGTACTACCCCCTTGAAACCTCGGAACCAAGGTCGCATAGGTACGATAGCCTTGCCATCAAGAACTCTCTGGATATTCTCCTTGATATCCTTGGGGTTGAAGGGTGGTACATAGCAACTGAATCCAGTCCCGATACCCTCCGTACCATTCACGAGCACGAGAGGGAGTGTTGGCATATAGAAGTCTGGTTCAATTTGGTGACCGTCATCCTCCAAGTAATTGAGGATTGGGTCGTCGCGAGGATCAAAGATCTTACGAGTCTCCTTGGATAACTTGGTGAAGATGTAACGCGTTTGAGACGCATCCTTCCCACCCATAAGACGAGTACCAAATTGACCACATGGTTGAAGTAAGTTGATATTGTTTGATCCCATATAGTCATTTGCCAGCTTCACGATAGTATCTGCGAGAGAGACCTCACCGTGATGGTAGGAGGACTTATCCGCAACATACGCCGCCAATTGGGCCACCTTCATTTCATCTTTGAGATTCTTGTGAAAGCATGCAAACATCACCTTGCGTTGTGAGGGTTTGAGACCATCTGCCATATGCGCGATGGAGCGTTTGAGATCCGCCAAACTGAAATTGACCAAGTCCTTGTGTATAAAATTGGTGATGTCCAACTTTTTGATTGACCCATAGGAAACCTCAAGTTCTGAGGCATCCTTTGCCGTACTCTCGAGGAGCCACGTCTTTCGGTCATCTGCCTTCTTCTTGTCAAATGCGAGAACAATAGATTTATCTGTCATAATATCCATATCAAACTTGACTGTGAGATCTTGGATCTTCTTGAAGTACTCCCGAGCCTCAGCAGATGTTGAAGTACCGAGACCCTTGTAGTACTTAATTCTCCACCCCGCTTGTCCAGTGCCATACCAAGTGCGGAACGCGGAGTCTGTATAGAAAGACTTTACGGTGGCACCCTTTGTAGCTTTGATGATTGGTGTGACCATAGAGACAACAAAGCCCAACTTGAGTAAACTTGGCCAGAAATAGTGAATCATATTGAGAATGAGACCCTTGATGTGTGACCCATCGTTATCTGCGTCGGTCATAATCATGAGGCGACCATACCGAAGTTCGGATACACTGGTGTATTCCTTACCCTGTTGGAGACCCAAAATCTTCTTGAGATCATTAAACTCTTGGTTTGTGGTAAGTTGAGCCACAGAGGCGTCCCGAACATTCTTACACTTCCCACGGAGGGGGAAGACACCATAGTGATCACGGCCAACCACAGAGAGACCCGCGACTGCGAGGGTCTTCGCAGAATCACCCTCTGTGACAATGAGAGTACAATTCCCAGATTGCGCTGTCCCAGCCTTATTGGCGTCATCCAACTTGGGAATACCAGTAATCTTGGACTTACGGGTTCCATCGGACTTTGAGAGTTCCTTCATCTCCTTGAACTTGGAGAGCGCCAAGAGTTCATCTTGAATACCAGTCTTGAGGGCATTCTTAATGAATGTCTTCGGTGGTTCAAACTTACTTCCAAAGTCTTGAGCCTTTGAGGTACACTCAGACTTGACCTGACTCGAGAAGGTTGGGTTCTCAAGGGTTGCCTTTACAAAGATATTAAATGTATTCTTGACCTGTTGCGGCTTCAACTTAATCTTCTTTGCCATCTCCTCGATGACACCCGCAGCAACATAGGATGCAACGTGATCCACGTGAGTTCCACCCTTTGTTGTGGATATACCGTTCACGAATGATACTTGTTCGAGGCCATTCTCAGAGGGACCAATACACACCGACCATCGATCACTCGTGACTGAATATAACTCCGAAACACCTTCGTGCATCTTGGCATAGGCCTCGAAGGGTGTTTTTGGTATGGCTTCACCTTGAAACTTCACTTTACAGTTGGGTGTCGTACAGATGTTTGCGTCCCAAACTCTCTTCTCAAAAATCTTATAGATTGAGGCATCCATCTTTGTCATACCGAATCTCTTCCAATCTGGAATGAAAGTGATAGAGACTGAAGACGTTGCTCCAGAATGTTTTGTAATTTTTGGTTCATGACACTTGGTCATGTTATCAGTCCACTTTTGGGTGTATGTCTTCTTGGCTTCGTGATCCTTAATCACGATTGAAAACTCAGAAGAGTAGATGTTGGTGAGTTTGGCACCATAGCCGTTGCGACCACCCACAATTCGTTTCTTGTTATCGTCATAATTGGTACTTGTGAGTAGGTGTCCAAATGTGAGTTCGGGATTCCATACCCCCTCCTTCTCATGCATCTTGACACCAATACCACCAAGAGGTCCATTATTCTCAATAGTAACAGACCCCAAGTCTTTGTCTACCTCAACTGAGATATTCGTGACGTTTTTGGGGTGCGTTGAGTTTCTATCAATGGCATTGACGAGTATTTCATCAAATATCTTGAGAAGAGCTGGTGAGTATGAGAGATCTTTTTTCTTGAATTTGTTGTCCGTCTTGTAAAGGATCCAATATGATTCTGTCCCAAGTTCCACTGGACCAACATAAGAATCCGGTCTCTTAAGGACGTGTTCAATGTGGGTAAGTTTTTGAACGCTCTCACCCATCTTTCTTTAAGTTTTAGGGCACCATTTCTTTACTTAGGTTTATTCTCACCAATTTTATTTTCATACTTATACATAGAAGATGGCATATCTTTATTTGATAGCTGTGATATTTGTGCTCTACCTCATGATGAAAAATAAGACCCGTGGTATGAACAAGGCTATCGAGAAACTTGTGAGACAATCTGCGAGGTATGCTGTCGCAGCACAGCAGGATGAGTCACCAGTCATCGCTATACTTCACGCCAATTATGCAGCGGCTTATTTTTACGCACTCAAGGACATTGCCTCAGAATCTCAAATCCACAATGCCACTGGTATAGATGTCAAGAAGTTCAAGGAACACGTAACAAACGTTCAAGATATGGTGACCCGAAAGACATCGGAAAAATGTCCAGAATTTGTTGGTGAAGTTGATATTTATTTGGCTCAAATTGGTGGAGAGGCGGCCTAAGTGGGCTTGAGACTCTCAAATATTCAATCAAAAGATGGAAGTTGTTCGTGATGCTATGTGGTCTACCTGCCTCGCCAATGCGGTCAAGATGTACCGTCTTCGCGAGCCAAATGATAAGTGCTACAGGTTGGCCGACGCAACCTGGAAGTGTAAAATGGCCTATATCAAACACAACAATACAAAGAAGAATAGCTCAATTGTTGTCCTCGATGGACCGCCAAAGGAGCCTGCGATTGAGCAGCGAACATCTCACAAGATTTGTTGTGCCACAACAATGTCTGGAAAGCCCTGTAATTTCAAGGCTGTCTGTGGGAACTACTGTCGCAAGCATAAAGTAGCCTCAACAAGTATCGGCAACAAGGTGGATGTGAGTGACCTCCTTTCAAAATTAGACGGAATTAAAATCCAATAGTACTATAAAGATGTTTCTTGATCAGGAGACCCTTAGACCTGTAATAATAGCGATGGCTCTATATCTTGCCATAAATATTATTGTCCCTCGTATTTTGAAAAAGCCAACGGGTATCAAACCAATTGATGATATCGTGATGACTATGATTGCGCAGCAAGGTTCCTTAATGAATGGTGCTATTGTCATTGGCCTCGTTGTCCTCGGTACCAATTATATTCAAGAGGAACTCTTGTAAGATGTTCTCCTTCCCAATTAATTTTTTCGTATGTTCGTGATCCATATAGCGAAGCTTTGTAGTGTACGCATCCTCCATGAACTCCAAGAGTTGGCTCGGATTTGGTTTACCCCAAGTCATTCCCTTTTTGAAGAGGAAATCATCCCTCTCCAACTCTTGAAGATCACAATCAATTGTGTAGGGTGTCTTTACATACTCCGGTGCACCGCCATAGTTTGTAATAATTACGGGTTTATCGCGTAGTGCCGCCTCTACAGCACCCATACCAACACCCTCAGACTTTGAGAAACTCACGTAGCAGTCACAACGATCGTGGAGTTTATCCATCTCTTCGTCTGAAATGAGACCATTGATGACCTCTACATTTGGTAGCTTGATATCAACGTTTGAATTACACGTCGCCTTCACAACGAGTCGCACGTCAGGTTTGTTGAGACGTACAAATGCTTCTAATATTCCACGGAAATTCTTCCTATCATCCATAACATTTCCAATGTGGTAAAATGTATATGGCTTTGAAGGTGGAGGAATGTGGACGTGAATGATATAGAACTCATTATCTGGAAATTGTCGGGAGAGAACCCGTTTACAGAACTCACTTGGAACTGCAACTCTCTTTGTTTCATTCATAATGAGACCATAGTCTTCGTGAACAGTTTCAGTTTCACATACTGTCATAATTGCGAGATTTTTGATCCGTGTTCTCGCATACTTTAGGTATTCCAGGTGAGGTTTCACAGGAAGCAAAAACAGGAGACCATGTTCAGCTTCAGGGAGTTGACTCCCGATAAAGTGATACGACGCATTCTCAAATACTTTTGTGTACTTGAATGCGTGTTGACCAATTCCACTATTGAGTTGTCCCCCAATGATGATCATTTGGTTTAAAGATAATCTTTCTTTTATATATAATACAATGGAATCTCTTCGTAAGGAAATTCAGGATGAAATGAATCGCACCCGTCTTGATAAGACTCGCCTCTATGAACTTCTCTTGAAGATTGTTGGTGAATCTTCTGCGGGTTCAGCGGGTGCCCAAGGTCCAGCGGGTCCCCAAGGTTCAGCGGGTGCCCCAGGTCCAGCGGGTCCCCAAGGTCCAGCGGGTGAATGTAAGTGTAAGTGTACCAAGGTGGAAGCTCCAGCTCCAGCTGCTGAAAAGCCAAAGGCTTCTACTAAGAAGACCACTGTCACAAAGAAGGCGTAAACATAACATTAAATCATAAGTATCTCTCACATTTACTGAAGCAGTTCACATCTGTGTCAATAAATGAATTACGTGGGTGAAGCCCCACGATTCACGAACCACATGAAACCACCAAAAATACTCACCAAAATGAGTACAAGGACACCAAATGAATACTTCTCTTTTGGAGGCTCGGGGGGTTTATCTGGCAACCGCTGTACATTTTGATTCAATACATCTATTTTACCAACGAGTTGTTGTAATGCTTGGAGTATTTGAAGTTCCCGATCTTTAGGTTTTTCTTTGACATTTACAGTTGTAATCTCAAGAACCATATACCACTTCGCATCAGGTTGAAGTAGAACATAATCATTGTCATCTTGTTGTTCGTAGATTTTAAAGTTCAACTTCTTAATTGAAATTGGATTGAAATAGTTTGTTTGACGTTGGAAACTTTTCCATTGTTTGTCTCGCAAGACTGTCGCCGAGTTTGGTGTAAAGTGTCTTTCAAGTGGAACTCTCGCAAATATTTGACCATGTCTCTCATCGAGTATCTGTGCTACTTTGGGTATTTCTGGACATATAATGTCTACAAACTTTGCGATATCCGCGGTTCCAAGGTTAATATCTGGATCCGACTCACCCACCTGTGTGATGTAAAAATCAACCATCTTGATGCCAAGGACACGACTCATATCCTCAACGTGTGTATTTGATTCAAGTTGGAGATCCAAAGAAAATGTATTATTTGTGCCATTCACAAAGTTTGAGTCAATTATGACGTATTGAGTTTTCTTCGGTATATCGTCTAATGACATTCTGAATTATACTGATATAAAAAATAGAGCCTCTTTCCCTGTAAATGTACACCAAGGCAATTTATAGAACTATAATGTCAATGACACCATTCTATATTGAAAACTTTTGTTTATGGGTAAAGACTGCCGTGTGGGATGCCCCTCGTCGTATATATTTGGATGTGGACTTGGAAAGACAAAAGATTGAACGGAACCTAAGTCGTGTTGGTGATAGACAAAGTTCAAGTGAATAAATGGATTTTATCCCCCTCGTGACAGACGATTTCCGTATCGCATTCTGTCAAGCAACTGAATCACTGTGCTCAGACGTCCAGCGTATCATCTGGAAAAAACTTATTTACCAAAATATAGAGTTGGACATTCCCTCGACACCCACAAAATGTCGTATAAGATACTCAAGAGTTTCTGGGAGCTCCTTACCCCGTCACCTATTCGCAAGTTTATCCCAGACCCAATCACACGAGAATTAAAAGGGTATGAGGAAATAATAGCTACAAATGAGGCCGGAGAAAAGGTAATCCTACATATAGAGCCTAAGTCACGTACAAAGTTTTAATAAGTATATCAAAATAATGGAACGACAACACCTTGAAAAGTTTCGTTTGAAGTGTGAACAGGCACTCTCACTCTTCAAAAAGAAAAGACGCGACAATTTTGTTAGATATGGGGACACTCAATATGATGACCATATTTCAAGACTCCTGTCTCTCACATCCCACATAGATCGTAAAATCCGTACCATTGACACACACGAAGATAGTAAAGTTGTTGAAAATCTCTACGACGAATACGAGACATTTGAAGATATTCACAGTACACTCATAAACTCTCTGAAGCAGGAGTTTGAAAATATTGACAAAGAAACTTGGTACGACACACACTTTCACAATTGGAAAACAATGCCAGAACGCCAAGAATGTGAACATTATCCAATCACCGAGAGACTCCATTACTCAAAGTGTCGTCTCAAGATGTTTGAACACACAGAGAATGAATGGAAGAAGAGGGTTTTCCCAACCCTTCACAATAGACTTGAATTCTTCGCCAAAAGTTAAATAAGGAAGTGACGCCTCATAATGATAGATAACATACGATGGCTCGCACCGTCCGTAAGATTGTGAAAACCAAATACTACTATGACACGTGCTCTGAGTCAGAGTCTGAATCCAGTGACAGCGATGATACGACTGTGATTTTCGATGACGATGATTGGAAACTTGAGGAATCTGAAAGTGATGAGGGCGAGGATGAATCTGATGTATCAGACTCCGAAGATGGAACTGACTATGAGAGTGAGACTGAGTCGGAGTCTGACTCTGAGGAGTTGGACGATCCCAAGCCATACTTTGGACAAGGATTCCGAGTTTACTTTGATAGCCATGCCGATAAGAAGTTCTTCATGCAAGCTTTCGGATTCTTAGATAATTAAATAAAATATTTACGTATATCAGATATGAAAGGACCAAAACTCCTTCCTAAAAAAATCACGTCCCAAATGAATAAGCGCGAAACTACGAAATATGAGAAACTCCAGAAAGAGTGGATCGAGACAGGCGAAGATATGGTGAAAGCTCAAGCTGAATCCGTTGAGTATGGTCGTACATTAGACAAGTTGGAAAAGCCAACGGCTGCCCAAAAGAAGAAGGATCTCACTCTCATTGACAAGGGATTCAAGGCTGAACTCAAAGCTTTCAAGAAGGCTGATGAGTATGATGCCTATAAGAAAAAGATGGAGGAGAAATATCACACGAAGCAATAAACACAACGCGTTTGTTGGAACCCATTAAATGTAGAGGCAGCCGCGATCGTATATGCTCCAAAGTTCTCTACGTAGACCCATTCACCGATTGCGAGATCTGGGAGGCTACTATTTTCAGCAATAATATCAATTGAATCACACGTTGGACCAAAGACAACAGATTCATATAACTTCCCATCTCGTTCATTATATGGTTGAATTATTGGTTTTGCGTGATCAAAGTATACACAATTGAATGACCCATAGATGCCATCGTTAAGGTAATAGACAAACTTGTCTCCATTCTTCTTCTTACCGATGATATTTGTCACCAAAGTGTGTGAAGAACACACAAAATACCGACCAGGCTCCGCAATAATTTGGATGGATTCATCTGGGAAAAACTCATCAATACCTCGGTTCACTTCTTGGGCAATGTCTTCAAACTTGACACCATCCTCCGTGTCATATCCAGGAAATCCACCACCAATGTCAACAAAGTTCATGGTGTAGCCAACCTCCTCAGCAATTTCAAATGCCGTTTTTACATCCCGAAGGGCTGTGTAGTACGTCTTGGCATCCTGGCAGTTACTTCCCACGTGGAATGAGATGCCAACGACATCTAACCCAAGAATCTTTGCGGTTTGCAAAATATTCTTAATCTCAGATTGGTCGGCGCCAAACTTACAATTGAACTTACAGACAGACTTCGAATCATCCGTCTTGATCCGCAAGACAAGCTTGGCGTGTGGGTGATACAATTTAATTTTGTAGAGTTCGTGGACATCATCAAATGTCATGAGATCTACATCCTCAGATCTCGCAAACTTGATCTGACCACTTGCTTTACATGGGTTGGCGTAGATGATATTGGATGGATCAACACCGTGATCAATGATTTGAGCGATTTCATTTTTACTGGCACAGTCAAAGCCAATATCAAATTTGCTCAGAATTTTGGTGATGACTGGGTTCGGATTACACTTGACAGCGTAGAAAGGCTTCACACGTGGGAGATGTTCAACCCACTTTTCATATTGTTGAATAATCTTCTTAACGTTGACAATGTAGAACGCACTATTGTCGTCGTTATTTTCTAAAAATTTACTTATGATATCAATTGTATTTGTACACCCTTCCTCGAAAATCCGAATGTCACACTCTTGAATGATACTTACAATTTCTGGGAAGTCAGACATGATATAGTAATCTGATGTGACAACTTTAAGTCATAGCTTAGAAAAATAGGGCTGTATTATAAGTATGTTATCTGTGAGAATTGGCATAACTGATGATACGACGACCCAAGAACTTGATCGTTACTTTACAAACATCTGGCGTCATAACAGAAAGGTTGCGTTGATCTTTGACACAACACAGTGTTCCAATATTACCCTCCGTCGCGCAATGCAGGTGAAGTCTGTGCTTAACAAACACCGTTCAAACTCTCGGAAGTACATTGATCATAGCAAAATTTTAGTGAAATCTGGCTTTGCCAAAAATATACTAAAGGTTGCGCTTTGTATCATTCGCACGGAGAGACCTGTGTATGTATTAAAAGTTTAGTTGTATATAGTAGTATGTTACTCAGAGTGCTCACCACACTACCACAACGCAAAAAGGTTATAATGCGTTCAAAAAAGGACGAAACTGTCTGGGATCCAGACGAGCAGCGTCGCATTAACGAAAATAAAAAATGGAAAGCCGGTGACCCCGAAGAAGATGCGTGGGACATAGATAAGGAAAGGGATGCGGTCAGGTACAAAAGGGAGTCGCTGGAATCTATATTCAAATTACAAAGTGATGAAGAAATTGAAATTTTAAAGACAATGAAAGAGCGCATAGATTTATGGGAAGATGAAAGTTACTTAGAAGGACCCACCCAATAGCCACTAAGCATGGACCATCTCCGAAATGTGATGCGTATCATAGATGAGCACTCTGACAAATTACCCGAAGGGGCATATTTAGAAGTATGTAAACATTTACAGACTGCGTATAGGGAGAAGGATAAGAGAGACATGATGACACTTGTTGATTATGAAAACTTTGATGTGCTACTTGATGACCATTCCGATGATGTTTTAGATCACTTTTACGATTACTACTACAACATCTCCCTCTTGAATGAGGAGAGTTTTCTTCTTGCACAAAAGAGATATTTACAGGCCGAGTTGGATTCTAATGAACCTGTAAGGCGCACAACAAAGGCCATAAAAGTGGAAGCTATAAAACAATATTGTATGTTACATAACATTGCTTTGTTCGAATATGATGAAGAACATCTGCGTATGCATCTCGATCAATGTGGGTGTGACCTTGGTGACATTGGTACAAGTTTTGACAAAGGTATCAAGAATCTGTATAAATCGTATGTAGCTCTCGAAAATACATATAGACGTACATATTCATCGGCAATTGAGAAACGATTGAATACAATCAACGGTTGGCTCGAAAATATAGAAGGTATGTAACCTAAGTTAGACATAGACCTATGTAATTTTAAGTAAAATGTTTGCACCTGTATATGATTATCGTTGGGGTTCCGGTACAAAGCAATTAACTGACCGAGACATTCTTAATAATTCT
>Ga0222714_10002828_pt1 | contig 18069 bp, 18 predicted proteins | sample C33_3DmetaG_FD_165048 | JGI IMG/M metagenome (GOLD analysis project Ga0222714, IMG submission 165048) | Estuarine water microbial communities from San Francisco Bay, California, United States - C33_3D | ecosystem: Environmental > Aquatic > Marine > Unclassified | place: USA: California...
GCGATTGCTCGCTGACATTGAGGCAGGGCAGATCGATATCGTGCTGCTCTACAAGATCGACCGCCTGACCCGCAGCCTGACCGATTTCTCAAAGATCGTTGAGGTGATGGATACAGCAGGCGCCAGCTTTGTTAGCATCACCCAGAGCTTCAATACCACCACCAGCATGGGCCGGCTGACCCTTAACATGCTGCTGAGCTTTGCGCAGTTCGAGCGTGAGGTGACCGGCGAACGGATCAGGGACAAGATCGCTGCATCGAAGAAGAAGGGTATCTGGATGGGCGGTCCGGTTCCGCTTGGGTATGAGGTCAAGGAACGCAAGCTGATCGCGAAAGAACCAGAGGCCGAACAGGTTCGGCATATCATGCAGCGATACCTTGTACTGGGAAGCGTCCCAGCGTTGGCGGAAGAGCTTAACGCACAAGGATACCGGACCAAGGTTCAGCGCCGTGCCAGCGGACCGCACAAGGGCGGCTGCATCTTCCGGCGGGGCACGCTCTATCATCTGCTCTCTAACCGCATCTATCGCGGCATGATCGTTCACAAGAGCAAGGCGTATCAAGGCGAGCATGAGGCGATTGTCGATGAGAAACTGTGGGAACAGGTACAGTTCAAACTGAAGGAGAATGCGTGCGGGTCATCGCGCCGCAAGCGGCATCAATATCCAAGCCTGCTTATAGGGAAGGTGTTCGATGGCGAAGGGCGAGCAATGACCCCAAGCCATGCGCAACGTGCCAAGATGCGATATCGCTACTATGTGACGCGGCCTGATGAAGTCGACGGCACTCCAGCTTGGCGGGTCAATGCGCACGATCTGGAGCGGCTGATCTGTGACCGGATCGCGGAAGAGATCGCCGAGCCATCTCTGCCTCAAACGCTATGCCAGTCCGATGAGCTTGATGCGCGGTCGCTGGAGCAGGCGCTGGCCAAAGCAGATTTTTTGGCGGCAAACCTGAGAAGCGGAACGAGCGATAAAAAGGCAGGCCTCATCGACGCCTTGGTTGATCGCATCAATCTGGCTGAAACCGATGTCACGGTCCAGCTCAACAAATTTTGCTTGATGGATACGCTCAACTTGCCTGAATGCCCGAATGAGGCACCGGCGATCTCCATCTGCATCCCGGCGATAAAGGTGAGACGCGGGCATCAGCTTCGCCTCATCATCCCGGGCGAAAACACCACGCACAACAAGCCATTGCAGCGTGACCCGAAACTGATTGCGCTAATCGCTGAGGCGCTGGCGGCTCGCAAACTGATCGAGGGCAACCCCGAGCGATCAATCGCCAACATTGCTGAAGAGAATGGTCGCTGCCGAACGCGGCTCGGAAACCTCATCCGCATCGCCTGCCTCGCTCCGGATATCGTCCAGTCGATCGTCGAGGGGCGACAACCACCATTGCTCAACGCCAAGATGCTCACGAGAAACCCCCTGCCCATCGACTGGGCCGCGCAGCGCAAGTTGCTGGGAATCGTATAGACCGCGAATCCGATTGCAGTCAGAATACTGGGCGCCTGAGACTAGCGCCCTTCTTTGCGTCTGAAGTCCATGAATGCGTTCGGTCTCTGACTGCAATCCTACAAGGAGCATTGCGCGAATGGCGCAGAATTGCGCCATTACTGGCAGCAGCTCACCCTCCATGAGGAATTTGGTCTGGAGATATGGACTGCTTGGTGCGGTCGAGAAGACTCGAACTTCCACGGGCGTTAGCCCACAACGACCTCAACGTTGCGCGTCTACCAGTTCCGCCACGACCGCACCGAGTCGAACAAAGGTTGGTAAATCCCTTTGCGGACAGGAGCGCGCCACTAGCAACCACTGTGTCGCTTCGCAAGCGTTTTGGACTTATTAAATGGGCAGCGCTGCCCGGGGCGTTATTCTAGCGTGGCTTCCAGCCGATTTCGATCTCAGCGGCAGAGCGCGGCACGTCCAGCATCGCCTCGGTGATCGACATGGTTTCGCCGGGCAATAGCTCGCTCTTCGGTGGCACAACTTCCCAGGTGTAGACGATCCGCCGCTGCCCATCGCGCAGCACGATCAAGATCGTCGGCACATTCAGGCTTTCACGCGCGTCATTAGTCACAGTGCCTTGAACTTCGAGATATTTGGTCCCGTTGGGCAACGTCCGAACGCCTTGCTGCTCTGGCGGGAAGTCGAGCTGCAGCCCGTCTTGCTGCATTCCGAATACCGGCCGTTCGATCGGCACCCAGGCGGGAAGGCCCCAAATGTTCACCGCGACGATCGCAGCGCCGGCGCTCACAGCAAACAAAAGAGCTGCCGCAGTCCAGATCTTGATCGGATTGCGCCGTGGGCGAAAGGGCGGCTCGTGATCGAATTGCGAATAGTCGTCGTCGGAAGAGTACGTCTCAAACTCTGTCTCGACTGCCGGCTCGACAAAACTTGGTTCTGGTTCGGGTCGAGATTCAGGCTCCGGTTCGGCGGAAACCTGTTCACTCTGCTTAGCTTTGGTTTCCGCTTCGGGCGTCTTCCAGAAATTCACCGACGGTTGCGGTGGATCCTCGCTATCCCCGGGCCCGGCAACCGCGGTGTCTTCTTCCGGTTCGGGCGAAGCGCGGGTCTCTGCCTGATCAGACGGTTTCTCGCTGGGCGTCGGCTGCTCCGGTTCAGTGTCCGGGACATTTCCGTCCTGAAACCAGCTGCGTTTGCATTTGGCGCAGCGCACTGTGCGCCCTTCAATACCGATCGCCGCATCAGGCACCACATATCGTGTGTGACAGTCGGGACAGGCAATGATCATGGGGTAATCCTCTAGGCGGGCGGTGTTGGTGCAACAAGCCTGACACAAGGACTGGCATTCATTCTGACGTGTTTTTCCACATCGGAACTCCCCTGGGACCCCATTTGGCCATGATTATGCTTGCACGCTTATATGCTTGGGATAGACCCGCCGGATGAGCGAACGCGCGCACGAACTTGTCACTTTCGACAATGTTGGGCTGAGATACGGCACTGAGCCAGAGGTCTTGCGCGATCTCTCTTTCACGCTTTTCCCGGGCAGTTTTTATTTTTTGACTGGTGCCAGCGGAGCCGGGAAGACGAGCCTGCTCAAGATGCTTTACCTTGCGCAGCGCCCTTCGCGTGGAGCAATCCGGATGTTTGGCAAGGATCTGATCACACTGCCGCGCGAACAGATGCCGCAATTGCGCCGCAAGCTGGGGGTGGTGTTTCAGGACTTCCGGCTGATCTCGCATCTGACCGCTTTCGACAATGTGGCGCTGCCATTGCGCGTGGCGGGCGTGCGTGAAGCCGAACTGACCGATCCCGTCACAGAGATGCTGGAATGGGTCGGTCTGGGCCATCGGATTGAAGCTGTGCCGACCACTATGTCAGGCGGTGAACAACAGCGTGTCGCGATTGCGCGCGCTGTAATCGGCCGCCCGCAATTGCTGATCGCCGATGAACCAACGGGCAATGTCGATCCGGAAATGGCGCAGCGATTGCTGCAATTGTTCGAACGGATGAACAGCCTGGGCACGACGGTTATAGTAGCGACGCATGATATAAATTTGCTGCGAAGCATGCCGGATTCGCTCATCATGCGCTTGCAAAAGGGCAATCTGCTCGATCCAACCGGTGCGCTGCGGTATCCGCCACAGATTGGGCGCAGGGTATTGGACGAAGGGATCGGTAAATGAAGCGTCCGCCGCTCATCGGCCGCTCGCTCGCGCGTGATCTGGTACCGTTTGGCGGCAAGCGGGTTGATCGATTGGTGCCACGTTCGGGCAGCCGCGGGCCTATCCCCTGGGTCATTGCCATCATGATCGCGCTGACGGTCATGGCCTCCGCCGCAGGAATAGCGCTGGGTAATTTGATTGATCGGGCAGAATCCGATTTGTCAGGCGCGCTGACGGTACAGATAATCGAAGCCAATGCAGAAGTGCGCGATGCGCAAGCGCAGCGTGCAGCGGAGCTTTTGATTGCAGACAGCGCTGTGACTAGCGTTCGGGTCGTGCCTCAGGAGGAGCTGGCTCAATTGCTCGATCCATGGATTGGCGACACCGCGGCTTCGCAAGGCGGGATCCCGATCCCCGCGCTGGTTGATGCAGAATTGGCCGGTGTTGCCAGCACGGAAGAGACTGCGCGCTTGAATGCCATGTTGCTTGAAGAGATACCGACAGCCCGCGTCGATGCGCAGTCTGCATGGCTGCGCCCGGTTTATGACGCGCTTTCGTCGCTGCGTTACATGGCGCTCGGGCTGATCGTCTTGCTTGCACTGGGCAGCGCTGCGGCAGTCTGGCTCGCTGCCAGAAGTGCCTTCAGTACGCATAAGCAAACAATCGAAATCGTACACCTGCTTGGCGGGACAGACCGGCAGATCGCGCAGATTTTTCAACGGAGAGTGGCCTTTGATGCGCTTCTTGGCGGGGCGGCGGGTCTTGGATTGGGTTCTGTGGCGATTTGGCTTGTAGGCGGACGGTTCGCTGCGATAGATTCGGGAATCGTAACGGGGGGCAATCTGCGCTTGACCGATTGGGCGCTATTGTTCGCTATTCCACTTGGCGGGATTGCTTTGGCGATGCTAACGGCCCGCGCGACTGTGATTTCAGCCTTGAGGCGGATGCTGTGATTTTGCGATTTGTAGCAGGACTATTCCTGATCTGGATTTTCGGATTTGTCTGGTTTGCCGCCAGCACCCCCGGCCCCGCCGGTGACATCGAAACCGACGCAATCGTGGTCGCAACGGGCGAAGCAGGGCGGATTCAACGCGGCATCGAAGTGCTGGACAGGGGGCTAGCGAAAGAAATGCTGGTAAGCGGCGTGAATAATGATGTGACCCCTGCGGAATTTGCCGCCGAGTTTGGCGTGTCCCGGCGCCATATGAACTGCTGTGTCGATTTGGGATTTGATGCGACAGATACCCGCAGTAACGCGACGGAGATCACGCAATGGGTGATGGCTAGCAAGCATAAGACCCTGCGGCTGGTGACCAGCGATTGGCATATGCGCCGGGCAGAATCAGAGCTCAACCGGCTTCTGCCAGGCAGTATTGTAGTGGTGAGCGATGCTTTGCCGACGCGTTTTCGCATGAGCACGGTAGTTATTGAATATCACAAGCTTCTAGCGAGCGAGTTTACCGCGCTGACGGGGCTTTAGGCACTCGCCCATGTCGATACTTCGAAGTCTAGTCTATTACCCGGTCTTTTATGGCTGGAGCACGATGCTGGTTATCGCGTCTGTCATCGCGCTGTTCCTGGGCAAGGCGCAATTGCGCGCCGTTGTAACCAGCTGGAGCCGGTGGCATCGCTGGTGCCTCAAAGCCATCGTCGGGATAGACGTGGTAGTCGAAGGAAAACTTGCCGATGGGCCGGCTCTCTATGCGATCAAACACGAAAGCTATTTCGAAGCGATCGACGCCCCGACCCTTCTCGATACGCCATCAGTATTTGCCAAGCGCGAGCTGTTCATGATTCCCGGCTGGGGGCGCTCAGCGGTAGTATACGGCCTGATCCCGGTCGCGCGTGACGAAGGCGCACGGACGCTTCGCCAGATGATCGTCAACGCGAAAGAGAAACTGAACGAAGGGCGGCCCTTGGTGATCTTTCCCGAGGGGACGCGGGTGGCGCCGGGCCAGTCGCCGCCCTTGCAATCGGGTTTTGCCGGTCTTTACAAATTACTCGGCCTGCAAGTGATCCCGGTCGCGGTAAACAGCGGGCGTCTCTATCACAGGCTCTGGAAACGTTCCGGTACGATCACCTACAAAATTGGCGAGCCTGTTCCGGCCAGCTTACCGCGTGCTGAGGCCGAAGCACGCGTGCATGCAGCGATGAATGCGCTGAACAAAGCAGCTTAGTGACCTCGCCCGAAATCGGGTGAAGGGTCATCCTGGCCTTCCTCGATAATTCCGCGGCGAATGGCGCGGGTGCGGCTAAACAGTTCGTGCAAGGTCTCGCCGTCGCCTGAACGGATTGCGCGCTGCAGCGCAGTCAGGTCTTCAGTGAAGCGGCCCAGCATTTCCAGCACAGCGGATCTGTTTTGCAGAAACACGTCGCGCCACATGGTCGGATCGGAGGCCGCAATCCGAGTGAAATCCCGGAAGCCGCCAGCTGAATACTTGATCACCTCGCCGCGGGTTACGTCTTCCAGATCGCTGGCCGTACCCACAATCGTATAGGCGATAAGGTGCGGAATATGGCTTGTGACGGCCAGAACCAGGTCGTGGTGTTCGGCATCCATGATCTCGATTTTCGAGCCGAGCGTGCGCCAGAAATCGGCCAGCGCTTCAACCGATGCCTCATCTGCACCATCAGGCGGGGTCAGAATGCACCAGCGGTTCTCGAACAGCGTGGCAAAGCCTGCCTCCGGGCCACTTTGCTCTGTACCGGCAACAGGGTGCGCGGGAATGACCGTCAGTCCCGGAAGCGCCGCGGACAGATCTTCGAGCACGCTCTGCTTTGATGAACCTACGTCGCTGATGATTGCGCCGGGCTTCAAATGGCCTGCAATTTCAGCCGCTGCCGACCCCATGGCGCCGACCGGAACGCACAGGATCACCAGATCCGCTTCGGCCACTGCATCGGAGACGCTGGTACAAACGGTTCCGACAAGACCGCGCTCGGCGGCCTTGCCGCGCACATCCGCGTCCGCGTCATAGCCGGTGGTTGTAATGTCACTTGCGCGATCTTGCACCGCAAGACCGATTGAGCCACCTAGGAGGCCTAGCCCGATAATCGCGACAGACTGAATACTCACGCTCTCTCTCCGCAAAGCGCGCGCAGTGTCGCCGCGATCTGGTCCATATCGGCACGATGTCCGATGGTGATACGCAAAGCGTTGGGCAGTCCCTGGCCGGGCAGATGACGAACGGCATAGCCGGCATCGCTGATCGCATTGAGCGCCTGCTCGGCAGTGACTGCGCCTTCAAACAGCACCAGCAGGAAATTTGCCTTGCTGGGGATGGGGCGCAGTCCGTGATTGCCCAATGCTTCGACTGCGGCGGTAAAGCGGGCCAGTTCCTGCGCATTGTGATCGCGGCTGCGGGAAACAAATTCCTGATCATCAAGCGCTGCTGCTGCGGCCGCTTGTCCGCTGCTGGTGACATTGAAAGGTCCTCGAATACGGTTGAGGACATCAATCAGATGCGGTGCGCCTGTGGCCCAGCCAATCCGTTCGCCGGCCAGCCCGTAAATCTTTGAAAAGGTACGGGTGACCAGCACGTTATCATGCGCCATGGCGAGTTCCATTCCGCCGTCATCTTCGTCTGCTTCCAGATACTCGGCATAGGCCTGATCCACCACCAACAGCACATCTGACGGCAATCCGGCATGCAAACGTTTGACCTCGCTGCGCGGCAGATAGGTGCCGGTGGGATTGTTGGGGTTGGCCAGGAAAACGACGCTTGTCTTGTCGCTTACAGCCGCCAGCAGAGCATCGACATCCGTGGCATAATCATTGTCGGGCGCTTCAACCGGCGTCGCGCCGCAACGCCGTGCGGCAATGTAATAGACCGAGAAGCTGAACTTGCTAAACAGAACTTCATCGCTTGGTCCGGCAAAACCTTGCGCGGCCAGATTGAGCAATTCGTCGGAACCAGTGCCGCAGACAATCCGCGCCGGATCGAGGCCGTGAACTTCACCGATCTTCAAGCGCAATTCGCGCGCGTCGGGATCGGGATACTCCGCGCTGTCGGCCACGGCTTTGCGCGCCGCATGTGCAGCTTCGCTTGTGCCCAAGGGGTTTTCGTTCGCGGACAGTTTGATCAGTTGCGTGCCATCGGCGCTAACGGCCTTGCCCGGTACATAGGCGTGAATGCCCATGATCCAGGGTTTGCCTTCGGGGCGACTTTGATCGGCGTCAGTCATAGGGCGGGGCGAATAACCGCTTTGCGCGCGGAAAGAAAATGGAAATGCGCCAATGCCCTTGAGCAATTGACTTGGAAGCCGCTCTCGCCCAATCGACACGCCCAATGGCACAAGAGATCGTCTCGAAGAGCATCAAGCTCAGCGCTGACTTGCCGCTTGACTGCGGGCAGGTGCTGTCAGGTGTCGAAATCGCCTATGAAACCTACGGCGAATTGGCTGCAGACAAGAGCAACGCAATCCTGATCTGTCACGCACTGACAGGCGATCAATATGTCGCGTCGGATCATCCCATTACAGGAAAGCCCGGTTGGTGGCAGCGTATTGTTGGCCCTGGTAAAGTCATTGATACAGATCGCTACCACGTCATCTGCGCCAACGTGATCGGCAGCTGCATGGGTTCGACCGGCCCCGCCTCGCTGGCAGCGGACGGCCAGCCATACGGTATGCGTTTTCCGGTCATCACCATCCGTGACATGGTGCGCGGGCTGGTCGGCTTGCTCGACGAGCTCGGTATCGAGAAGCTACACACGGTTATCGGTGGATCGATGGGCGGGATGCAGGCGCTCAGCCTGGCTGCGAACTGGCCAGAGCGAGCCGAACGCATGCTGGTCATTGCGTCATCGGCGCGACATTCGGCGCAGAATATCGCATTTCACGAGGTTGGCAGGCAAGCCATCATGGCTGATCGCTATTGGAATGGAGGCGATTACTATGCATCAGATGCTTCGCCCGACAACGGCTTGGCGGTGGCACGCATGGCCGCGCATATCACATACCTTTCGGAAGAAGGCCTGACGGAGAAGTTCGGCCGCAATCTGCAGGACCGTGAGACCAAAAGCTTTGGTTTTGACGCGGATTTTCAGGTCGAGAGCTACCTTCGCTATCAAGGCAGCGGCTTTACGCAGCGCTTTGATGCCAATTCCTATCTCTACATCACCCGTGCGATGGATTATTTCGATCTGGCAGAGGAGCACGGCGGAACTCTTGCCAATGCCTTTGCAGGCGCATCTGCACGGTTTTGCCTGATCAGTTTTGACAGTGATTGGCTTTATCCCACTGCGGAAAGCCGCCATATCGTGCACGCGCTTAATGCGGCCGGTGCCAAGGTGAGCTTTGTTGAGCTTAGCGCGCCGCATGGACATGACAGCTTCTTGCTGGAGCACGAGCAGCTAGATCGAGTGATGAGGGGGTTCCTTGATGGGTAGCGCCTTGCGGCCGGACCTTTCTGCGATTGCCAGTCACGTGCGCCCGAATTCGCGCGTGCTGGATATCGGCTGTGGCAATGGCGATCTGATGTACGTGCTAGAGCATGAAGCATCATGCGATGCGCGCGGTATCGAGATCGACGCCACTTGCGTAGAGCGCTGTGTAGCGCGGGGACTATCAGTGGTTCAGGGCGATGCCGACAGCGATCTGGCGAACTACCCTGACAAGGCGTTTGACTACGCAATCCTTTCGCAGACCCTGCAAACCGCCGAACGGCCGGACAAGATGCTCGATGAGCTATTGCGGGTCGGCAATCAGGTTTTCGTCAGCTTTCCCAACTTCGCCCATTGGCGCACACGCGCTTCACTGATGTTTGGCGGGCGTATGCCTGTAACCCGCGCTTTGCCGGTGAGTTGGTACGAGACGCAGAATATCCACCATGTGACGATTGACGATTTCCGCGAACTAGCCCGCGCAAAGGATGCCAGAATCGAGAACGCATGGTTCTTCGCCGGCGAAAAGAAAATCGGCGCGACAGCAGCTAACTGGCGCGCCGAATTCGCAGTGTTCCAGCTAAGTCGTTAGCCTGCGCGGTGCAGACCGCAAATCTTGTTGCCTGACGGATCGCGGAAATAGCACAGGTTCAATGTGCCGATATTGCTGGTCCGTGGCCCAGGTGGATCTTCGATGGTTGTCCCGCCGTTAGCCACCGCGGCATCATGCAAGGCTTGTATCTGCTCCAGACTGTCGCAAGCGAAGCCGACAGTCGACCCGTTACCGGCGGTTGCGGGCTGCCCGTCGATCGGGGTCGAAACCGAAAAAATACTGTCATTGTGAAAATAGAACAGGCGAACTGTGCCGTCTTCCTTTTCGTCGCGCATCGGCTCGCCCGCACCAAGTACGCCGAGCACAGCATCATAGAATTCCTTTGAAGCTTCGATGTCGTTCGATCCGACCATCACATGGCTGAACATTTGGTAACCTCTCCTTCTCTGGTTGGATTTGCCTAGGTTACTCTGGGCGTCACAACAAGCATATTGGAAGAGCTGCGTTCAGATTGAGTGATATAGGCACCGGCAATGATGACTTTTTTCAATGCGGCGGCCCTTTTGGCTGCAAGTTTACAGCCCGCTCCGGTGGATGGCGGGCGAGCCCAATTGCCGCAGGAGCACGCGGCCATGCTGCGGTGCTCGGCTGCTTTTGCATTGGTTTCCTATGGGCAGGCGAATGGTGACGAAGCCGTGCGGGCATGGCCCAGAATCGATCCGCGCGGGCGCGAATTCTTCGTGCGATCGCTGGCCAAAATCATCGATGATACCGGCATGACGCGCGAACAGGTCTCGCAAATGGCGAAGGCCGAGGCTCAACGCCTGATCGACAACAATTTGCTCGATAATGTAATGCCGGGCTGCCTGTTGATGTTGGACGCATCCGGGGTCTGATAACGCGTCGAATCGAGCAATGTGTCAGTAGATTTAGCCAGCAAATTGCTGCATGAGTTCGCCCAGCATGTGGCGCCTCTATCAATTCCCCCTTTGTCCTTTTTCGCGCAAGATCCGGCTATTGCTGGCGGAAAAGAACGTTGCCTATGAAATGCTGCGCGAGGATCCTTGGTCTGCGAGCGACTATTTCTGGAATTTGAACCCGGCCGGGCGCACCCCGGTTCTGGCGCACCAGGAACGCGACATTGTCTTGTGTGACAGTCGGGCGATCGCAGAATATTTCGAGGAGACGGTCGATAAGTCGCCAATGATTAACGGGACTTCGGCCAATCGCGCAGAAATCCGGCGTCTGGTCGCGCTGTTCGACGAGAATTTCTATAACGATGTGACGGCGCCGTTGCTCAATGAGCGGATGAAAAAGCGGATCGTGCTCAATCAGCCACCGGACTCGCGCGTCTTGCGCGAAGCGATGAAGTTGGCACACGGGCATCTGGATTACATGGATTGGCTGATCGACAATCGCCCCTGGTTGGCAGGATCGACCATGAGCCTTGCCGATCTGGCGGCGGCTGCCCAGATATCTGTTGCCGATTACCTGGGGGGGATAGACTGGGCAGGTCATGAACAGACCCGCGGCTGGTATGCGGTGTTCAAGAGCCGCCCCAGTTTCCGCCCGTTATTGACCGAACGTATGGGCGTGATCCAGCCGCCTTTGCATTATGCGAAGGTTGATGATTGAGGAGCCGACGATGAGCGACAAGACCGAACTGACTGACGCGGAATGGCGGGCGAAACTTACGCCGGAGCAATACCACATCCTTCGTGAAGCAGGCACGGAACGCGCGTTTACAGGCAAGTATGACAAGCACTACGACGCCGGTGAATATATGTGCGCTGGATGCGGCACCCGGCTGTTCGATAGCGATGCCAAATACAATTCGGGCTGCGGTTGGCCGGCCTTCACCAGGCCGTCCGAAAGCGACATGGTCGAAGAGCGGCGCGACATCTCGCATGGTATGATCCGTACAGAAGTTCTTTGCGCCAAATGCGGCGGACACCTGGGCCATGTATTCCCCGATGGGCCGCCTGAAGAGGGCGGAATGCGTTATTGCATCAATTCGGCCTCGCTCGACTTTGACCCCGAAGGCTGATTGCGGCGGAGGAAATCCCCCGGATACCCGTTCACGCAAGGTTACAACTCGCCTATGCAACGACTTTGTCTACCAGCAATCAGGGCAATAGAGCGATAAAGTGACGTCCAAACGAGGCGCCAAGATGCGGATGGAGCGCGGCAGTAGACGCGCAGCAGCAGAACGCAGCGAGCCGGGTTCGCGCCGCAAGCTCACGCGCAAATCTCGCGGCGGAGGCGGATCTGACAGCCGTCTTAGGTTGTGGGCCAAGCGGATTGCCCTTTGGGGTGGGGGACTGGCCGTTCTGGGCGCGGTGTTCCTGGCGGTGGCCGTTAGTTTCGCGGTCCAAACAATGCCAAGCTATTATCAGCTGAAAGCGACGCAGAACGATCAGACCATTCTGGTGCGCGCGCGCGACGGCACTCCGATTGTGGAACTGGGCCCCAGTTTCGGCAACTGGATGGACTACGACGAGATTCCGCAAGTCATGAAGGATGCGATGGTCGCCGTGGAAGACCGCCGTTTCTATTCGCACTTCGGCGTCGATCCGATCCGCCTGACAGGTGCGGTGGTGGAAGGAACCATCGGTGATCGCAGCCGGATTGGCGGCACGTCCACCATCTCCCAGCAGTTGGCCCGCAACCTGTTCCTCAACAACAACCGTTCGGTCGACCGCAAAGCGCGTGAAGCCGTGCTGGCAATGGCGCTAGAATGGAAGTTTTCCAAAGAGCAAATCCTCGAGCTTTATCTCAACAAGGTCTATTTTGGCGGCGGGGCGTATGGCATCGACAGCGCCAGCCGAAACTTCTTCAGCCACCCGGCGACCGAGCTTTCAGTCGCGGAAGCCGCTATCATCGCCGGGCTGGTTAAGGCGCCTTCGCGTTATTCACCAACTGCCGATGTCGATAGAGCTGTAGCGCGTGCGCAAACCGTGCTGCGATTGATGCGAGAGCAGGGCTACATTACGCCTCAGCAGGCCTCGGTAGATGTGGATGCGGTCAATCTGAAAACGCGCTTGGGCGGAAATTCGGTCCGCTATTTTACGGACTATGTTCTGCCGCAGCTTGATCTGTTGCTGCCAGAAACCTTCGAGGCAATCGAAGTCTGGACAACACTTGACACCGAGTTGCAGGAACAGGCAACGGCTTCGATCCGGGCGAATGCCCCTGATGGCGCACAAGGAGCCTTGGTCAGTCTCGACCGTGATGGTGCTATTCTCGCGCTGGTTGGCGGTACAGACTACGTTGAAAGCAGCTACAACCGGGCGACCGCGGCGCAGCGCCAGCCGGGTTCCGCGTGGAAGCTGTTCGTCTATCTGGCCGCGCTGGAAGCGGGCTGGACCCCCGATGATGGTGTGCAGGATGCGCCGGTAGAGATAGATGGCTGGCGTCCACGCAATTCGAACGGCCGCTTCAGCGGCGAGATAGATGTGCGAACCGCCTTTGCCTATTCCGTCAACACCGTGGCGGCCAATCTGGGGCAGGATGTTGGTTTCGGCACGATTGCGTCGATGGCGCGGCGTTTTGGCATATCGTCACCCATTTCAACCTATCCCTCCATGGTGCTGGGTACCAGCGATGTGCGGCTGATCGAGATGACCCGCGCGTTTGCTTCAATCTCGGCAAAAGGCCAATCGGTTGAGCCATACGGCGTGCTCCGCGTAACTGCGGCCAGCGGTGAAGAGATTTACAAACATCAACGCGGCCGCTCACGCCAGTTGGTGGCTGATTATGTCGCCGCCGGGATCACCGATTTGCTGCAGACAGCGGTTAGCACAGGCACCGGTCGCGCGGCACAGATCGGACGGCCGGTGGCAGGCAAAACCGGCACTACCAGCTCCAACAAGGACGGCTGGTTTGTCGGCTTTTCATCCGGAATCACTACCGGCGTGTGGATGGGGCGCGACGATGCCAAGGCAGTGCGCGGGCTTCAGGGCGGGCGTGCGCCGGCCCTCGCGTTTTCATCCTTCATGCGCGAAGCTGTAAAGGGGCGTCCGGTCGAAGAATTCGATACAGAAGTGCAGCTTCCGGGTTGGATGTTGGAGCCTGACGAAGAATATCTCTACGGCGATCCAGACGACTATTACTTCATCGATGAGGACGGCAATCTCGTCGACCCGCAAAGACGCGAAGTTGATCGCTATGGCTACCCCTTGCCGGTAGAGGGCGAGCAAGTCCCGGGATCTGGCGAACGCCCGCAACTCACCTTGCCACCTAACGAAGCCGGGCAGGCCGCAAGCGATGACTTTCTGGATCAGGCAACCGGAGAGAATCTGCCACCACCGGCTCCGCCGCGAATGCCTCGCACTATTCGACCAAGCGAAACAAGTCGCGAAAGCGTGAACTGATCAAATTAAAAGGGCGCGGGAAGCAATGCTCCCAACGCCCTTCGATCTTGGTCTACGTGAATTCTAGCGCAGTCGAACCGCGATGTAGCTGGGTGAGGCGCCACGGCGCTGGATGCGCAGAAGCACAGCCTCCCGTCCGGTGCTTTCAGCTTCAGCCACAACCGCTTCCAAGTCGGTTACGTTCGCTGTCTCTTGGTAGTTTGCAGAGAGAATGATGTCGCCGCGGCGCAGCCCCTTTCGCGCAGCGTCTGCGTTTTGATCAACCGCACCAATGACTAGGCCGGTCACATCTTCGCCTGCACCCAACTGCCGCGCGATTTGCGGGGTCAGGGTCATAACCTGCAGGCCAAGCTTTTCCTCGATTGTGCCGTCTGATTCGTCAGGGGTTTCGTCTGGCTCTGCATCGGGATCGAACATTTGTTGGCGACGAAGCTCGTCTTCGCTCGGACGTTTCGCAACCGTTGCCGTCACGCGCAACTCTTCGCCATCGCGGATGAGATCGATTGGAATACGCGTGCCCGGCTTGATGTTGGCAACGAGGAATGACAGCGTCTGTTCGGTTGTTACCGGCTGATTGTTAATCGCGGTCACGACATCACCCGGTTTGATACCAGCGCGCTCAGCCGCGCCATCGGGCTGAACAACTTGCACAAATTCGCCGCGGTTCTTCGGCAGGCCGAGAGAGTCGGCCAAATCGTCGTTCACCGGCACGATACTTACGCCCAGGAAGCCGCGCTCGATCTCTTCACCATCGCGCAACTGTGCGACAATCGGTGCTGCAATCTCTGCAGGGATGGCAAAACCGATCCCTACGCTGCCGCCATTTGGCGAGATGATCGCATTATTGACGCCGATCACATTGCCACGCATGTCGAACAGAGGACCACCCGAATTGCCTCGGTTGATGCTGGCATCGGTCTGGATATAGCGGTCATACGCGCCGCCGCCAGTATTACGCAGCACCGACGACACGATACCGCTCGTCACTGTTCCACCCAGTCCGAAAGGGTTACCGATAGCGATCACCCAGTCACCGACGCGCGCGCCTTGAGAATCGCCGAATTGCACGAACGGAAAATCACGACCGCTGGAAATCTTGAGCACTGCCAGATCTGACGCGGGATCTGCGCCTACCAGTTCGGCTTCGTACTCCGTGCCATCCGGCATGGTAACAGTGATTTCTTCGAGCGTAGCGCGGTTATCTGGTGCAACAACGTGATTGTTCGTCACGACATAGCCATCGGCTGAGATAATGAAGCCCGAACCCAGCGATTGTCCTTCGCGGAACTGCGGCTGTTGCTGCTGGTTGTTTCCGCCACCTCGGCGGTTGAAGAAGTTTTCGAACGGTGTGCCCGCGAATGGGTTGCTTTGCTGGCGCACTTCAATGCGCTGACGGGTCGAGATATTCACCACCGCTGGCTGTAGCTGCGCAGTCAGATCTGCAAAGCTCGCCGGCGCGCCCTGACGCGGCACGATTTGCTGCATCGCGGCATCATCATTCTGGGCAACTTGCGCGCCAGCGGGGTAGCCGGTCGCGAGGGAAAGGCTTGCTCCGCCAATCAGAAGGGCAGTGGTCAGTCCATATACGTAACGCACAGGCTTATTGTCCTTTCAATCTCACTTCGTTTCCATTGCAGCTTAGTTAGGATTCGCTGCTGGGCAGGTTTCAATTACGATGCATTTATGCGCTTGGATGCACTTAACCGTATTTGAACGACAGATGTAATCGGTAGGTGTGCATCAACCGTTCGTCGGTCGGGGCAGCACGGGCTGCCCCGTCCACATTCATCGACGACCGCGGAACTGGCGGAAATACTCGTTATCCTGATCCAGAACCATGGAGCTTTCGCCTGTGCCTTGTTCAAAGGTACGGCGATAGCTTTCCATGGCGCGGTAGAAGTCATAGAATTCCGGGTCCTTGCCATAGGCATCCGCATAGGTCGAAGCGGCTGCCGCTTCGGCTTCTGCGCGAATGATCTGCGCGTTCTTGCGACCTTGAGCCCGGATGGTTTCTGCCTCTTCCTGACGGTCAGACTGCATCCGTGTGAAGGCTGCGGTCAATGGCGTGCCTTCGGGCAAGTCAGCACGTTTGATCTGCACATCGATCACCTGCGCACCGTACTGACGCGCTTGGGTGTCGAGCGTGTCACGAATGCGCTGCATTGCCGTGCCGCGCTCTGCGGTTAGCAACGATGCAAACGTCCGGCGGCCCAATTCCTGACGAAGAACCGAGGTCAGGATCGGCGCAAGCTGCAGTGCGACGTTCTCTTCCGTGCCTGCGTTCTCGATCATCTGGACCGGATCGATAATGCGGAAACGCGCATAAGCGTCGACTTGGAGACGCTGTTGGTCGCTGGTCAGAACTTCCTGCTGTTCCATGTCGAGATCGAGCACTCGGCGATCGACCATCTGTACATTATCCACGATCGGAATCCGCCACCAGATGCCAGCTTTAGTCTCGCCAAACGGAACATCCGGACGATAAATATTGACGACGCTGTGAGGCTCACCCGTCCGGATGATCACAGCCTGCTCGTCTTCGGAGACAACGAACAATGAGGAGAACGCCAATGCGATTAGCATGAAGATGCTGATCACTGCGGCCTTATAGTTTTCCCAGATATGTTCCATGGCTTACTGACCTCCTGCAGGTGGAGTTACCACTTGCGGTTGTGCTTCGCGCGAACGGCGCTGAACTTCTGGCAGCGGCAGATAAGGCGTCACGCCATCGGCCTCGATAATGGTCTTGTCGGTCTTCGCCAGAACGCTTTCCATGGTTTCATAGTACAGGCGTCTCCGCGTGACTTCCGGTGCCAAACGGTACTCACCGTAGATCTGGTTAAACGCTTCTGCATCACCTTCAGCGCGTGCAAGCAACTGTTGCGCATAACGCTGCGCCTGGTTGATATCGCGTTCTGCATCCTGCTGCGCGGCAAGCACGTCATTGAAAGCTTCAATCACTTGCTGGGGCGGGTCGGTCTTGTCGATTTCGATACCCTGTACCGCGATGCCTGCACGATAACCGTCAAGCATCGCCTGCATTCTGGTCATCACGGCCAACTCGATATCAGCTCGCCCTGCACCGGACAGAACACGGTCAAGCGGCTGCTCGGCAACCGACGCTCGCATGGCGGCTTCGGCGGCTTCCAAAATGGTTTCTTCCGGTCCTTCCAACTGGAATTGGTAATCTGTCAGATTCTTGATGTTCCAACGCACCAGATAACTCAGATCAACCAAGTTCTGGTCGCCTGTCAGGATCAGTTTTTCCTGATTGCCTTCCGGAATTTTTGCTGAACGGATCTGGCTCACATTCTCGACCGTCACTTGCTGGACTGGCCACGGTAGCGTCCAGTTGGTGCCAGGATTGAGTGTGGCGGCATATTTACCGCCCAGCCAGGTTACTACGCCTTGCTGGCGCGGCTGGACAAAATGAACAGACGAAAGGCCGAGCCACAGCACAGCTGCGCCGCCCAAAATCAACGGCAGCCAGCTCTTGCCGCCTGACCTTTGGGGCATCCGGAAGTTCGGACCGCGTGGTCCGCCGCCACCTCTGCGCGGACCTTCAGGGCCGCGATTCTTGAAGATATCTTCGATATTGGCAGAGCGGCGCTTGCCGCTTCCTCCGCCCGGAAGCCAGGGATTGCGCGGTCCGCCGCCCTTGTCATCGCCGTTGTCGCCGCCACCAGAAGGGCCGTCATCCCCTTCATCGCCGCCGTCATTGTTGCCCCAACTGCCCCAGGGGCTTTTTCCAGCCATTGCGAGCACGATCGAATTTCGAAAGTCGATAAACTTGGTCATAGTTCTTTTATAGGAGCGCTTCCGGCGAAAAACAGGGGTTGTCTTACGGAAATTGGTGCTAGGGGCTTGGCCCATGAATTCGAAGGATCTGATTTCCCACCTTCCTGAAGCAATTGCCGCACGGGTAAAGAGCGCCACCAGGGTTGGCGAACGGGCAATTGTCGTGCTCGATGCAAGCGGCCTGCCGCCTCAAGATCGGACGCATGTCGAACAGCAGATCATTGATGCATTGAGTTCGGTAGAAGGTTTGAGTGACGTGCGCGTGGCGATGATGGCTGACAAGGTCAAGCGCCGCATCATTGCCATTGGATCGGGCAAGGGCGGTGTG